>Ga0070717_10000365_pt1 | contig 29148 bp, 33 predicted proteins | sample LARL113metaG_FD_71366 | JGI IMG/M metagenome (GOLD analysis project Ga0070717, IMG submission 71366) | Corn, switchgrass and miscanthus rhizosphere microbial communities from Kellogg Biological Station, Michigan, USA - LAR L11-3 metaG | ecosystem: Host-associated > Plants > Roots > Rhizosphere ...
GGCATGTTTCGCATTGCGGTCCAGTGATGTCCAGTAGCGAGCGCGATCCACCCCATTGAGCGAGGGTTTGTAATGACCGACTTGATCCTCCGAGGCGGCGAGGTAATTGACGGCACCGGTCGCCCGCGCTGGCGCGCTGATGTTGCCATTGCCGGCGACCGCGTAGCGGCGGTCGGAACGGTCGATCGAGTTGAGGCCGCGCGCGAAGTCGATGTATCGGGCAAAATCGTCGCCCCGGGCTTTATCGATGTGCACACCCATGACGATCGCGCCCTGTTCGCCACTCCCGAAATGGCGGCAAAGGCGAGCCAGGGGGTCACCACGGTGGTGACGGGCAATTGCGGTATCAGCCTCGCGCCGCTGCTGCTCGATGGCGCGCCGCCTCCACCGCTCGATCTGATCGGCGAGGTTACCGATTATCGCTACGGGCGGTTTGCCGAATATCTTGCAGCATTGGATAAGAGGCCGGCGGCGCTCAACGCGGCCTGTCTCGTCGGCCATTCGACGCTGCGTGTCGGCGCGATGAAAGCTCTCGATCGGCCGGCGCAGCAATCAGAGCTGGCGAAGATGTGCGAGCGCCTCCAAGAGGCGCTCGACGCCGGCGCTATCGGCATGTCGAGCGGGCTCGCCTACACGCCGGCATCAAACACTCCGGCGAGCGAGATCGAGACGCTTGCCGCGCTATTGCGGCCGGCCGGCGCGCTTTACACGACACATATGCGCAACGAAGGCAATTCCGTCATCGACAGCCTCAAAGAGAGCTTCGCCGCCGGCCGTGCCGCCGGGGTGCCAGTCGTCATCTCGCATCACAAGACGATCGGCCGGGAGAATTTCGGACGAACCACCGAGACTCTGCCCTTGATCGCTGCGGCAATCGCGCGCCAAGAAACCGGGCTCGATGCGTATCCGTACGTCGCCTCCTCGACCGTCCTCAGCACGGCACAGGCCGAAAGGGCGCTGAAGGTCCTGGTCACTTGGTCGAAAAGCGCGCCCGAACAGGCCGGTCGTGAGCTCGCCGCAATCGCCGCTGATTGGGGCGTCAGCCCGAAGGAAGCGGTTGATCGGCTGCAACCGGCGGGTGCCGTCTATTGGATGATGGACGAGGCCGATGTGCAGCGGGTCTTGCGCTTCGAGCACACGATGATCGGCTCCGACGGATTGCCGCACGACTCACATCCGCACCCGCGGCTATGGGGCGCCTTCCCGCGTGTCCTCGGCCACTACAGCCGCGAGCTCGGCCTGTTCGGGCTGGAGGAAGCGGTGCGTCGCATGACCGGGCTTTCCGCTTCCCGGTTTGGGCTTATCGGGCGCGGCATCCTGGTTGCCGGGGCGTATGCCGATATTACCGTCTTCGATCCCGACACCGTTACCGATCGCGCCACTTTCGAGGCGCCGACGACTCCCGCCGCCGGCATCGAGCATGTCCTTGTCAACGGCCGCCTGGTGTGGACCGATGGCAAACCCACCGGCGAGCATCCCGGCCGCGCGCTGCGCCGCCAACAAATGCAGGCGGCGGCCCGGTAGCCTATCTTCATGAGTGAGAGTTGGGTCCAAAGTGATTGGGGTGCCCGGCACAGGGACCCCCGCCGACGCGGGGACTAGCGGGTGGTTCTCGGATTGGGACCACATGGCTGAGGAACTGCTCGGTGGAGGTGCGCCAGCTAAACCGCATGGCATGGGAGCGACAGATTTCGTGAGGGATATCCAGTGCCGCCATTGCCGCTGTGCGTAGATCCCAATCCAGCGCACCGGCACCGCTATTCCCAATCACGTCCAATGGACCGGGGACCGGCATTGCCGCAACCGGGAGCCCGCAGGCCATTGCCTCAAGCAGCACGAGCCCGAATGTCTCGGTACGACTCGGCAACACGAACACATCGGCCGACGCGTAGTGCCCTACGAGCGCTTCACCCTCCTGGCGCCCCGCGAAGTAAACTTTCGGATAGCGACTCCGCATTTCCGGCAGCAGGTGACCGTCGCCGACGACGAGCTTCGTACCCGGCAAATCCAGCTCCAGAAACGCCGACAAATTCTTTTCTGCCGCGACGCGACCGACATAGAGGAATACCGGCCGAGCGAGATCTAGCGCGGGTGCGCATCCGGGCCGGAAGAGGGTGATGTCGACACCGCGTGACCAGGGAACGACGCGCTCGAAGCCGCGGGCTGTAAGTTCGCCGCGAACCGTCTCGGTGGCGACCATGATGGCGCTCGACGGCCGATGAAATCGGCGCAACGCGGCATAGACCCAGGCCGCCGGGACGCCGAACCGTGCCCGCAGATATTCCGGATATTTGGTATGATAGGCTGTTGTGAAGCGAAAACCCCGCTTGATGCAGTAAGACCGCGCAGCGAGACCGATCGGCCCTTCGGTTGCTATGTGGATCGCCTCGGGGGCCAGTGCTTCCAGTCGCTGCGCCAGGCGCGGCAGGGCCCGAATCGCCAACCGGACCTCCGGGTCCGTCGGACAAGGGACGGTGCGAAACAGATCAGGCGTCAGCGTAATCGCTTCATGCCCCGCCGCTGCAAGCTCGTTTTGCAGAGCAGCCAGTGTGCGTGCAACCCCATTGATTTGCGGTCGCCACGCGTCGGTGACGAGCGCAAACCTCACTAGTCAGAACCGAGCAGCACCGAAACTTCTTCCTCCGCTTCGGCCTCGATGGCAATGGGCACGTGGCCAGTAAGCGGGTCGAGCGCCCACTGTTCGATCCAGTTGATCAGCTCCAGCCTCCCGTCGAAATGCTCGACAAGAGCAGTGCAGCTCTCCACCCAATCGCCGTCATTACAATACAGCACGCCCTTTATCTCGCGCATTTCGGCATAATGGATATGGCCGCAGACCACGCCGTCGACTCCTCGGCGAAGTGCTTCGTCTACGACGGCATCGGCAAACGAGCCGATATACTGCATTGCGTTTTTCACCCGCTGTTTCAAGTAAGCCGACAAAGACCAGTACTGGTAGCCAAGACGCCGCCGAGCCTTGTTGAAATACCGGTTGAGCCAAATCGCGGCAGTGTAGGCGCCGTCGCCTAACATTGCCAGCCAGCGGGCATGCTTGACCACAGCATCGAACAGGTCGCCATGGATCACCAGCAGCCGCCGTCCATCGGCAGTAACGTGGATTACCTCCTCCGCCACTTCCACTCCGCCAAACTGCAGCAACGTGTAGTCGCGCAGCCACTCGTCGTGATTGCCGGGAACATAGATGACCCGCGCACCTTTGCGGACCTTGCGTAAAACCTTCTGGACGACGTCGTTGTGGGTCTGCGGCCAATACCATGACCTCTTAAGCCGCCAGCCATCGATGATGTCGCCGACCAGATAGATCGTATCGGCTTCGTTGTAGCGCAGGAAATCGATCAGGAATTCCGCTTTGCACCCGCGGGTGCCGAGATGTACGTCCGAAATCCAGATCGTACGATACTCGCGCGCTCTTGCCATGTGACTCACATCGGCACTCCACCTCCTCGTGCATCCGAGCGCTGCCAATATGACCAGATCTGCGCCGGAAGCAGGTTGCGCCAGACCCGGCAAATCTCCTGGCCGGCAATCCCGAGGTCATCAACCGGCAAAGGCGACGAGAACGCGTTGGTCAGTTGGAGAAACTGTCCGCCGGGTCCGAGGAGGTCGAGACAGGGTCGGACGATGGCGTTCTGCTCCCCCAGCGGAAACCACTTGATCGGGAGACTCGAAACGACGGCGCACAACCGTTCGGCGCGCCCGGTGAGGTATTCGCCGATTCGTGCAGCATCGCCCTCGATCACTGTCATTCTCGGGAATTCACGGCGGAGAACCGTGACCAGCCGCGGCTCGCGCTCGAGAGCAATGATACGGTCGACCGGGCAGCCTGCCCGCACGAGGCCGCGGGTCAGACTCCCGGTCCCGGCGCCGAGTTCGAGCACCGGCCCCGGCCGCCGAAGATCGACGTAGCCTGCGAACGTGTCCGCAAGACGCGCCCCGCTGGGATTCGCAGCCGCTATTCGCAGCGGCTTCTGCAGCCAAAGACCAAAAAAGAGAGTCGCATTTGCGGCCATGTGATCATTCTCTCCCGACCGGCCTTACGGCCTATTCTAGCAATTGTATGTTACAGTTTTTCGAGCCCCACATGTGGAATGGCTTTCGCAAAACCGTCATCAGCGCGTGCTAATCATCTTTGATAAGGCGAGAGGAGCGCATCATGATGGCCAAAAAAGTTACTCACTCTCCCGCGCGCCAGAACGTACTCGGGGCTACCCTGGCCCGCTTTGTAAACAAGCGGCGGTCGCGCGGCCGGCCGCGCCTCGCGGGCCTGCGGAAAATGCCATTGCTGCACCGCTTCGCGCCGCGGCAAGCACTGGCCGTCCCAGATCCCGTTTCGCTCGCTATTTTCGTGATCGATCGCGTTGGTCCAGCTGCGGTACGGGCGTGTGCCTGCGGTCTCGAAATCTGCGTCGCGGCCCCCGATGAAGCCACCGCCGCAGTCCTTCGTGCCGCGCTCGCGGAGACGGCTCGACACCGTGAAACCGATCGTTTGATTCGGATCGTAGTTAATTGAGCGCGGACGAAACCCAGCCGTGCGATGCGGGGTCGTTTGAGCTGCGGGCTACTGCTATTGTGCAGCGCGATCGAGCGCGTAGCCGGCCGAGCGAACCGTGCGCACCACATCGGTCGCCCCATTAGTATTCAGTGCTTTTCGTAGGCGGCGGATGTGAACGTCGACCGTTCGAGCTTCCACATAGACATCGTGGCCCCAGACCGCGTCGAGCAACTGCTCTCGGGAGAACACTCGCCCAGGATGCAGCATAAAATAACGTAGGAGGCGAAATTCCGTGGGCCCGAGATGGACGGGCTTGCCGGCGCGCGATACCCGATGAGCAGCGGTATCGACTTCGACATCGGCGTACTGCAGGACATCCTGTGAAGCGCTGGGCTGGGCTCGGCGCATTACAGCGCGCAAGCGCGCCACGAGTTCGCTCGGGCTGAACGGCTTGACGACGTAGTCGTCTGCACCGCTGTCGAGGCCGCGTACCCGGTCAGTTTCCTCGCCGCGCGCCGTCAGGATGATCACCGGAAGGGAACGGGTATCCGGGGACCGCCGAATCCGGCGGCAGACCTCGATCCCGGAAACCAGCGGCAGCATCCAATCGAGCAGCACGAGGTCGGGTTTGCGCTCAGCGATCTGCACCATTGCTTCTTCGCCGTCGCCGGCCTCACAAACCTGGAAGCCTTCCTTTTCGAGATTGTAGCGCAGCAACGTGACAAGCGCCGCCTCGTCTTCGACGACAAGAACGAGCGGCTTGCTCATTTTGGTGCGCCCGCCGGGGTTACCACCTCAAGGCTCGAAACATCGCCCTTCGGCCGCAGCTGTTCGAGTGGTGCGCCGTTCACGAGATAATACAAGTTCTCTGCTATATTTGTGGCGTGATCGCCGATCCGCTCTATGTTCTTGGCCATGAAGAGAAGATGGGTACAAGATCCGATGCTACGTGGATCTTCCATCATATAGGTCAGCAGCTCACGGAAGAGGCTTGAATACATCTCGTCGAGCTCCGCATCCCGCTTCCAAACCGCATACGCCTTGTCGGCATCCCGTTCGACATAAGCATCGAGGACTTCCTTGATCTGGAGCTGCGCAAAATGTGCCATGCGCGGCAACGCATAGGCTGGTCGGACCGCCGGCGTTTGGCTCAGCGCAATCGAACGCTTGGCAACATTGGCTGCGTAATCGCCGATCCGTTCCAGATCACTCCCGATCTTCAGCGCAGAGAAAATCTCGCGCAGGTCGCGGGCTACCGGCTGGCGTAATGCGAGCAGCCGAATTGCGAGACTGTCGAGGTCGCGCTCGAGTTGGTCGACCTTCGTGTCTCCTTCAACAACGCGGGCGGCAAGCTCGGTATCCCTGGTAGTCACCGCTTCCATCGCCGCGCCGAGCTGGCTTTCGGCCAGCCCGCCCATCTCCGCAACTGTGTTACTGAGCTTGCGAAGCTCCTCGTCATAACCTCTGGCGATGTGCTCGGAAGCCATTGGCAGTCTCTCGCTTTCCTCGGGCTCAGCCGAACCGACCGGTAATGTAATCCTCGGTGTGTTTTTGCTTTGGATGCGTGAAGATGCGCTCGGTTTCGTCAAACTCGATCAGCTCCCCAAGATACATGAACGCCGTGTAATCCGAGCTGCGCGCCGCCTGCTGCATGTTGTGGGTGACTATCGCGATGCAGTAGTCGGTTTTCAATTCAGCGATGAGCTCCTCGATGCGTTGGGTCGAGATCGGGTCCAATGCCGAGGCGGGCTCGTCGAGCAGGAGAATTTCCGGCCGCACCGCCACCGCGCGGGCAATGCACAGACGCTGCTGCTGCCCACCCGACAGCCCCAACCCGCTCTGCCCCAACTTGTCTTTCACCTCGTCCCATAGCGCCGCTCGGCGCAGCGCCGACTCGACCCGGTCATCGAGTTCATGGTGCGGTAACCTTTCATAGAGCCGGATCCCAAAGGCAATGTTGTCGTAAATCGACATCGGAAAGGGGGTCGGCTTTTGGAAGACCATGCCGATCCTCGCCCGCAGAAGATTGAGATCCAGCCCCGGCGACAGGATATTCTCACCATCTACAAGGACCTCTCCAGTCGCGCGCTGCCCGGGATAAAGTTCGTAAATTCGATTAAGGACTCGCAGCAGGGTTGATTTGCCGCAGCCGGACGGACCGATAAACGCAGTCACTCTCTTATCGTGCAACGGAATCGTAATGGTCTTCAAAGCTTTGAAGGTGCCGTAATAAAAATCGACATTTCGGATCAACACCTTCTGACGGGACGCCGGCTGCGCTTCCATCTCGGGCAAATCTCGTGGTGAAATTGGTATTGCATGTCGCGCAGCAGCTGGGCTCATTGCTTGAACGTGCTCCACGAAGCGAGGGCTCTGGCGCCGATATTGAGGAACAGAACCGTGATCGTAATCAGCAGCGCGCCGCCCCAGGCGAGCACCTGCCAGTCGGCGTAAGGGCTCATCGCGAATTGAAAAATCACGACCGGTAAATTTGCCATCGGCGCGTTCAGGTTCGTGCTCCAGAACTGATTGTTGAGCGCGGTGAACAGCAGCGGCGCAGTTTCTCCTGCGATGCGCGCCACCGCCAGCATGACGCCGGTCACCATGCCCTGGATCGCCGCTCGGTAAGAGATCATCACGATCACCTTCCACTTTGGCGAACCCAATGCCGATGCCGCCTCGCGCAGCGAGCTAGGGACCAAGTTCAGCATGTCTTCGGTCGTCCGCACGACCACGGGGATAACGAGGATGGCGAGTGCCACGGCCCCGGCCCAGGCCGAGAAGTGCCCCATACGGACGACCATCAATTCGTAGACAAAAAGCCCGACGATGATCGACGGCGCGCTCAATAGGATGTCGTTGATGAACCGCACGACTTCGCCAAATTTGCTGCCTCGGCTGTATTCTGCGAGAAAAGTGCCGGCGAGGATGCCCGTCGGGGTCCCGATCAGCGTCCCTATAAAGGTCATTACCACGCTGCCAAAGATCGCATTCAGCAGCCCACCGGCGCTGCCAGGGGGCGGGGTCATCTGCGCGAACAGCGCCGGGGTTATTGCTGCGATCCCGTTCCAAAGGAGGGTCCATAGAACGAGAACGAGCCACAGCAGCCCAAACCCGGTCGCCGCGACGCACAGCGTCATGACGAGGCCGTTGACGATGCGACGACGGGCATAGGTGTCCATCGGCTTAACCCCCTGCCCGCTTTTGCAGACGCAGCAGCATCAACTTTGCAATAGAGAGCACGATGAAGGTAATGACGAAGAGGACTAGGCCTAGCGCCACGAGAGACGACAGGTACAGGTCGCCGACGGCTTCGGTGAATTCATTCGCCAACGACGCCGAGATCGTGGTTCCCGGCTGCAGGATCGAGGTGCTGATGCGATGCGCGTTGCCGATGACAAAGGTAACCGCCATCGTCTCGCCGAGCGCTCTGCCGAGACCCAGCATGATGCCGCCAACCACGCCAATACGGGTGAAGGGCAACACAACCCGCAAGACGACCTCGGTTCTCGTGGCACCGAGACCGTAGGCGCTTTCCTTCAGCATTGCCGGGACGGTCTCGAAGACGTCCCGCATGATCGAAGATATAAAGGGGAGCACCATGATCGCTAGAATGAAGCCGGCGGTCAGGATGCCGATGCCCAACGGCGGACCGGCAAATAAAGCGCCGATCCCCGGTACCTGCCCGAGCGAATCGATGATTGCCGGTTCGATATATTGCTGGACGAACGGCGCGAAAACGAAGAGGCCCCAGATCCCGTAAATAATGCTGGGGATCGCTGCTAGCAATTCGATCATTGTGGAGAGCGGCCGCTTCAGCCAGATCGGGCAGATTTCGGTGATGAACATCGCCACCCCGAACGCCACCGGAATGCCGATAACCATCGCGATAGCCGAGGTGACGAGGGTTCCGTATATCGGAGCCAGCGCGCCGAATTTTTCGGTGACCGGGTTCCAGACGTCGGTATAAAGAAAAGCGACCCCGAAGGTGCGCAATGCGGGGATCGCGCCTTGTATCAGCGCGACGATCACCCCGCTGAGGATTAGGAGGACGAGGAGCGCAAAGAAAAACGTCAGGTGGCGGAATACGAAGTCGCCGGCGGCTCCATGACGCGATTTCCCGGCAGAAACCCTGTGGAGCGCGATATCAGCAGGCATTCCTCACCTCAACGAGCTCCGCGACGACCGCCCGGACGGGCCTTTCCCTCTCCAGTGAATGAGGCACGAGCCCCCGTTATGATGGCTGTCCGGTCCACACCGGCTTAGCGTCGGGACCCTTGATCTGCTGCCAGTTCTGCTCAACCAGCTTAACGACGCTGTCTGGGATCGGCACGTAATCGAGTTGTTCGGCCAACTGAGCGCCGTTGCGATAGGCCCAATCGAAGAAATTCAGCGCCTCGCGCGCGGTGTCGGGCTTTGTTTGATGCTTATGCATCAGGATAAAACTGGCGCCGGTAATCGGCCAGCTGTCTTTTCCCGGCTGATTCGTCAGCAGCAAATAGAAATCCTGGGTTTTTGTCCAATCGGCATTTGCCGCCGCTGACTGGAAGGTCTTGATGTCCGGGGTGACGAACTGGCCGTCCCTGTTACGCAACAACGCATAGGTCAGCTTGTTTTGTTTGGCGTAGGCATATTCGACGTAGCCGATCGCGCCGCTCGTACGGCTCGCCATCGCCGAGACACCCTCATTCCCCTTGCCGCCGATCCCGGTTGGAAATTGCACTGACGTGTTCTCGCCGATTTTGTCCTTCCATTCCGGGTTCACCTCCGAGAGGTAGTGTGTGAAGATGAAGGTAGTGCCCGACCCGTCGGATCGGTAGACCGGTGCGATGGCCTGGTCCGGTAGTTTTAGCCCGCTGTTGAGGGCGGCGATCGCGGGATCGTTCCAGTTGGTTATTTTGCCAAGGTAAATGTCTGCCAGCACTTTGCCGTCGAGCTTCAACTGACCCGGCTGGACCCCCTGCAGATTAACCACCGGCACGACCCCGCCCATGATCATCGGAAATTGGGTGAGGTCCTCCTTTTCCAGGTCGGCGGGCTTCAACGGCATGTCCGACGCGCCGAAATCAACTGTATTAGCCGTAATCTGCTTGATGCCGCCACCTGAACCGATCGACTGATAGTTCATCTTCAGTCCGGTCTTTGCCGCATAGGCTTCCGCCCATTTCGCGTAGATGGGGTAGGGAAAAGTAGCACCGGCTCCGTTGATTTCCGCCGCCCGTGCGCCAAGGCAGATAGCGGCGGTCGCGACTATCCCAAAGAGTGCGATGCGGTAAGCGTTCACGGTCTGCTCCATTGGCACAAGGGTGGCCGACCCGATAGGTCAGGAGTTTTCTTAACGATGCTTTGATCAATTTCTATGACGTTTTTGTTGCGTTTATATGACAGTCATGAAGCGCTTCACCGCCGTGTGGGCGCAGAAAGACAGTGAAGACCGACCCTGTCCCCGCTGCGCTTTCGATCTCGAGAAAGCCCCGATGGTGATTGAGGATGTGTTTCACAATCGCCAAGCCGAGCCCAGTGCCGCCCATCTCCCGGGAGCGCGCCGTGTCGGCCCGGTAGAACCGTTCGGTCAACCGAGGCAGATGCTCGCGCGCAATACCCTCGCTGTGATCTCTCACGGCTACCGAGATGAAAGGGATCGAGCCGGCATCTCCGCTGGTACGCCGCCGTTTGGTGTCGGCACTGACGGTGATTTCCGTCCCCGAACGGCCGTATTTGACCGCGTTGTCGACCAAGTTCTGGAAAACCTGGGCAAGCTCGTCACGGTCTCCGCGAACCGCGGGAAGACCTGACGGCAGCGCAAGGGTGATCCGCATGCCGCGCTCTGCGGCACGCAGCTCCAGGCTCTCCGCAACGTGATAGAGGAGCGGACCGAGTTCGACTTGGTCTTTTGGCATCACATGCTCGTTGAGCTCGATCCGCGAAAGCGAGAGCAAATCCTCGACAAGCCGGGCCATCCTGGATGCCTGCTCATGCATGATTGCTAGAAAGCGCTCTCGGGCTTCCGCATCCTCGCGCGCCGGTCCGCGTAAGGTCTCGATAAAGCCGATCAGGGTGGCCAGTGGTGTGCGAAGCTCGTGGCTGGCATTGGCGATAAAGTCGGCACGCATCTGCTCGGCCCGCTTCAACTCGGTGATGTCGTGCAAGGCCAGCACCGCGACTGCCCCATCGAGCGACGGATGATCGATACGGGCCAATCGGGCGCGCAACTGGCGCTCGATCGGGACGGTGATGCTAAAGTCGACGATCCGCGACGTTTCGCCGTTCAGAACAGCATCCGCCGCAGCCAGCACGGCGGGATTGCGGAGTCCGGTGGCGAGATCGCGCGGCTCGGATAGAGCGCCGACAAATGCTGTCGCCCTGGAATTGGCGCGGACAATCCTCCGCCTCTCGTCGAGCAGGATCAACGGGTCCGGCACGGCCGCGATCACGGCTTCCGCCGCGGTCAGCTGCTCTTCGAGTGTGCTGACGCGCTCGCGCCAGAGCCGCATCAGCCTATCGATACCGAGCCAAAGCTCGCGCGCGATCGGGGCGAGCCGGTGCGCGATCTGCCGCGCAGCAGCGCCGGTATCCTCGTCGACTCGGAGCATATCGACGGCATCGCGGACAACGGCCAGATCGCTTACCGAGCGGCCGAGGATGATTGCCGTTGTGATTAAGATCACGGCACCGGCGATTAATGCCGCCCGACCGGGAAGTAGGCCCCACCCTGCAATGACCGCAAGCACAATCAGGCCGGGCGCGCTGACCGCTAACACCAACCCCGTGGTGCGATAGACGCTGGACGCTCGGCGACCGCGACCGAACACCGTTCAGCCACCTAGATTGCCACGGCCCACTCGCGGGCAGCGCCGACCTCTTCGCTGCTCAGCGGATCGCGTCGTGCGCCGAGAGAGCCGCTAGGTTTACGAGATCGGACACCGTCGCACCCATATTGACGATTTGAACGGGCTGGGAGAGACCGAGAAGGAGGGGTCCGACCACCGTCCCTCCGCCGAGGGGCGGGAGCAGCTTGGCCGCAATATTGGCGCTGTGCAGCTCTGGCATGATCAGGACGTTAGCCGGGCCGCGAAGGCGGCAGAAGGGGTAGAGCTGGCGCATCAGCCTATCGTCGAGGGCGACGTCGGCGCTCATCTCGCCGTCATACTCGAAGCCGACACCACGTTGATCGAGCAATCCCACGGCGTCACGCACCCGCTGGCCGTCCTTTCCCATTGGATTTCCGAAATTCGAATAGGACAGCAGTGCCACCCGTGGAACGAGCCCGAGTTCTTGCGCCCTGGCGGCCGCCTGGATCGCGATATCGGCCAATTGTGCTGTGCTGGGCACCTCATGGACAAGTGTATCGGCGAGCAAAACGGTCCGCTCGCGGGCGAGCAGAACCGTCAGGCCGAAAAGTACGGAGCCGGGCTTTACCGCGATGACACGCGAAATCTCGTCGAGCGCGTCGAATGAATTGCGGGTTACGCCAGTCACCATGGCATCCGCATCGCCACAGGCGACCATACAGGCGGCAAAGACGTTGCGATCTTGGTTCACCATGCGTTGGCAATCGCGGTACAGCATTCCCTGACGTTGCTGGCGCGCATAGAGCAAGTCGGTATAGCGTTTGTTGTGATGCGACAGTCTCGCGTTGTGGATTTCGAGACCTCGCGACGAAGTCAGGCCCATCGTGGACATCGTTGATTTGATGCGCTCCTCGCGGCCGACTAAAACCGGTGTTCCATAGCCGCTTTCAGCAAACTGCAGGGCGGCGCGGATGGTCTTTTCTTCCTCGCCTTCGGCAAAGACCACCCGCTTCGGCGCGGCTCGCACCCGCTCGAAAATCAGCTCGAGGCCTGCGGCGGTGGGGTCGAGGCGAGCACGCAAACTCCTCTTGTAGGTGTCCATGTCGAGGATCGGCTTGCGGGCGACGCCCGTATCCATCGCCGCCTTGGCAACCGCCGACGGCACCGCCCAGATCAGACGTGGGTCGAAGGGCGCCGGAATGATGTAGTCCGGTCCGTAGAGGAGGCGTTCGCCGGAATAGGCGGCGGCGACCTCGTCCGGCACGTCCTCCCGCGCGAGCTCGGCCAGCGCCTCGGCCGCTGCAATCTTCATCGCGTCGTTGATCGTCGAAGCACGCACATCGAGCGCGCCGCGAAAGATGTAAGGAAACCCCAAAACGTTATTCACTTGGTTCGGATAGTCAGATCGCCCAGTCGCGATGATTGCGTCGGAGCGGACGGCGCGCACCTCTTCGGGGGTGATTTCCGGATCGGGATTGGCCATTGCGAAAATGATCGGTTGATCGGCCATCGAACGGATCATCGGCTGATCGACCGCGCCTTTGGCAGAAAGACCGAAAAAGACGTCCGCCCCCTCAATCGCTTCGGCGAGGGTGCGCGCTTTGGTCTCAATCGCGTGGGCGGACTTCCATTGGTTCATGCCTTCGGTGCGACCGTGATAGATGACGCCTCGCGTGTCGCACAGCACGACATGGTCCGATGGCAAGCCCATGGTCTTCAGCAGCTCGACGCAAGCGATCGAAGCGGCGCCCGCGCCGTTGACCACCATCTTGATGGATTGGAGCTCGCGGCTGGTCAGATGAAGGGCGTTGATCAGACCGGCCGCAGCGATGATCGCCGTTCCGTGCTGATCGTCATGGAACACCGGGATGTCGAGCAGCTCACGCAGCCGCTCTTCGATGATGAAGCACTCAGGCGCTTTGATGTCTTCGAGATTGATCCCGCCAAAAGCCGGATGGAGAAAGCGGACGCAGTTGACGAATTCGTCAACATCGCGCGTGTCGATTTCAAGATCGATCGAGTCGATATCGGCAAAGCGCTTGAAGAGCGCGCATTTGCCTTCCATCACCGGCTTTGCCGCGAGCGCGCCGAGATCGCCTAGCCCCAAGACCGCGGTACCGTTCGAGATCACCGCAACGAAATTGCCCTTGGAGGTATAATCGAAAACGGTGCTCGGCTGTTGTTCTATGCGCAGGCAGGGGAAGGCGACCCCCGGCGAATAGGCAAGCGATAGATCACGCTGCGTCGTCAGGGGCTTGGTCGGCGCGATCGAGAGCTTACCGGGGCGTCCGCTGGTGTGAAACTGCAAAGCCTCGTCTTCGGTCGCGCGAATAATGCCGGTATCCATCCTTCCAAAGGCTCCTTGCTAAGGGAGGCCTGGATCGGCTCCAAGCCCACCCACCGCTTTTTCAGGCCGACTTGATCCTAGATATTGGGTTTCGCGGCGTCAAAGCCGGAGGCCGGGTCTAGATGTGTTGACAGTCCGAAAGACACACCTATATTTCCGCGGCTCCCGGACGAGGTTGCTCCATCCGCGGTGCTCGTGCGCCCGGCGCAGTTTATCCGGGGCGCGGAAGACGGAATTGGCGGTATCATGTTTGCAGTGATCCGGACCGGCGGCAAGCAGTACAAGGTCGCCAAGGACGATGTGATCTCGGTCGAGAAGCTTACAGCCGAGCCTGGTGAGACGGTCGAGCTCGCCGAAGTGCTGATGATCGGCGAAGGGACCGAGGTCGCAACCGGCGCGCCGGTGCTCAGCGGCGCCTCGGTCAGCGCCACCGTCCTTGAGCAGACCCGGGCCGACAAGATCATCGTCTTCAAAAAGAAGCGGCGTCACAATTATCGACGCAAGAAAGGTCATCGCCAGCAGCAGACCGTGTTGCGTATCACCGAGATCAGCGGGGCGAGCGGGTCGCAGCCCGGATTAGGAGCGGCAGATGGCACATAAGAAGGCAGGCGGTTCCTCGCGCAACGGACGCGACAGTCGGGGCAGACGGCTGGGCGTCAAGAAGTTCGGCGGCGAGATCGTCATTCCCGGCAATATTATCGTTCGCCAACGGGGGACCAAATTTCATCCTGGTGCGCACGTCGGGATCGGGCGTGACCACACGTTGTTTGCTACTTCCGAGGGCGCCGTCAAATTTCACACCGGTCTCGCCGGACGCACCTATGTTTCGGTGGTGCTGCCGGCGGTTACTCCGGCGGCGGAAGCAGCCGAATAGCCCTTCCCCGAAGCGCGCCGAAGCCCGAGGGGAGCGGCCCGCCGTTCCCCTTTTCGTTTTTTGGTTCCGATGCAGTTCCTCGATCAATGCAAGATCTATCTCAAGAGCGGCGACGGCGGTCGCGGCGCGATGAGCTTTCGCCGCGAGAAATTTATCGAGTTCGGTGGCCCGAACGGTGGTGACGGCGGCCGGGGCGGCGACATCGTCTTTGAAGTCCTGGAGAACCTCAACACCTTGATCGACTATCGGTACCGGCAGCATTTTCGCGCGGAGAACGGGCGGCCAGGCGCCGGGCGCGACCGTACGGGAGCCGATGCTGAGGATCTCATACTGCGTGTCCCGGTTGGCACCCAGATCATGGATGCTGAGAACCGCGACGTTCTCGCCGACCTCACCCGCCGTAGCCAACGCCTCGTCTTTCTGCAGGGCGGCGACGGCGGGTTCGGCAATGCGCATTACAAGAGCTCGACCAATCGCGCGCCGCGCCGCGCCGATCCCGGATGGCCCGGCCGCGAAGCCTGGGTCTGGCTGCGTTTGAAGCTGATCGCCGATGCCGGTCTCGTCGGCCTGCCCAATGCTGGGAAGTCGACCTTCCTCGCCGCGGTCTCGCACGCCCGGCCGAAGATTGCCGATTACCCATTTACGACGCTGAAGCCCCAGCTTGGTGTCGCGCGGATGAACGATCGCGAGTTCGTGCTGGCCGACCTCCCCGGTCTCATCGAAGGAGCCAGCGAGGGGGCCGGGATCGGCACCCGCTTTCTCGGGCATGTCGAACGCTGCGCGGTCGTTCTCCATCTTCTCGACGGGACCCTCGACGATGTCGCCGGCGCATACCGTACGATCCGGGAGGAGCTCGCCCGCTACGGTCATGGCCTTGCCGAAAAGCCGGAAATCATCGGCCTCAACAAGATCGACGCGATCGATCCCGAGGCGGTGAGCGCGAAATGCCGCGAACTTAGCGAGGCGGCGGGTGCAATCGCACCGATACTACCGCTCGCGGGCGCAACCGGTGCTGGGGTACAGCTTGTGCTTGAGGCTGTGCACGCCGCTTTATCGGCGGCGCGCGTCCGCGAGGATGAGGCTGGGGCGGAGGCAGGGTCTCTGGCGCCTGCGCCATGATCGGGCGGCCCGGTCACCCACCTCACCCCGGCCCCTCCTACCCCAACGCTGAAGCTGGCGGCGGACCAACCGCGGCTGAGGCATTGGCCTTTGCTCAGCGGCTCGTCGTGAAGATCGGCTCGGCATTGCTGGCCGCGGACAGCGGCGAGATTCACCGCCCATGGCTCGACGCTTTGGCCGACGACGTTGCCCGCTGCCGTTCGCGTGGGCAGGAAGTGATCCTCGTATCGTCGGGCGCGATAGCGGTCGGCCGCCGGCACCTCGGCCTCGCAGGGCCGCGGCTCAGGCTTGAAGAGAAACAAGCCGCCGCCGCTACCGGGCAGATCCGCCTCGCCCATGCCTATCAGGAGGCGCTTGCCCGCCACGGCATTACTGTAGCCCAAATTCTCTTGACCCCGGACGATACCGAGGAGCGCCGCCGGCATCTGAACGCGCGCGCCACTTTTGCCCAGCTCTTGGCGCTCGGCGCGCTCCCTGTGGTCAACGAAAATGACACGATTGCGACGGCCGAGATCCGCTTTGGCGACAATGACCGGCTCGCCGCCCGCGTCGCCCAGATGACGAGCGCCGACATGCTGGTGCTGCTGTCCGACATCGATGGGCTCTACGCCGCCGACCCCCGCAAAGATCCAAGTGCCCGACACATCGCAACCGTGTGGGAGATCGGGTCCGAGATCGAGGCGATGGCCGGTGAGGCGGCGCCCGGTTACAGCTCCGGCGGGATGGTGACGAAGCTCGCGGCTGCCCGCATTGCGATGAGTGCGGGCTGTCGCATGCTGATCGCCAGGGGAAAAAGCGGAGGCGCTACGTCAGGGCCACTTGCTGCAATCGAGGCCGGCGACAGGGCGACCCTGTTCCTGCCCCGGGGGGAGCCACGCTCGGCGCGCAAGGCGTGGATCGCCGGTACGATCAATCCCTCCGGCACGGTGCTTGTCGATAACGGCGCCGCCAAAGCGCTGCGGCGCGGTACGAGTCTGTTGCCGGCTGGTGTGGTTGATGTCGAGGGCACCTTCGAACGGGGTGACGCGGTCATCATCCGCACCCGCTCGGGCGCCGAAGCTGGGCGTGGCCTGTCGGCCTATTCGAGCGCTGATATTCGGCGCATTGCCGGCCACAAGAGTGGTGAAATCGCCGAGATCCTCGGGTACCGTGGTCGTGATGAGATCATTCATCGCGACGATCTGGTGGTGACCGAACCCCAATGACGACCGAGACGCTGATACGCGATCCGGCGATGAGACCCGAGTCGGATCTGACCGCTGAAATGGCCAAGATCGGGAAGCTCGCTCGGGAGGCCGCAGCCGCGCTCAACCTTGCCTCGCCCGAGACCAAGGTCGCCGCATTGAATAATGCCGCGGCGGCGGTCAGAGCCCGAGCTGCGGCGATCCTCGCCGCCAATGCCCGTGACCTCGCCGAGGCTGAAAGGCACGGCGTCTCCGCGGCGCAGCGCGATCGGCTGGCGCTTGATGCGAAACGCGTAGAGGCCATCGCCACCGGACTCGAGGCAATCGCCGCGTTGCCCGATCCGGTCGGTCGCGTTTTGGCCGAATGGACGCGTCCGAACGGCCTTGCGATTCAGCGCGTGGCTGTGCCTCTTGGCGTCATCGGCATCATTTACGAGAGCCGGCCCAACGTCACCGCGGATGCCGGCGCGCTCGCACTCAAATCCGGCAACGCGGCAATCCTGCGCGGCGGATCGGAGAGCTTCCATTCGTCACGGGCGCTGGTCGCGGCGCTTACCGAAGGGCTGCTGTTGGCCGGTCTGCCGGAAGCTGCCATTCAGCTGGTGCCGACCCGCGATCGCGCGGCTGTCGGGCTGATGCTCAGGATGAGCGGCGTAATCGATATTGTTGTCCCGCGCGGTGGGCCGTCGCTGATCGAACGGGTCCATCGCGAGAGCCGCATCCCGGTCATCGCCCATCTCGAGGGCTTATGCCACACCTATGTCGATGCCGCGGCCGACCCCGAGAAGGCGCGCAAGATCGTGCTCAACGCCAAGATGCGGCGGGTTTCGATCTGCGGCGCCACCGAGACTCTCCTTGTCGACCGGGCCACCGCCAAGGTGCAGCTTCCCGCGATCCTCGCTGATCTGCGCGCGGCCGGCTGCGAGCTGCGCGGCGACCCGGAAGTCCTGGCGATCGATCCGGTGCTGGTGCCGGCGACCGAAGCGGATTGGCGCACCGAATATCTCGATGCGATCCTTTCCGTTCACGTCGTCGACGGCGTCGAGGGTGCGATCGCACACATCGCTCGCTTTGGCTCGCATCACACGGACGCGATAATTACCGAGGACAACGATACCGCGGAGCGCTTCCTGCGTGAGGTCGACAGCGCCATCGTGTTGGTCAACGCCTCAACCCAGTTCGCCGACGGCGGCGAGTTCGGCATGGGCGCTGAGATCGGGATATCGACCCAACGGCTGCCGCCACGGGGGCCGGTGGGCACCGAGCAGCTGACGACCTACAAATACCACGTCCGTGGCACCGGGCAGGTGCGCCCCTGAGCGGCCCCGAGAGTGCACCGGGCCCGATACGGCATCGCCGTATCGGGCTGTTGGGCGGCTCGTTTAACCCGGCTCATAGCGGGCATTTGCACATCAGCCTGCTGGCGCTCAAATACCTCGTGCTCGACGAAGTTTGGTGGCTGGTCTCGCCGCAAAACCCGTTAAAGCCGGTCGAGGGCATGGCGCCGTTCGCGATTCGACTGGAACAAGCCAGGCGGGTTGCCGCAGCTCACCCGCGTATTATCGTTAGCGACTTGGAAAACCGTCTGGGGCCGTCACGTTATACTGCGGATACTTTGAGAGTCATGCGCCACCGCTTTCCACGGCTGCGTTTTGTTTGGCTGATGGGCAGCGACAATCTCGTTCAGATCCCGCGCTGGGAGCGGTGGACCGAGATCTTTAAAACCGTGCCCATTGCCGTGTTTGACCGCCCTTCCTATTCTGTAAAGGCGCTTGCTGGATCCGCGGCAAAACGTTTTTCGCCAAGGCGCGTGCCAGTGGCAGCGGCGCGCGGACTGGCAGAAATGAAGCCACCGGCCTGGGTGTTTTTTCACACGCCGCTCGATGCGCGCTCGGCTACTCGGATCCGATCCGAGCAGGAAGACCCTTCTCAAACCATTGCGGAGCAAAGATCCGCATTGTCCACGATCACCGCGCTCAAATCCCGTTTCCAAGAAACACAGAAACCACCGGAAATTCTCGATCTTGTTCTGCAGACCCTTGAAGATGGCAAGGCCGAAGACATCGTTACGATCGACTTGGCCGGCAAAACAACTATCGCCGATCAGATGGTCATTGCGAGCGGCCGTTCGAACCGCCAAGTGCTGGCTTTGACAGAGCGTCTCGATGAGGCGCTCTCCCGCCGCGGCCGGATCTCGATCGAAGGGAAGACGCATGCGGATTGGGTGCTCATCGACGCCGGCGATGTGATCGTGCACCTGTTCCGGCCCGAGATCCGCGCCTATTACAATCTCGAGAAGATGTGGGGCGAAACTCTGCCCGACAGCGAAGCGGTTCGCCAGTAGTTCGGGACAGGCGCGATCCGTTTTCGTCTCCTCACTATCGGCAAGCTTAGCAACGGTCCGCTGAGGGAACTCCAGGCGCTTTATGCGGGCAGGATCCTACCGCCTCCGGTGATCGTCGAGCTCGCGGAGAGACGCCGGCTCCCGACGGCGGTGCTGAAAGCACGCGAGGGCGAGTTGATCCTCGGCGCATTGCCGCCCGGCGCTTCGCTTGTTGCCCTCGACGAGCGCGGTAGCGCTTGGTCCAGCCGCACTCTGGCCGATCGTATTGCCGCCTGGCGTGATCAGGGCTGCCCTGAGCTTGCCTTCGCCGTCGGCGGCGTGGATGGGCTCCACCCCGCGGTCCTCGGTCGCGCCCATGCAATCATGTCGCTCGGACCGATGACATGGCCGCATCTGCTCGCCCGCGGCATGCTGCTCGAGCAGCTCTATCGCGCCCAGCAGATCCTCGCCGGGCACCCCTACCACCGGGGTTGAGGTTGGCGCATTTTAGCCTGTCTATCACTTAGTCCGATTGGGTTCAAAGCACATTCGAAGCACGGGACTGCCGGTCGCGCTCCCCTCGCCGCCCAAGCTACCGTTTGCGCCTCCCTGGGACGATTTGCTACTCTCCGACTATGGGAACAAGATCTTGGACCTGATCGCCAAGTATGGGAATTACCCCATCTAACTAAAGAGTAAGTATGATCCTCAAGACAATCCCGGAGGATACTCGGGAACTTCGGATCAGTTCTCCAGCCTGTACCGTCTTTTAAATCGGGGAGACGGACCTCGCGTAGTAAAGGTGGGTGGAAGGACTATGGTCCCGGCCGCTGAGATGCGTGAGTGGGTGGCCGGACTCCGCAATCCGTTCGATACGAACAAACGTGATGACGCAGCGTAAACGAGAGCCGAAGCGTGGGCAGAGCAAAACCCGCGAGTATCGAGCATGGTCTGAAATGCGGCGGAGATGCGCCAATCCAAACCACCCTGCGTACTCGCAGTACGGGGGCCGGGGGATCGTGGTCGCCGCTCGGTGGAGCAAGTTCTTGGCCTTCCCGGAAGACGTGGGGCCTCAACCTCCCGGCACCCAGCTCGGGCGCAAAGATCCCAACGGACCATACGCCCCGGGGAATGCCCTTTGGATGACCCCGCGCGAGAGCGCAAATCTCCGCAGGCCGCGGCGTTGGTGGCGGAAGCCGGAGACCCAGGCCGCCTAACCCTCGCCCCGAAAAGGGGGCAAATCAGACCCAACCGACGCGGAATGAGGCCAAAAGAGGGCCGCCGAGCGCCGGAGAACCAAGAAACGGAAAGAAACGATGCTCGCCAAAGACACGATCCTCGTTGGTGACGACGAGCCGCTCACCGAAGGAGAGTTGAGCCTGGCTCGGTTTCTCGACGGCCGACCGAGCCACTTCACTGGCAAGACCCCGTATCGCCAAGTCCGTAATATTTTCCGCTTACTGATCGAGGCGAGCTGGTTGCCGAACCCGACCAAGTGGCTAAACCCCGGCCCGCTCAGGAACTCGATCGAGTACCCCATCCGCGATGGGTGGCGCCTCAACCTGGACATTCCCTCAGAAACTGGCGGCTACCGGGATCGCATCCCGGTGCGGATGGAGTTCCTAGGCCCGGATGATCCGAGCCCGCCAGGGACTATCGAGGCCGCGCACTTCCACTCCAGCTTCGCACCGATCTACATCTCCAGCTCAAAGAGGGCTAGATCATGAAAACGCCCCAACTCGACGAATTGGCTCAGGTCCTCGCCAACCCGGCGCCCGAACTACGCCGACGACAGTTCGAGCCCCTCTACAGCGCGAGATCCTGAATATTCGGCTTGTGACGCTAGCGTGTGCTGGCGTCATGCTTTTATCGCCAAACGGTTACGACCGCATAAACGTCGCCGGGCTGATCGGCATGTGCTGGCACATCGGTGAGCGAAGGGAGACGAATGACCGAACTTCAAGACCTTATCGACCAGTTCCGCTCTTTCCGCGCGAACAGCCGGGCACAGGCGAATTTCTTCCTCCGCAATGGCTACCTCCACCACGAGGCCCATCATGTAATCCAGGCCCGGCTGGCCCAATGGGTTCGCCAGCTTGAGGCGGCCGGCCCCGCCGTCCGGGAGGAACTCCTGGCCGAGCTGGAAGGGGTCGCCGGCTGATGGGCATTCTCGGGAGAAAGCGCGGCGGCCAAAGAGCCTCGGCCACCCCATGCCGACACTGTGGAAAGCCGGCCGGGTGCGGGTGCGCCGCTCACCCGCCGCGGTGTCGTTACTGCGGCCGCATCTCCGCCTTCGGCTGGTCCAATCTGATCTGCGAGCGGTGTGAGCGGGTGCGGACCAGGATCGAAGCCGGCGCCATGTCCCGCTTTTCACTCGCCGATCGGCGGGGCCGGACCGGGCCGCCGACAATTGGGGATGACGAGCTGCTGGTGACCTTTACCCGCAGGCCTCGGGATGCCGATCTGCGCCGGGCGGTGCTCGACGAAAAGGACGCGCGACAGGCCAATCGAGAGCGCACCCGTTCCTGGTACAAGGATACCAAGAGGGGGGCTGGGGGCCAAGATAAGCCGCACAGATCCTCGGGTCAGGAGGACGACCCTGGGGACGATTTTGCGGAGCCAACGGCTGAGGCGGCGTGAAAGGAGAGAAGCCCGATGCCGGCTTGGCGCCGATCGACGGAATTTGACGGATGGGGAACGCCGCCCAGGGAAGGAGCGGCGCCATCGGCTGGCTGGCTTGCCCTTCCCGGATCACGCGCGGAGAGGTGCCGGAGCGGTCGAACCGCGCGGTCTCGAAATACTCTAGGCTCCGGCCCAGCCTATGCGAGGCGTGAGCTGCTGTGCGGGCGCTTGGGGCGCAGGCGAACCCGTTCCGCCCCGGCAATCCGTCGGTGTTCAGGGCCGGTGAATTAAATAAGCGAGCGCGTACCCGATTGCGCCTGCAATCAACAACGCGGTTAGGGGTTGTTGCGCGACATACTCGCGTGCGTACTCTCCTGAACGAGAACCCTGGCCATAGAGATTGCTCGCCACTTGTTTGACATGAGGCGTGACGCCTTCGATAACCTCGCCGGCCCGGTCCATAGCTTGCCTGCCGGTCTCGGATGCCCGGTGGGCCAGGTCCTGGACCACAGACTTGCCCTGATCGAGCGTGGATTGAACTCCCGCCCCGGCCAGCCGCACTCCTTCGCTTGCCGCCTTGCCCGCTTCGTCAGCGACTTCACTCGCAACATTCTGAGCCCGTGGCGATCCATTTTCTCCTCCGGCGTGTGTACTGCTTACATGGAGTGAACAGTTGGTGCACAACGAGGTTTCCGCCTGACGGGTGTTTCCGGCACCAAGCTCAGACCGGAGCCGGTCCATCGAGCGAGACGGAGCCGGAGGTGACCACATAAGTCCTGTTGGCGAGACTTGAGGGGGATCAGCGGGCACCCCTAGTGAGGGTCCAAGATATCCCTTTCCATTCGTACCAAGTGCCTGAGGCATTCTTGGTGTACATATTGCCGCCGTTGACGACCTCCAGATCCACACCATAACCAGTGCCGGCTGGGCTTCCGTTCAGCAAGATTTGATTACCACCGGGACCGATTTTCGCGCCGAACGTCCATGTCCCCGCACGCGTTACAAGAAAGCCGGTTGAACCAGCCGTCAAAGTAGAGCCAACGGGACTTATCGGTGGCGTCGCTGTCGAGGTGGGATTGAGCGTAGAGGACAGAACGCTGTTCGAGGAACCGCCGTCGGTAATTTTATATTCCGAACTCGGGTCGCGGCGCGGGACCCTCCCTCCTTGCGCCATTTCTCTCCAAAGTCGCAGCACCCGATCGACCACCCGCCGCTCTTTTTGCATCGCGTATTGTCTCCTCGGCCTTCCGCCGGCTATATCCAGTGCCCGAAGGGGAACGAATACTCCTCCCCGAGGGGTGGGGTTGCTAACGGGAATACTGTAGTCGATTGGCCTTATCTTCCGTTAACACCAATAAGACTGTCGACCCGGCCCTCCGATGACGCCCGGCGGCGCCGCCGCTGCCCTAATCGGGTTGATCGTGTGGTGCAAGGCTTGCCAGTATCAGGTCGAACCCGATCCCACTGAGATAGCCGCCAGGTACGGCCCCGGACCTCCGTTCTCGATTGGCGCGAGCGGCTGGTCTGTTCCCGCTGGCGCAGCCGGCACGCCGATAGGTGGTGAGCGGGAGCGAGCGGCGGTAGCGCCACCGCTGGCCGCGCACACCGTCGCCAGTACCCGAGCCAAAAGGCCAGGCGCTGACGTCGCCTTCGGACTTCAAATGCCGCGAGCGAGCAGCACCATCGCGCCCCCGGCGATCACCATTAGCGAAGCGGCGCCAGCTCCGGCCCAAAAGCCGGCGGCCCAGTCCTCCGCGTGACGTAACGTTTCGGGCCAATTGATCATTGCAGGCTCCATGATAACGAGAGGTAATGCGGGTTAAGAAGCGAAGTTAGGGGGGCGAAGTTTCCGTTCGATTGCAATCAGCAGAAACTTGGCTACCGCTGTAACGCGCCACACGAGGCTGATGGGGGCATTATGCGCTCTATGAAGCCAGAGCACCTCCCCGAGGAGCAGCGAAAGATCCTCCGCGGTGGCGCTAACCTATCGGAGGACAAGGCGGGCGGGAAAGCGCGAGAATGAGGCGGTCGGTGCGGCGATCGTGGAATATCGGCGGCTGAGCCGTTTGCTACCGGCGACGGGCTCGCGGTATCGGCTGAGGTCAATCGGATGATCGTGGCGGCGATCAATGTCGATCCGCGGTGGTTTTGGGAGGGGCCGGATGCGTAGCGATTGGCGCCGGCTGGCAGCCCGCTAAGGCGCCAGCCCGGTCGGAAGCCTATCGGCTAGGAGCGGGCTAATGCCATCAGCGGGCCGATATCGTGACCATCCGCAGCCTGAAGCGCCGCGACGTATCGTGCCCGCAACTCGCCGGAATTGCGCAGATTTGCTCTCCCCCACGAGAAACGTTCGCCCCCGAGCTGTATGATAAGCAAGTCGGCCATCAGGCGAGCGTGTCTCCCGTTGCCGTTGGGGAACGGGTGGATTTGGGTGAGGCGATGATGGAGACGAACCGTGATTTCGTCAGGCACATAAGCCTTCGTATCGATCCAAATCCTAGCGTCGTCGAGTAGCACACGCAACCCCATGGGGATTTCCCAGTGGTTGATCCCTAGGTTGCGTTCGCTGGTCCGAAAGCGTCCGGCCCACCGCCACACATCGCCAAGCATGTGCCGATGAAGGCTTTTGATGTTGCGTTCGGTGAGAAGATTTCGGCGGCGGCGTAACGCCCATTCCTGTCCGCGCGCGATGTTCTCCTGCTCGGCGGCATTCAGTTCGGCGCGATTGGTGATGTAGTTGAGCTTTAGGTCGCGCTTCTCTCCCTCGGCAAGGGGCGCCGCGGCCTCGTCCGGCTGGTCGAAGATGTCGCTCACGTCTCATCCCACAATGCGCGCGGGCTGATGTCCCTTGCCAGGGCATCGAGCCTTTTCTCGAAATTCTTGGAAGGCACCGATTGGTGCTCAAGCAGCATGGAATGCTCGACCGATTGCAAACGTCGGCGTGCGATTTTGCGCGCCCGTTCCTGGACAATGGTTTCGAGCGGCTTGTTGGGGACGAGCGCATAAACGAGCGTGCAGTCCATCGCCTCGGCGATGCGGCGTAGCGTCATCAACCGGATGCTGCCCTTGAGTTCCGACTGCTCGATCGCGGTAAGAGTTGGTTGTCTTATCCCCAATCGCTTCGCGAGTTGGACGGACGACATGCCGAGCGCCTCACGGATAGCCTTGATCCATCCGCGCACAGGCGGCTTGAAGTGCGACACCGGTCCGATGTCCTTGAAAATGGCGCCCAGACTTTGGCGCGATTGAGATATGATACGGGGATTAGCCATAGCTCATAGCCTATGAGGTCTCTCGTATTATATAGCCTACAGCCTAATTAATTCAAGATAGTTAATAGCCTGCACACTATAACTGATCGGCGAGCCTATCCCCGAGGCTGCACGGGCGCTTCTCGGTTGGGGCCGGCGAGGCTTGCCTAGGAAGCAGGTCTGTCGGCCGGCACGATCAAGAATAATCGAACGAGGTGCGCAGGATCGCTCACCGCAGCGCAGCGCCGAAGAACCGGACCTTTGCTCCTCGGCTTAGGCTCCCTGAGGGCCTGGCCCAAACGGGTGGATCACTCCTGCGCCAGGCGGTCACCCACTGCCACGAGGCTTGGTCCCGCTGCTACCGGAACTACGATACCAGCGGCTCGGCTTGTTTTCAGACTGCATCCGGCGCCGGTGTTCGGCGATCCACGCCTCAGCGTCGGCTTCGGTGGCGAACGGGCTGACCTTGGCCGGAAGGCTCTCCGGGATGCTGACTTCGACGGCGAACGCCCCCTCGTCAATAGGGATCACCCGATAGGTCGCCTCGGCGTGGGGGTGGGTCCTTTGTGCCACTGGCTTGACCATCGGCTTCGCTGTCCAATCTGCTACTACTAACACTGGCGCGCTCGTAAGGTGCTTTTGTGTTCTGCGCGTGCCGCATGGGCGTTTCGCCTGCCCTTATGGCGTCCGGTGCGGCCCCGCCCCGATCCGTGGCGCCGGTTCATCACCGCGCACCCGGAACACGCCGCCGGCCGTCTTGACCTTGGACCCGACGCACCAACGCGCGACGAAGGCGCTGGCGAGGGTCGCATCCGCAAAGTAGATCGAAACGACGTCATTGAGCACGCCGCGCATTCCTGACGGCGTCATCGTCCAGCCGTCGGAGCCGCAGTTCCCTCATCTCCTCTCCGACCGTCGCGGCGGCCTATTCCAGCGCCTGGCCCTCTCGATCCGGTTCGACCCGCGCAGAATACCTTGGTCCCGGTGCTGGCTTTGGCCTTGTTTGAGCGCCGACATCCGCCAGATTGGCAGTGGTTAGGGTCGTCATAGCGGACAGTTTATGTAGCCCTGGACCGTGGTGGTCGCGGTGAGGTTAGCTTGGGTGAGTGGAACGGAAGCTGCGGCTCCGGCAGTTTTAAGAAGAATGGTTGAGGCTCCGGCGTTGGGAACGGCAATCAACCCGCCTCGAAGACCAGCACCGTTGGCGTAGGAACCGACCCCTGAACCCGCCGCGCCGATTGTCGAGCTGCACGGGTTTGGGAGCCCGGAGATGATCACGTTCCCCGAACCCGAGACGGCGGATAGAGTGATGAAGAACCACGCCTTCATATCGTCGCCGTCGAGTTGCCAACTACCACGGGTGACGCTTTGGGTAATCCCAGCCGATGACCCGTTGATCAAGAGCGTTGGCGTCCAGGAGCACAGTGCAACCCCCGCGCCGGCAAAGGTCATTTGGACCGGGCCAGTCGCGGTACAGGAAACACTCTGGCCGCCAGCCAGGGTCCCGCCGAACTTGCCGCTGTCATAGGCTCCCGCAACCACCAAGGCCGGTGAGGAGTTGGCCCAGAAGGAATTGTCGGCCATATCCAGCCGGGTCCCGTAGGTCGTGTTCCAGCACGTGGCCGATCCGCCATTCGCAAAGACTTCCAGGCCCATCCAGTGGTTGCCTTGGAATAGTGTGTTGAACCAGCAGTTAGCGCCTGAGAGAGTGAAGGTCGAGGTGCCGAAGTTGCCGTTGAAATCGTTGCCGATGAACTTTGAGAAGTTCACCTTGGTTGTCGCGTTGAGGTTCAGCCATTCGATTGTCTGGTCGGGCTGCCAGGTGCTGTTTGCCATGAGGAATTGGGTTAGGCTGGTTAGCGTGCTATCTGAGCACAGCAGCGCGTTAAACCCTTCCGTATGGCCTCCTAGGAACTTGAACTCGACGGTGTTGCCCGATGCGGAGTTGAGGTTGGCGAACTTAATGGCACAGGCCGGGCTAGCCGCAACGGTCCCGACATTCCAGTGGAAGTCGTTGAATACGAGCGTGTTGGGCCCTGCGCCCCCGGAGCCGCCAGTGATCGTCACATAGCTTTGGCTGCCGGCGAGGTCGGAGGACCCGTTGCAACCAAAGAGCGGCTGGTCGATCCGAGCGCCCGCCCAATAATCGTACAGGAAGGCCGTGTTCGTCCAGGCGCATCCCTTGATCCGGTTGGCATTAAAGTAGAGCCCCTGCGAGCCGTTACCCTTGAGATGGTAGAGGATGTCCTGACGGTTCACCATCACGTCTTCTAGCGTGATCCCCATGCCAGGGTTGATCCGTAGTCCCTCGGTCCCGGACACGATAGTCCCTTCATCGCGCGTGATCGTCAGGCCCTTGATGGTCTGCCCGCCGAGGGTGTGAGTGCCGTCCGCGCTATTGTCGTGGGTCTGGACGCAGATAGTCGGTGTGCTGAGGGCGCATTGGATGACAGCGCCGATCGCCGGGGTTTGGGAACCGCCATAGCCGAACGAGTGGATCGCCACGCCATTAGGGATGTCGATCGTCACAGATGTCGAGTGGCATGGCTGACCTCCGGGAAGGGCAATAGCATAGACCCCAGAGTTAACAGCCGAAGTGGCCGCAGCGTTGATCGCTGGGCCGTCGTCGGCGTTCCCATCGCACTTTGCTCCATAAATGGCCGAAGTGACCGGGATTGGAGCCATCTGAGCCCAAGCAGTAGCCGGGAGCAGCAGGCCGAATATTAGGAGCAAGGTCTTAAGAACCAAGTACGCCACTCCTAAAGGATCACCTAGGACAAAAGGATGCTGATCACCGTAATTGATTGAGAGATCCAGCGATGAAGCCCAAATGATCATAGGTGCTCGGGTTGACGGTCAGAGAGCAAAGTGCCCGGCCAGCAGTTGTGGTGTGCTGATCGCGAAGGAACCGGCCGCTCCGTTACCCTGCCGGCGTAGGACCACCGTCTCGAAGATCGACCGCCCGTTTGAGACCCCGAGCCGAACCGCCTGATTACCGACATAAGGACCATCGAAAGGACCATAAGCGCGCTGAGGGCCTACGGGTTGCTGGGTCGCGAGGTTCGGGCGCGCGCCGTTAAACGGGGGACTAGGGATCGGAGGTCCGGGGCGTGCTTCGCCGCGCGAGCGGTAGTACAAGCGCATCAAACAACTGCCTTGCAGCGTTCGGTAGGGCATCTCGCGATCGCCCTTTTCCCAATAAGGCAGCGCAGGATACCAGCAGCAAATGGCATCAGGAAAGCGCCCGCTCTCGTCGTCGCACTCCGGGGATCTTGGGCGGGGCGATTTCGTTAAGGTGGACTGTGCCCGCCTGCCATCACGTTGCGCTGCTAACGCCGGAGGCTCGGGTGAGGGTCGGGCTGAGCCCCACGGCCAAGGCGCTCGACCTCAAGGGGCGGTTCCGGTGCCGCGGGGGCTCAACTCCCATCATCGGAGGGCCGCTTCGTTCTCCCCGCAGTGGTATGTTGCACACCCCTCCCTCGCCACGCTCGCAATCGCCGGACTGTCTTGGAGCCAACGTCACCCCAGCCCAGCACCAGCCTTCTCTCGGCCCAGGAAGCCAAGGAGCGGCTGCGCGAGATCGTCGACGGGTTCTTCTTCCGGCGGCTGACTGGCGAGGACGGAAAGCGTATCCGGCGGCTGCTCGTCAAAAGCCCGCTCAGTCTCGGGAAGACGAGACAGGCCATCGGCTGGGCAATCCGATATCACCTGCGGCAAACCGACCCTGCACCGCAGATTAAAGCGCCCAAGAACCGCAGAAACCCTAGGAAGTTTCAAACCGCCGTATGAGATATCGTATGTTCGACTGAAACCCTGACCGGCCAGACGAGCTGGTCAAAGGCCCTCGTGCGCCACGGGGCCGATGCGCGGGTGGCGCTCGCGGCCATCCTTGGCGTGCCCGCCCGCGATATCCGTCTTAGGGACCGCCCCGGGTAGGCAAACCCCAGACGGCCCTTGATCCCGAAGCGGTCATTCCGATGTGCGGGCGGGCCGTTCGTTATGGGTGGTGAGCAGCCATTCGTTCCCTTCGTCGCCTGGCGAGGTGTGCCAAAAGCCGACCCCGCGCCTTTTAGGCCAGGGTGAGTTTCTCTGCAGACGGGTCGAAGCATCGCCGGGTATTACAA
>Ga0070717_10000366_pt1 | contig 28995 bp, 20 predicted proteins | sample LARL113metaG_FD_71366 | JGI IMG/M metagenome (GOLD analysis project Ga0070717, IMG submission 71366) | Corn, switchgrass and miscanthus rhizosphere microbial communities from Kellogg Biological Station, Michigan, USA - LAR L11-3 metaG | ecosystem: Host-associated > Plants > Roots > Rhizosphere ...
CGGGCCAGCCGGCGAGGACGCCGGCGTTCCGCCTGGAGCGCCGCCGTCACGGCGGCTGGCGCAGCGGCGTCCCGCCGCTGCCGAGAGCGACGGTGGCGTTCGAGCTGCCGGTCATTTAGTTGAGTGTTACCGAGAGCGAGACGCTCTCGGGCCAGCCGGCGAGGACGCCGGCGTTCCGTCTGGAGCGCCGCCGTCACGGCGGCTGGCGCAGCGGCGTCCCGCCGCTGCCGAGAGCGACGGTGGCGTTCGAGCTGCCGGTCATTTAAGCTTCGCCCGTGATCATCGGGGCGCACTCGATCATCTACAGCACGAATCCCGAGGCCGACCGCGCGTTCCTGCGCGACGTCCTCGGCCTGCCCAACGTCGACGTCGGCGGCGGCTGGCTAATCTTCGGCCTTCCTCCCGCGGAGCTGGCCGTGCACCCCGGCGAGAACGAAGTCCACGAGCTCTATCTGATGTGCGACGACGTCGAGGCGTTCGCCGCCGACATGTCCGCGCGCGGCGTCGTCTGCGGGCCGCTGCACCAGCAGCCGTGGGGCGCGCTCACGCAGATCGTGCTGCCGGGCGGCGGGAAGCTCGGCGTCTATCAGCCACGGCACGCGCGGCCGGAGCCGACGCCGTGAAGATCCTGATCGCCGACGACCACGCGCTCTTCCGCGACGGTCTGCGCAGTCTCCTCGGCACGCAGGACCACGAGGTCATCGCCGAGGCGCGGAACGGCCGCGAAGCCATCGAGCTGACGAAGCGGCTCAAGCCCGACCTCGTGCTGATGGACCTCTCGATGCCGGAGATGGACGGCCTCACCGCCACGCGCACGCTCACCGCCGACGCGCCCGACGTGAAGGTGGTGATCCTGACGGCGTCGGACGACGACGCCAGCCTCTTCGACGCGATCAAAGCGGGCGCGCAGGGTTATCTGCTGAAGAACCTCGAAGCCGACGACTTCTTCGCCATGCTCGACCGCGCCAGCCGCGGCGAGCCGGCGCTGACGCCGGCGCTCGCGCGCAAGCTGCTGCAGGAGTTCGCCAAGCCGGCCGAGGCGCCGACGGGGACGGACGAGGACGAGCTGACCGCTCGCGAGCGCGAGGTGCTGGAGCTGATGGAGGAAGGCGTGACCTCGAACCGCAAGCTCGCCAAACGCCTCGGCGTCAGCGAGAACACGGTGAAGTTCCACGTGCGGAACATCCTCGACAAGCTGCGGCTGCATAATCGCGCGGAAGCGGTGGGGTATGCGTTGAGGAAGAAGATGGCGGAAAGCGGTTAGCGATTGGCGGTTAGCGATTGGGCCCGCCCCCCCAATCGCCAACCGCTTCAGTACGTCACCCTTCTCGACGGCGGCCCCGGCACGATCGCCTCCACCTTCACCCTCGCATCGACGGCGATCGCCCCCTGCTCCAGCACCTTCAGCGGATTCACGTCGAGCTCGCGGATCTCGGGGCAGATCTCGATGAGCGCGGAGAGGCGCATCAGCACTTCGTGCAGCGCGGCGACATCGGCGGCCTTCGCGCCGCGGACGCCGCGCAGGAGGCGCGACGTGCGCACCTCGCTCACCATGTCCTCGGCGTCGACGTCCGTCAACGGATGGATGCGGAAGGCGACGTCGGACAGCACCTCGACGAGCGTCCCGCCCGCGCCGAAGACCACCACGTGGCCGAACGTCGGGTCCTGCGTCGCGCCGAGCATCACCTCGACGCCGCCGGGGATCATCTGCTGCACGAGCGCGCCGGTCATCGCGTCGCCGAGGCGCGACTGTATCTCGAGGTAGGCCTCGCGCACCTCGCGTTCGTCCTGCAGGTTCAGCTTCACCGCCCCCGCCTCGGTCTTGTGCAGCAGCGTCGGGCCGAGCGCCTTCACCACGACCGGGAAGCCCATGCGCATCGCCGCCTGCACCGCGTCGAACACGCTCGTCGCCGACTCGGCGAGCGCCGAGGGGATGCGCGCCGCGTGCAGCATGGCGATCACGTCGAGCGCGTCGAGCCAGCCGCCGCCCGCGGCCAGCTTGCGGTCGACGATGGCGCGGAGCTGCTCGGCGTCGACGCCGTCGAGCTTCGGCACGCTGCCGATCGGCCGCCGCCGCCACTCCGCGTAATTCGTCGCCCGCGCCAGCGCGTTCACGGCCCGCTCGGGAAACGCGAACGACGGCACCGGCGAGAGCACCGCCGGCGCGCCCGCGGCGGCCATGAACGTCGCCACGAGGGTCTTGTCGCCGTGCGGCTCGTTCGCCACTTCGCGGATGTTTCGCGCCACGACCTCCGCGTCGGTCGGCAGCACCGGGATGTAGATCACCAGCACCGAGTCGACGTTCGGATCGTCGAGCAGCAGCTTCAGCGTCTTCGCGTAGTGATCGGGCGTCGCCGAGGCGATCATGTCGACCGGGTTGCCGACGCTCGCCGCGGACGGCAGGAACGCGCGCAGCGCCGCCGTCGTGGCGTCGCCGAGCGGCGAGAGCGTCAGGCCGGCGGCCTCGCACGCGTCGGCGGCGAGGATGCCGGGGCCGCCCGCGTTCGTCATGATGGCCACGCGGCGGCCGATCGGCAGCGGCTGATTGGCCAGCAGCGAGGCGATGTCGAAGAGCTCTTCGAGCGTGTCGGTGCGGATCACGCCGGCCTGCTTGAAGAGGTCGCGCACGATGGCGTCGCTCTGCGCGAGCGCGCCGGTGTGCGACGACGCCGCGCGCGCGCCCGAAGCCGAGCGGCCGGCCTTCACCGCCACGATCGGCTTCTTGCGGCCGACGCGGCGCGCGATCTCGCCGAACTTCCGCGGATTGCCGAAGCTCTCCAGGTACAGAAGCATGACGTCGGTGTTCGGATCCTCGGCCCAGTATTGAATGAGGTCGTTGCCGGAGACGTCGACCTTGTTGCCGACGGAGATGAACGTCGAGAAGCCGATGCCGATCGTGCGCGCGTAGTCGAGAATGGCCAGGCCGAGGGCGCCGCTCTGGCTCGACATGGCCACGTTCCCGCTCGGCGGGTAGACGTGCGAGAACGTCGCGTGCATGCGCACCGCCGGGTCGGTGTTGATCACTCCCATGCAGTTCGGACCGACCATGCGGATGCCGGCGGCGCGCGCTTTGTCGAGGATGCGCAGCTCCGCCTCGCGGCCGAGCGCGCCGGTCTCGCCGAAGCCGGCCGTGATGACGACGAGCGCGCGCACGCCCTTGGCCACGCAGTCGTCGACGACCGCTTCGACGAACGGCGCCGGCACGGCCACCACGGCGAGGTCGACCGGCCCTTCGATCGAGCGCAGCGACGGGAAGCAGGGGATGAGATCGATCTCCGTGGCGTTCGGATTGACGGCGTAGAGCGAGCCGCGGAAGCCGGTGTTGCGGAGGTTGTGCAGGACGTCGGTGCCGATGCCGCCGCCGCGGCTCGCGCCGACGACGGCGATCGACTGCGGCGCGAAGATCGGCTTCATCGATGCGTACGCGGCCTTCTGCGAGCGCTCCGCGACGACGTTCGCCGACGCCTCGGTCGGCAGGATCGGAAACGTCACGTGCACCGAGCCTTCGCTCGAGCGGCTGGTGGCGTCGAAGCCGCTGCAGAGAAAGACGTCGAGCATGCGCTGGTTCTCCGGCAGCACTTCCGCTTCGAACTGCGTGATGCCGTGCGTGCGCGCCACTTCGACGAGCTTCTCCAGCAGCTTCGTGCCGATGCCGCAGCCGTGATACTTGTCGGCGATGGTGAACGCGCACTCGGCGACCGACGGCCGGCGCTTGAACGCGAAGTAGTGCGCGACGGCGATGATGTCCTCGCCGACTTCGCCGACGACGCCGAAGTCGTGCACGTAGTCGACCTCCGTCGGCGAATAGCGCAGCGCCTCGTCGGCCGTGCGGAGATCGAAGAAGCGCGAGTAGAGGCTCTCGCGCGAGAGGTTGCCGAACATCCGCTTCAAGCCCTCGGCGTCGTCCGGACGGACGGGGCGGATGCGCAGGGTCCTGCCGTTGCGCAGGACGACGTCGGATTCGAAGTGGGCGGGGTAGTCGATGGTGAGTGTCATTGTAGGTTTCGTCATCCTGAGCCGCGCAGACGGCGAAGGATCTCAAAATGCGCTGGTCGTGAAGGTTGAGATGCTTCGCCGTCTGCGCGGCTCAGCATGACGCGGTTCAGACGACGACGACGGCCTTCCCCGTCACCTCTCCGATGTACGCCGCCAGCTGCTCGTTCGTGAAGTCGTCCCAGCCGCGGCAGGTGTCGTGCTCGCGCTGCTGGACGTCGCACGCGAGCGGCATCTCGCGCACTTCCTGCCGCGCGATTTGCCAGCGGTTGGCCAGCTCCTCGAGCTCCTCGCGCGTAGCCGTGGCGTCCTTCTGCGCGATCCAGTCGTAGACGCGGCGGAGCTGGCCGTCGCCGTACTGCGCGAAACCGTGGCAGAAGATGCCGCGCTCCGCGGCGAGCTTGCACATCGACGTCTCGCCGTCGCGCGACTCCAGCTCCTTCATGAAATTGTGCCGCAGCGTGGCGATCGCCTTGGCGCGGCTGATCGATTGCGGCGGCGGGGGGAGCGGATCGACTTTCGGTCGCGGCTTGAGGAAGAGTTTGGCCATCGTCGTTTGCCTCCGTGCTGCGACCAAGATCGTCTACTCGTAACTTCAAGCCAGTCCGGGAGATCACACCTGCGTGTGATGAATGTCATAGGCCGATGTTCTGCCGCGGTTTGTACTCACGGCATGAAACCCGTCGAGCTCGAGATCGAGTTGTTCTGCCGCGGCATGCGCATCGACCCCTCCTGCCACACCGGCGAGGACGGCCGGCGCATCGCCCGCACGCGCGCGGGCCTCGGCTCCGGGCTCGAGCTCGTGATCCCGGCGCGGCCGAAGGCGATCTGGGTCAACGTGCCGGTGGTCGAGCCGTTCGCGCAGGCGTCACCGCTCGTTCTCTACAAATCGGAGAGCGGCTACGTCGTTTCCGATACACGGAGTGGAGACGAGGTCGCCGTCCGGATTCCGAACGAGCCGGCCTGGTACTCGCGCAAGACGTCCAGCGGCATCGAGATGAGCCGCATCGGCGTGCTGCAGGGGAACTACCTCGGCGTCTATGTTTCGAACCGCTGTCTCTACTGGACGTGGAGCCCGTCGCTGGCGTGCAAATTCTGCACGACCGGAAAAAACGTCGGATCCTACGAGGAGTCGAGAAAAAAAGTTGCCGACGTCGTGGAGACGGCGAAGGCGGCGCGCGACGAGTCGGGCTCGGTCTTCACGCACTTCAACACCGGCTACCACTACGAAGACCGCGCCGAGCGCGAAGTCATCCACGGCCTCCGGCAGTGCGAGCCGTTCGTCCGCGCGGTGCGCCGCGAGGTCGGCGGCTTCATCGGCGTGCAGGCGGTGCCGGTGCCGCGCGCGCAGTTCTACGAATACGACGACCTGATCGAGGCCGGCTGCGACCACTTCTCGTTCTGCTACGAGTTCGAGGACCCGCAAGTCTTCGCCGAGCTCTGCCCCGGCAAGGAAAAGACGATGGGACAGCAGTCGTTCTTCGAGGCGATGGAGTACACGGCCAAACGCCTCGGCAAGGGACGCGTGTCGGGCGAGATCATCGCCGGGCTCGAGCCGGTGGAGTCGACGATGCGCGGGATCGACCGCATCGTGAACGCCGGCGCGTTTCCGACGGTCTGCATCTTCCGCCCCACGATCGGCAGCGAGCTCGAACACGTCCCGCCGCCCGACCCGGAGGCGATGAAGGACGTCTTCGCGCATGTCCACGCGGCCTGCCGGCGCGCGGGGATTCCGGTCGGCGTGCTGCCGATCGAAGTCTCGCTCGTCGTGCAGCCCGAGGAGGCGGCGGCGCTGGTCGAGCCGTCGTTCGGGGATCGCCTATATCTAATGAGGAACTGGGGGCTGCGGCAGCTGGCGAAGGGCTACGTGGCGTGGAAGCGGCGGCCGGCGGCGTGACAGGCGTCACGCGTCGCGCTATCGAATCGCACAACTGCCGAGTTCCCCGTCTCTGAAAATGCGCTTGCCATGCACGTGAGCGGCATTCAGACCCGGCGAGCCATCCTGTGCGCCACCGTCGCGCCGGTCTGTTTGCTCCCAGTCGCCCATCCGTCGATTGCAACCTGCTGCCCTCCGCATCCGGGCGACGGCATGGTGAAGCTCGCGGCCGCGCATCGCTGCTGCGCGGCCGCTTGTTCCTTCAACGGCCTGGCAGGGAACGCGGGCGACGATCGAGTGTAACTCCTCCCACTCGGTCGTTGGCCCGCGTTCCCCGCTGCATCCGGCTCGTGACTCCGATCACTCCGATTCGTAGCCGCGATCAGTTCGCGCGTCCTGCGCGCCGCGTAACGTGAGCCGCGACTCTGGAGGTGCTTCATGACTTCGATACCGCCGCAACTGATCCTCGTCCCGACCGACTTCAGCGAGCCCGCCGCGCACGCGCTGCGCTTCGCCGCGCGGCTCGCGCAACGCTTCGGCGCGCGCCTTCGCCTCGTCTACGCCGACTACTTCGTCCCGCCGGTCGACTTCTCCGCGAGCGCTGCGGTGGAGTACGCGCTGACGAGCGACGAGGCCGCGGACGAGGCGAAGAAGCATCTCCTCCGCCTGGCCAAGGAGTTCGTGCCGAAGGACGTGCAGGTCGAGACGCGCGTCGTCATCGACTCGCCCGTGCCGGCGATCGTCGACGAGGCCCGCTACGCGAACGCCGATCTCGTGGTGATGGGGACGCACGGCCGCACCGGCTTCCGCCGCCTCATCGTCGGCTCGGTGACGGAGTCGGTGATGCGCATCGCCAACGTCCCGGTCATCGCCATCAGCCCGCTCACCGACGAACGCCGCATCGCCGCGCCGCTGTCGCGCATCGTCTGCGTCGCCGACGACTCGCCGGAAGCGCGCGAGGCGCTGCGCGTCTGCGCCGCGCTGGCCGACGCGCCGCTGGCGAAGATCATCGTAGTCCGCTGCCTCGACATCGACACGCCGCAGGAAATCGCCGACGAGATCGTCCGCCTGCAGCAGTGGACGCCGGCCGACATCGTCGACCGCTGCCAGTACAAGCTCCTCCCCGCCGACCACCCGGCCGAGCAGGTCGTGGAGCTCGCCAAGCTCGTGCACGCCGACCTCATCGCCGCCGGCTGCGCAGGGAATCGCACGACGTCCGAGCTCGTGCGCGGCACGACGGCGGAGCGGATCGCCGAGCGGAGCGACTGCCCGGTGCTCGTCGTGAATGAGATGACGGTGATGAGTGCGGCGGCTGAGATGGTTACTGCGTAACTTGGCGCCCCCGCCCGGGGGACAGGCAAGAGTGCCTGTCCTCCATGGGGTGACGTGACTGCTGTCACACCGCGATGTGTGTCGAGTCATCCGGCGTTGGTTGCGCCCCGCGCATCATGAAGATCACGGAGGTGCAGCCATGTGTCTCGGCATTCCAGGGCAGGTCGTCGAAGTCAAAGGAAAGGTCGCCAGGGTCGACTTCTGGGGCGTCTGCAAGGATGTGAAGCTCGACATCCTCGAGGTCGACGTCGTCGCCGGCGACTACATCGTCAACCACGCCGGCTACGCCATTCGCCGCATCGCGCCCGCCGACGTGCTCGACACGTTGGCCACGTACGAGGTCGTCCTCTCCGAGTCGGGCGAGGACCCCATCCTGGCCGAGCTCTCCTGCGAGCTCGAGCTCGAGACGGTGTGACATGAGCGGCTTCGCGCCGATTCGCGTCGCCCTCCTCACGTCCTCCGACGCGCCCGCCCTCGAGCCGCTCCTCGGCGACCCGAACCGCGGCGCGCTCTACGACGTCGTCTGCGTCCTCGGCAGCGGCACCGAGCTCGCCCAGGCGCCGCTTCTCGACGCGGCGAAGATCCCGCTCGTCCTCCGCCCGATCCGGCGCATGGTCGAGGGCTCGTTGCGGAACCTCCGCTCCCGCGAGGCCTACGACCGCGAGACGGCGGAGATCCTGAAGTCTTTCCAGGTGGACTGGGTGGTGCTGGCCGGCTATCCGTTCATCCTCACCGAGCCGCTGCTGGCGCTCTTCCCCGACCGCGTCCTCGCCCTACACGAGGGCGACCTCACGCTCGACGGCGACGACGGCCGCCGCCGCTACACCGAGCTCCACTCCGTCCGCCGGGCCATCTTCGCTGGCGAGCGCGAGACGCGCAGCTCGCTCTTCTTCGTCACCGAGCGCGTCGGCGAAGGGCCGCTCTTCCTCGTCAGCCGGCCGTATCCGGTCGCGGAGATCGCCGCCGACGGGCTGGCGTGGGGCGCGTACGACCTCGTCAACGACTACGTCAAGGTCCACCGCGACTGGATGGTGCGCTCGGCGTGGGGCGAGATGATCGCGCACGCCATGGGCCTCCTCGCCGCCGGCACGATTCGCGTCGCCAACGACGTGGCCTGGGTCGACGGCGTTCCCGGCCCCTGCCGCATGGGCGAGGCGCCGCGCGCTTGCCACACGCTCAAGGGAGAGATCCGCCGCGGCATCCCGTCCAGCTGTCCGTTCATCGAATCGTGAGGTCTGCCATGACATTGCTCGAGCTCAACAGCGCCCCGCATCCGGCCGTCGTATGGGAGGTGACGCGCGCGTGCGGGCTGCACTGCCAGCACTGCCCGATGGGCGCCGAGGCGCAGCGCAGCCCGCTGGAGCTGTCGACGTACGAGGGCTACAAGACCATCGATCAGATCGCGGCGCTGGAGCCGTCGCGCTTCGTCATCAGCGGCGGCGACCCGCTCGAGCGCGAGGACGTCTTTCAGTTCATCGAGTACGCGAAGCGCCGCGGCCTCGACCCCGCGGTGGCGCTGAGCCCGACGGCGGCGCTGACGCAGCGCGCCATCGCCGAGATCGCGCGCAAGGGCGCGTCGCGCATCGCCATCAGCCTCGACGACGCCACGGCGCTGCGCCACGACGCGCTGCGCGGGATCCCCGGCACGTTCGCGGCGACGCTCGACGCCATCCGCTGGGCGCGCGAGGCCTTCATCGCCGTGGAGATCAACACGCTCGTGTCGCGCCGCAACGCCCCGCATCTCTCCGAGATCCTCGAGCTGATCGACTCCCTCGGAGCCGACGCGTGGAACCTCTACTTCCTCGTGCCAGTCGGCGGCGCGAAGAACGTCGACGTGCTGACGGCCGAGGAGGTCGAGCGCGTGTTCGACTTCATCGACGGCGCCGCGGAGACGATCAAGGTGCGCGTCATCGAGGCCCCGCACTACCGCCGCCACCGCATCGAGAAGATGTCCGGCCAGTGGCCCGACTTCGCCGGCTATCAGTCCGACGAGAGCGCACCGGCGACGCACGACGCGCGCGGCGTGATCTTCATCTCCCACAGCGGCGAGGTGCGCCCGAGCGAGCTCCTGCCGCTCTCCGCCGGCAACATCCGCTACCGCTCCCTCGGCGCGATCTTCCGCGGCGGCGACCTTTTCGTGGCGTTGCGCGACGCGCGCAACCTCAAGGGGAAGTGCGCCCGCTGCGAGTACGCGCGCGTCTGCGGCGGCTCGCGCGCGCGGGCGTTCGCGGCGACGGGCGACCTCTTCGGCTCCGATCCGCTCTGCGCGTACGAGCCGGGCCACTGAGGCCCGAAATTCAATTCCGCGAACCGTAAAATTCAATGGATTGAAGCCCATGCTTCATACGGCTGAGCTTTGCGCGAAGCGCAAGCGCTGGCGGGATTTCTGCACGAGGGGCGCGCCGTGAAATTCACCACGGAGGTGTTCATGAGGAAGTGGTTTCGCTTCACGCTGTACGCCGTCGCGCTCGCCGCGGCGCTCATCCCATTCGCAGCGTTCGCGCAAACTTCGCGCAACACCGGCGCGCTGATCGGCACCGTCACCGATCCGCAGGGCGGCGCGCTGCCGGGCGTGACGGTCACGGCCACGAGCCCGCAGTTGCAGGGCTCGCGCACGGCCGTCACCGATGAGAAGGGCGAGTACATTCTGCCGACGCTGCCGCCCGGCACGTATCACCTCGAGTACGTGCTGCAAGGGCTGCCGACGGTCACGCGCGACAACGTCCGCGTCGCGCTCAACGAGACGACGAAGCTCAACGTGCCGATGCAGCTCGTCACCACCGAGGTCGTGACCGTGACGGCCAATCAGGTCGTCGTCGATCCGACGCGCACCACGCAGCAGACGAACTTCAACCAGGAGCATCTGAAGTACGGCGTGGTCGGCTCCGCCAACCGCTCGTACCAGAACGTCCTCTTCCAGGCGCCGGAGGCGAACGCCGGCGCCGGCGGCGGATCGAACCCGATGGTCTCGGGCGCCAACGTCGCGCAGAACACGTACCTGCTCGACGGCATCAACACGACCGACCCAGTCACGCACACGTTCGGCAACAACCTGGCCTACGACGCGATCCAGGAGATCTCGATCCAGACCCTCGGCAAGGACGCCGAGTACAGCTCGTCCGGCGGCACGGTGAACGTCATCACCCGCTCCGGCGGCAACGACTTCTCCGGCAGCTTCGACTGGCGTTACCGCAACACGCGCCTGCAGGAGCAGGGACACCGCCAGGTGCCGGTGGCGAGCTCGATTCCGTTCTTCGGCGCGCCTCCGGGAGCGACGACGTTGGCCTTCGACAAGAACGTCCAGCCGACGATGAACAGCCAGCCGCAGCTGACCCTCGGCGGCCCGATCATGCACGACCGGCTCTGGTTCTTCGCCGCGCTGTCGCGCCCGCGCACGGCCGCCACGCCGCCGAACCTCTTCGGATTTCAGCCCGGTGCCCGCACCTTCGTCGGCTGGAACAACATGGCCAAGCTGACGTTCACGCCGATCAACAACCAGACGCTGACGGCGCGCTTCATCGACAGCTACGCGCGCATCCCCTTCTCGCAACAGAGCTCGTTCGTCTCGCCCGAAGCGGCGTCGCTGCAGACGCAGGGGAACCGTACGTATGGCTTGACGTATGACGCCATCATCAGCCAGCACTGGCTGGCGAACGCGCAGGTCGGCCACACGCCGGCGCGCCTGGCCGTGCTGCCGCTCAGCGGCAGCGACGTCCCCGGCGTGGTCGATCTCGTCACCGGCCTGAACACCGTCAACTACACCGGCTCGCAGGCGCGCACGAGCGTGCGCGACGAGCTGCTGGCGAACACGACGTACTACCTGGAGCGCGCCGGCACGCACGCCTTCAAGGTCGGCTTCGACGGCAACCGCACCTCGTTCAACAGCTTCAACAACGCGAACGGAAACCCGGCGCTGATCCCGGGCTACGACCCGTCGTTCTGCAGCCCGACGTTCGGCTTCCCGTCCGGCGCGACGTGCGCCGGATACATCGAGACGTTCAACGGCAATCAGCGCATCAACCTCTCGGTCGTCAATCCGGCGCACACGGTCGCGTCGAAGCAGTACGCCTTCTTCGCCCAGGACGAATGGCAGCCGATCACGCGCCTGACCATCCGCGCCGGAATCCGCCACGAGTCGGTGGTCTGGGACAGCCGCAGCGTGACCAGCCCGCCCGACTTCAAGATGTGGCAGCCGCGACTCGGCGCCGCGTTCGACGTCTTCAACAACGCCAGTACCGTCATCCACGGCTACGCCGGAAAGATCATGGACGACAACCAGCTCACGCTGCCGACGTACGGCGTGCAGCAGCCGCTCGGCGTCGCCTACTTCAACCTGAACCCGGCCACCGGCAAGTACACGTACGATCCGGCGAGCTCGTTCATCTTCGCCAGCGGCGAGCTCTACGACCCGAACCTGAAGCCGAGCTACTCGAATCAGTACTCCCTCGGCGTGACGCAGAAGGTCTGGCGGAACACGAGCCTCGACCTCAGCGCCGAGTACCGCAATCAGAAGAACCTCTTCGAGGATTACTGCGGGACGCTCACGGCGCCGCTCGACAACTGCGTGATCACCAACCAGCCGGGCTTCGACGTCGGTGTGCACGACGCGCTGCGGGCGAAGTGGCGCGGCCTGATCGCCCGCCTGGAGAGCCGGCCGTACAACTGGCTCGACCTGATGACCTCGTGGACGCACGCGCGGTCCGAGGGTTCGTACGGCTCGTCGTTCTCGGAGACGCAGAACGCCTCGACGCTGTTCGACTTCTACCCGGTGCACTTCACGAACACGTACGGGTTCCTCAGCGACGACGCGCGCAACCGCGTGAAGGTCGACGGCTACGTCCACCTGCCGCTGGCCTTCACCGTGGGCGCGAACTACTACTGGGACGACGGCACGCCGTGGACGGTCTTCCAGGCCGCCAACCCGTACGGCTCGTTCTTCATCGAGCCCCGCGGCTCGCGCCGCCTACCGCATTACTCGGAGCTCGACATGCAGGTGCAGAAGGACTTCGGCCTCGGCCGCGCGCGCCTCGGTCTCATCGCCGCGGTCTACAACGTGATGAACCACGAGACGACGACGGCGATCAACGGCAACGCCGGCACGCGCGCCATCGCCGATCCGAATACCGGACAACTCTTCATCGACCCGAACCAGCAGACCGGCGCGAACCGCCTGTCGCGCACGTTCGGCATCGGCACCGCGTTCCAGCAGCCGCGCCGCTTCGAGGTGGGCGCGCGCATCGAGTTCTAGTTTTTCGCAGTGGCAACGGAGAGGGACGGGCTTCGGCCCGTCCCTTTTTTTGTCGCCAACTGCCCGCAGTTGAGTTAGTGCAGCCTGTCAGTCCTTCTTGGATGTTCCCAACGGCACCTGCTGGGGATTGTCCTTGTGCACGCGGTGTCGATTTGCATCGATCGCAGCGCCATCTGCGTCGGCCGCACCGCTGGTCTCCGGTACGCTCTGCTCCTTGACCGCGTCGGTAATCTGGTTGTTGATGGCGGTTGGATCTGCCATACCTGTCCTCCGCCATGAATTCTACGCCGCCCCTTCCGCTCCGCCAGGTACTGGTACATCTCCCGCGCATGCTGACGTCGTGCTGCGCGGTTTCGAGCAACAGCGTGAACGCGGCGAAGTCAGCGCGCTGACGACGGACAGAAATGAACGACGCCGATCTCAGTTAACAGTGGAAGTTCTGCTTTCTGAGGTGCTCATAACGCCACCGCACCGTTCGCGTTCAACATGTTTCCTTTTTTGCACGCTCCATGCGTAATTCCGCCCTTGCGGGCGTGGCGCCACGGGTATATCGTTCACGCCGTCCAAACTTCCAAAATATAAGTAAAGGCAATTTGTCGCGCCGGAGGTGTTGATGAACCGCCTAAGTCTCGCATTGTCGGCTGCTTCGCAAGAATTCGCGGATGCCGCGCATGCCGTTCCGCCGCTCACCCGAAGCTTGGCGGCAGTCGCGTCTTCAATGCTGGAGAACCGCCGCCAAGCCACGCATGTCGAGCTCCTCGCGTTGCAGGCGCGCGCGCATGGATTTCCCGCGCCACCGGAGGGAGCGGCATTCACGCCCGTCACCGGCTCGACTGCGGCATGGAACGATGAGGACTGGACCCGTTTCACGCCGGCCGGCGCTGGCCTCTCCGTCCCGCGTCTGACTCGCGTCGGCACGTTCAAACGAACGGTCGCAATGGCGGGCGCGCCCGTGACGCTGCCGCTGCAGTTTCCGGCGCTCGTGCCCATCATCGGCCGTGGCGGGCTGGTCATCCTCGCGGAAGGTAAGGAAATCGACGCAGCGCGCGACGTGCTCGAATCGATTTGCGTCCGTCTCATCACCGCGCTTCCGCCGGGCCTTGTACGTCTTACGCTCGTCGACCACGTCGGCGTCGGCAACAACTTCGCGCTGCTCACGCCCTTCCACGAGGTGATCCGCGGGCCGATGGTGTGGCATGACGGCAAGCAGATCGGCAAAGCGCTTGACACGCTGATCGACAGCATGGCGAACGTCACTCAAAAATACTTGAAGACGAAGTACAGCGACATCGAGGAATACAACCGTGACCAGGGTGTGGTCGAAGAGCCGTATCGCGTCCTCGCAATCGCCAACTTCCCCGCCGGCTTCAACGAGAGCAGTGCGCAGCAAGTGATCTCGATCGCGCAGAACGGGCCGCGTTCCGGCATGTACGTGATTCTAAGCATCGACCGCAAGGCTCCGATCCCGCATGGGTTCAATCTCAACGACCTGACCCGTTTCTGCACGGTCCTGGAAGGGACGATGACGGGCGACTTTGCCTGGAAGCCGAATCCGCACCGCGTCGCCGATGCAGCAGTCGGGTGGGTGACCGACGTCCTGCAACGCGGGCGGATCGAGCTGGACGGCGCACCGGACAAAGCGATCGTCGAGGCCATTGCCGAGGCGACGGCCGGGCTGGCAGCCGATAAACAGAGCGTCAAGGTGTCGTTCGACCGATTCGTACCGACGAAGCTTTGGCATTCGAAGGACAAGAGCGGCAACCTCATCGAGAACACGACCGCGAATGGCATCTCCGTTCCGATCGGCCGCCGCGGTAGCGAAGACCAGCTTTTCGAGTTCAGCCGCGGCGGCGACTCCGCGCATCACGCGATCATCGGCGGCCGCACCGGCTCGGGCAAGAGCGTGCTGATGAAAGGGCTGATCACTAGCCTCTGCATGCATTACTCGCCCGAAGAACTCGAGCTGTACCTCGTTGACTTCAAAGGCGGCGTCGAGTTTCGCGTTTTCTCGGGGCTTCGGCACGCGCGCGTGGTAGCGATCGACAGCGAGCGCGAATTCGGCGTAAGCGTCCTGGACGCTCTGCTGAAGGAGAAAATCGAGCGCGATCGGGAGTTCAAGAAAAAACGCGTCGTCAATTTGACGGAATACCGGGCCACAGGCGCGAGGATGCCGCGGATTCTGCTGATCGTCGACGAGTTCCAGATCTTTTTCGAGACGAGCGATCGCCTGGCCAACCGCGCCCGCGCTGCGCTGACCGACCTGGCCCGGCTAGGGCGCGGCTTTGGCATTCACGTCATTCTCGCCTCACAGTCCATCTCCACGTCGTCCGGGGCCGAGCTCGATTCCGCCGCGCTGAATCAATTCGGCATGCGCATCGCGCTGTCGATGAGCGAGACCGATTCGTACAAGATCCTTTCGAAGGACAACGACGCGGCGAAGTACCTAAACCGCGCGGGCGAAGCGATCTTCAATGCCAGGAACGGCCTCGTCGAGGGCAACTTCAAGTTCCAGGTAGCGAATATCACGGACGGAGAAGTCGACGAGCGGCTGCGCACGATCAATGACGAGGCGCAACGGCAGGACCTCGGCCGGCTTCCGCGCCTCTTCGAAGGGAACCGCCCGGCCACGCTGCGCGACAACGCGCGTCTGATCGATGCGCTGCGCAACGGTCCGCCCGCGGGACTGCGCTATCTCCCGCTGTACCTCGGCGAGCCGGCCCAGATCACCGAAGATCACACTTATTTCCGCATGCGTCGTCAGTCCGCCGACAACCTGCTCATGGTCGGCCAGCACGACGAGACGCTCTTCCCGATCTTCACCACCGCTGTCGCGAGCTGGTCCGTCAATCAGCCGTCCCGGAGCGCGCGCCTTTACGTGATGAACCTCGCCAACGTCGACGACCCGGTTGCGGAGCAGTTCGACATCTTCCGCCAGCTGCCGCAGACCGTGCGCGTCGTCCGTAATCGCGACGTGGTTGCGGTTATCGACGAGGTCGCAGCGCTGCTCGATGCGCGTCTCGCTGAATCCGATGCCGGCGGGCGGGAAACACCGCACGAGCCGGTGCTGCTGGCCTTCTACGGCTTGCAACGCGCGCGCGACCTCGTGCGCGACGGGGTGAACGCGAAAGCGGCGACGAAGAAGCTCACACGCATCATTCACGACGGTCCGGAGGCCGGCGTCTGGGTTATCGCCGCGGCGGACACGCACGCGAACCTCCTGCGCGTCCTCGAGAACAAGGACCTCAACGACTTCAGCGGCCGCGTCGCGGTGGTCGGCAGCGACTCCGGCAAGATCCTCGGAGAGCACAGCGGGGCGTTCAAAGTGCGCGAGCAGTACGGCGTCCTTTACGAGATGGACAAGCCCGACATGCTGCAGAAATTCCGGACGTATGGCATCGAACAGATCGAGCTCCTGCGACAGGAGCTGAGCTGAGATCAGGAGGACATCATGAGTGGACAGGTTGTCGGCGATCCCGATGAAATCGAAGCGTTCTCGCGCCAACTGAACGCCTACTGCAACGAGACCCGCGACGCCCTTTCGAGGGTCAAACAACAGCTCGTGCAGATGGAGAGCAACCAGACATGGGCGGACGACCGATACCGCCAGTATTGGGAGCAGTTCGACGAGGCCAGCCGCCGTATCGAAGGCACGCTCGAGACAATGGAGAGCGAGCACGTGCCGCATCTGATCTCGCTCGCCGAGAAGCTCCGCGCCTATCACGAATAACCGCCTCCGTTCGGAGAAACGATGCAGACCATTCAGTGCACGTCGTGCAAAAAAGCGCTCGAGATCGATGAGAAGACGCTGGCCGAGTATGGGCCGAGCACCATCCGCTGTCCCTCCTGCAACGTGACGCTAAGCGTCGACAAGCGGAAGCTGAAGAACGGCGGCGTCATCGGACCGGTGGTGAAGCTCGCTCAGGAAGCGGAGAAACCGCTGCCGCCGAAGCCCGAATCGACCGAGCTCGCCTCCGCCGCCGAAAACGGCGAGTACGCCGCGCTGCTGGCTGCTCTTTACGGGACCGCGGACGACTATCTGAAGCAGGTCACCGACGACAAGATGCGTACCGACGTTCTCAACGAATTCTCGAAACGCGGTCAGGAAGCGATGCGGGAGCTGAAGGTGCTGATGCCGCGCGCCAGCGACGTGGACGCGCACCTCGCAGCCTCACAACCAGCCTCGGACGCGCTCGACGAAAAGCTACAGACGCGCTCGCGCTATTTGATGGCCGTGCGCGATCTCGCCGGCTGCGCGGCGCGGCTGCGGCCGCACCTCCGCGCACCGCATCGCTACGAACCGATGACGGTGTGGCAGGCAAAGACCCGCTCGCTACTGGTCCAGACGTACGAGGCGGCAGCGAAGCGGGCGGGCAACCTTGCCGCGCTCGTGAAAGAGCTGCTGGCAGCCGAGCCCGCATACGACGAGGTGACCTCGATGTACGCCGAGCGGCGGCAGCAACTGAAGATTAAGATCGGCGAGCAAGAGGGAGAAATCGCCAAGACCAACGGCTTGATCGCCGAGAACGACACGCTGCTCGCGAAACTGCAGGCGCAGTCCAAGACGCAAGGGTGGGAAACAGCGAAGAACAGCGGCTGCGGCGCCGCAATCGCCGGCGGTGTCCTGGCGATCATCATTGGCGTAAGCGGCGCCGGATTCTTTGGCGGAGTCCTCGGCTTCATCGCGGGCGTCGGAATCGTGGCGTTCATCGCCTTCAACGTAGGTGCCGCGAAAAATGAGAGGGACAGGTCCGAGGCGCTCGGCAAGCTGGAGACGCTCCGCACGCATCTCACCATACAAGTCGGCTGGGTCAACGAGACGAAACAGGAGCTCGCCAAGCTGGAGAGCGTCGCGCCACTGCCGATCGAGGCGGCGCTCCCGCCCGAAGAGTGGTCGCTGCTGACCTGCAACGACTTCGACGACAATGGGCCGCCGCTTTGGGAAGTCGCTGCGCCGCGCGATGCCGCGGGGCCGCGACAGATCCCGATCCAGCGGCCGGTGCCGCAGCCCGGCCCATTGCCTGCCTTTCCGCCGCCACCGGAACCGCCCACTGTCACCGCAACACTTGGCGCGAACGCCGGCGGAGTGAATACGGCCGGCGTGGCGCCGCGTGCTGTTGGCTTTCAGGCACAGGGCGCAGCGCAGGAGCCGTCGCGCGGCGGTATCATCCTGCAGCCGGCGGCAATGTCGGCCGCAATACCGGCGACGGTCATGCCCACGCCCGTCGCCACGGCGTCGGCGGTATTCGTGCCCGCGGCTCCGGCGAAGCCAAACCACCGGCGGGCGATCGTCATTAGCGCCATCGCCGTCGTCGTGCTCGCGGTGGTCGGCTATGTAATCTGGCAATCGTCGTTCAGCCTTCGCTCGCGTCTCGACGCAGCGTTGAAGAGGAACGAGCTCTTTGCTCCCGCGGGAAGTTCGGTGCGCGACCTCTACAACGCGGAGGCGGCGAAAAATCCGACTTCGTCCGTGCTCGCCGAGTTCCGTCCCAAGATCCGCGCCACCCTCGAGCCGAAAGGCGAAGACGCGTTCGCGCGCTGGTACAAAGATTCGGACGACACGGTGAGCTGGGAGGCGATGGAGCGCACCTACGACTTTCTCGATGTCATGTTCCCCCAGGAGACCAAGTTCAAGGCGCGCAAGCTGTATGCCGTCGCGCAGCAGGCGATCGATGCCAAGGATTACGCGAAGGCCATCGCCACCTATGAGGACGCTTTGAAGATCGATCCGCAATGGGCGCTCGCGCTCAACGGCATCGGCAAGGTCTACATGATCGACCGCGCGCCGATGAAGAACGAGCGCACCGGCGTGGAGTACTACCTGCGCGCCTGCGCCGCTGATCCGAATTTCACCTGGGCTCCGAAGAACCTCGGCGACTACTACCTCCGCAAGAACGACTACTCGAACGCCGAGCAGTACCTGCTCAAAGCATTGGCAACATCTCCGGAGCGATCGTCGATCCTGCGTGCACTCGGCTACGTCTGCCGCCATACACACCGGTCGCCGGAGGCAATCGCGTATTACGAGAGATCGATGCGTTTCGAGAAGGACCCGGAGAAGAACGCGAACGCGGCGAAGGCCATCGACGCGATTCGGAATGGACGGAGCGGCTCGTAGCCATGGTCGCGGTGACGAAACGACCGCCGCCGCGACGAAAGCGCACGGCAGCCGAGTGGACTGCGTACATCCTCGCCGCGGCGGCTGCCGCCGCGCTCCTCTTCTTCGCCTGGTTCCACCTCGTCGAGCGCCCCCGCTTCGACCTCGTCGTCCGAAATACCATCGTTCATGACGGCACCGGCGCGAGGCCCTTCGAAGGATGGATCGGCGTTGATGGCGACACGATCAAAGTCGTCGCACGCACATCGTTTCTCGTCCGGCCGGTGGGCAGGACGACGATTGACGCGCACGGTCTCGACCTCAGCCCCGGCTTCATCGATACGCACACGCACGCAGACCAGAGCATCCTCGGCTCCAGCGGCAAGATCCGCGCGAATAACTTCGTCGGGCAAGGCGTGACCACGATCGTCACCGGCAACTGCGGGCGGTCGCCGGTCGACATACAGCGCTTTCGCGACACAATCGCCTACCGCCGATCCAACGTGAACATCGCCACGCTGGTCGGCGCGAACTCCATCCGCCGCGAAGTCATGAAAGACTCGACCGCGCCGGCGACGGCGGAGGAGACGCGGCGGATGTGCGCTTTAGTGGATAAGGCGATGCTGGCGGGCGCGGTCGGGATCAGCACCGGGCCCGCATATCTGCCGGGGCGCTTCGCTTCGATGGAAGAGACGATCGCCGAGCTCGCCGTTGCGGCGCGCTACGGCGGCATCTTCACAACGCACCTGCGCGACGAGGGCAGCGCGATCATCGAGGCCGTCCGCGAAGCCACCCATCAGAGTAAGGCCGCGGACATCCCGCTGCTGATCTCTCACTTCAAGATCTCCGGACGGACAAACTGCGCGCGCTACGAGGTACTCGACAAACTCCTGGCAGCCAGCGGCATACGTGGGCTGCCCGTCTTCACTGATCAATATCCCTACACCGCGTCGAGTTCGAACCTTGACCTCTATCTTCCCGACTGGTTCGAGGCGTTGCACGGTAAAGCGCGCAAGGAGATCCTAGAGACGCCCGCCGGCCGCGCCAGGCTGACCGGCTATTTCCGCGAGCGTCTGCGCGGCGAGGGCTTCGGCGACTTCAGCTTCGCCAGCGTCGCCTCATACGAAGGGAACGGCGCGTGGGCCGGGAAGAACATCGCCCAGATCGCTGCGGCAATGGGCCGGCCGGCCACGCTCGAATCGCAAGTCGACGTGATCGTGGAGATGCTCCGCCACGGAGGCGCGCAGATGGTCTACCACAACATCTGCGACGACTTGACGCTGCGCATCGCGCGACGGCCGACTTCGATGTTCGGCTCTGACAGCGCGATCCGATATACGAGCGACGACTACGTGCCGCACCCGCGGGGGTGGGGATGTTTCCCGCGCGTGTTCGCGCACCTCGTAAGGGGCAAACAGGCGATCCCACTCGAAGAAGCGCTACGGAAGATGACATCGCTGCCGGCGTCGGTCTTCGGGCTCGATCGTCGGGGCATCATTCGGCCGGGCTACTACGCCGATCTCGTCGTGTTCGATCGGGAGGCCATCGCCGACCGCGCAACGTACGCAGATCCCTTCCGGCCACCGCGCGGCATCGCCTGGGTTGTGGTCAACGGAGAAGTCGTCGTCTCGCCGCCGCAGTCACCTCTCAAGAAACTGCGCGGGGGCGCCGATGTGCAGCAGGCCCTCCCCGGCCGCTTCCTCGCGCGCGAGCACCAGCTCATCGGCGCGTTGCGCTAACCCATCGCGACTTCAACACGTCCCGAAGATCGTGGAGGGCGTTGCCGAGAAACGCGGCGAAGATGCCGGCGAAGAGATTCGACCAATCGAGGACGGCGCCCACGAGGCGAAGCAGCACGAGCAACGCCTCGATGAGCAGCTCGATCGCTTTCTGAATGGCTGTAGGCGTCAGCAGACCGCTGCACGCCGAGGCGCGGCCGAGGAGAATCGCTTCGTGGAACGGCTGCGCCCACGCGCTCGCCGATGCGATGCTCATCGCCGACACCTCGGCGTCCGCCGCGGCATACGCGGTGAGCGCCTCCCGTGCCCTGCCGCAGCGCGCCTGGGCCGCGGCACGGGCGAGGTGGGCGACTGCGCGGAGCGGACGATCGTTCGTCGCCGTTGCTGCCTCTACCGCGGCCGACGCCGCGGCCAGCTGTTGTTCCGGCGCGGTCGAGCGCGTCTGCACGGCGGCGGCACAAAGCGCACCGGCGCGCACGATCGGGTTCGAAGCACGCGCCATCGAGGCCATGGCCGCGGGATCGCGGAGCGCCGCCGCCATCACCGACATCGCCAACGGCGGGGACGGCTGCGCGGCGCCGTCCGAACGAAGTCCATCGAGCGTCATGACACGCGGCGTTCCGAAAATCTCGGCATCACGACTGCCAGCGCTCGTCGACGCGACTGGCGCGAACCCGGCGCTCTCTGGCGCGGCTGTGACGAATGCCGGCACGTCGGGAACGGCCGGCGGCGCGGCCGCGATTCGTTGCCCTAAAGCTGCGCGCGCGGCCGTCCAATCTTCCGGCGTGGCGCCGGCGCTCACGGCGCGTCGAACGGCTGGCAGTGCCGCAAGCGCTGGCCGGCCCTGCCCCGCCGCAGCGAGGAGCAGCGCGCCGGCGGACACAAGTCGATCTTCAGACTCGGCGGGCGGCGTGCCATGATCGCTCGCGCTGAGCGCAGCGGCCGCCGCGGCGGCGCCGTGATCGCGCCATTCGAACTGCAGGAGCGCGGCGCGCGCCCGCTGCGCCACCGCCGGCGTTTCGGCCGACTGCAACTCGCGCAAGACCGAACGCGACTCCGATGAACCGAAACGGGCGAGCGCGTCGACGGCAGCAACGCCGGCCGGCGGCGAACTGCCGCGCGCCGCGCGGTCGAGCGCCGCACGCACCGGCGCGGTCTCGCGCCGCACGGATCCCGCGATCTGAATGCCGATCAGTTGCAGCGTAATGTCGATCGAGCTGATCCAGTCGATGAACGGATCGCCGTCTTCCGGCTCGAGTTGCGCAAGGATCGCGCCGGCGAGATCCCGCACTCTCGAGTCTTTCGATGACAGCAGCCCGAGAACAGCTGGCATCGCGGCGTCGACCGCACCGCGCGGTACCGGTTGATCGCTGACGCGGAGAAAGGTGGGAAAAAAGATTTCGCGGAACGCGATCAGCGCCGTCAGCACAACATCTGGCGATGTGGAGCGCAAGCCTTCCAGAAGCGCGTTGTACGCCTCCGTAGTGAACGGCTCCCGCCGAAAGAAGTTGATCAATGCGCTGATGTCGCCTCCGGCAAGGAGACGCGTCACCCGTTCGCCGCACCCGATCGATATCGATGACGTCTGCGCGTGCGCGCCACCGCCGCCTCCGGCGCCGAGGTAATCCTCCAGCCGCGCGCGCAAACGTTGGGCGAGCGCCTCGAGCTCAGTCAATGCGTCGTTGTTGACGCGACGAATCCCGTTTAGCTCGGACAGCAGTGCCTCGCGAAAAGCCTCGTACTGCGCATCGGACCACGAATCGTTGACCTGAAAGAGGAGCCGTTGTCGGAGGGCCTCTTCGCCGCCGCCGATTCGCTCGCGCAACTCGCCGAGCGATGACGCGAGATAGGCCAGGTCCTCGACATTGCTCCTGACGAGTGGCATATCCCGAGTATAGCGAGTCGCCGACGCCGCCGGCCCCCCTCCGCTTCGCCAGGTACTCCGTCAAGGATTGCTACTCCTCACGCGGCTGAGCGAACCGCCGAAACTTGCAACGGCACGCCATTAATCGAGTCGTGACGCAACCGTCACTGGCGGCGAAACGGGTGGTCTGGCTGCAACTGGATGCGATATTCATGCGAACTGATGCAACGTCTATGCTATTTGATGGGAGCATCCTCGCAGTTGATGCGCGATTCCTGGGAGTTGATCCAATGTCTCTGCCAGTCAAGCTCATCGCCTTCGCATCGGAAGGAACCTTCTTCGTGGCGGAGATATAGATATTCAGCACGCGTGACGAGATTTTCGTCAACTTGACGAGATTTTCGTCAACTTGACGAGATTTTTCCCAACTTGAAGAGATTTTTCTCAACTTGACGAGATTTTTCTCAACTTGACGAGATTTTTCTCAACTTGACGAGATTCTTTTTCAACTTGACGAGATTTTTCCCAACTTGAAGAGATTTTTCCCAACTTGAAGAATTTTTCCTCGAGCTCGACGAAAAAATTTTCAACGTCGAAAGATTTTTGTCGACGGTGGGAAAATTTTCTTCAACTTGAGAAAAAAAAATTCAAGTTGAGGATCTTTTCGTCATCGTCGGAAAATTTTTCTTCGAGTTACAAATTTTCTCGTCAACTACGCGATCGGTCAGTCCTTCTGCGGCGTTCCCACCGGCACTTGCTGGGGATCGTCTTCGTGCACGCGTCCTCCACCTTGAATTCTACGCCGCAGGACCCTTCCGCTCCGCGAGGTACTGATACATCTGCCAGCGCATGGCCACGTCGTGCTGCGCGGCTTCGAGCAGCTCGCGCGAGTGCTCGTCGTCGTGCTTGAGGAGCTGGTTGAAGCGGTTCTCGGTGCGCAGGAACTGCTCGACCGGGAGCTTGAGGCCGCGGGAGTCGAGCTGCATCGGGTTCTGGCCGTCCTCGATGCGCATCGGGTTGTAGCGATAGAGCAGCCACTGGCCGGAGTCGACGAGCGCTTTCTGGTGCTGCATCGCCGTGGCCATGTCGATGCCGTGGGCGATGCAGTGGCTGTAGGCGATGATCAGCGACGGCCCGTCATACGCCTCGGCCTCGATGAACGACTTCAGCGTGTGCTCGTCCTTCGCGCCCATGGCCACGCTGGCCACGTAGACGTTGCCGTAGGTCATGGCGATCAGGCCGAGGTCCTTTTTCGCGGCCGTCTTGCCGCCGGCGGCGAACTTCGCCACGGCCGCGCGCGGCGTCGACTTCGACATCTGTCCGCCCGTGTTCGAGTAGACCTCGGTGTCGAGCACCAGCACGTTCACGTTGCGGCCGCTGGCGAGCACGTGATCGAGGCCGCCGAAGCCGATGTCGTAGGCCCAGCCGTCGCCGCCGACGATCCAGACGCTCTTCTTGACCAGCGCGTCGGCGATGGCCAGGAGCTGCTGCTCGTCGGTGGGATCGAGCTTGTGCATGCGCGTCTTCAGCTCGGCGCGGCGCAGGCGCGTCTTCAGGATCTCGACGCGGGCGCGCTGCTCGGCGATCTCCGCCTCATCCTTCTGCTCGCAGCCGAGGATCTCCGCGGCCAGCGACTCGCCGACGTCCGCGGCGACGCGCTTGAGCAACTCGGCGGCGAACTCGCGCTGCTTGTCGAGCGAGAGGCGGAAGCCGAGGCCGAACTCCGCGTTGTCTTCGAAGAGCGAGTTCGCCCAGGCCGGGCCGCGGCCGTCGGCGTTCTTCGTCCACGGCGTCGTCGGCAGGTTGCCGCCGTAGATCGACGAGCAGCCGGTGGCGTTGGCGACGACGATGCGGTCGCCGAAGAGCTGCGTCATCAGCTTGAGGTACGGCGTCTCGCCGCAGCCGGAGCAGGCGCCGGAGAACTCGAAGAGCGGCTGGGCGAGCTGAATGCTGCGGATCAGGCCGGGCTGGATCTTGCTGCGGTCGAACTCGGGGATGCCGAGGAAGAAGTCCCAGTTCTTCGTCTCCTCGTCGCGCAGCGGCGCCTGATCGGCCATGTACAGCGACTTGCGCGCCGGCTCGCTCTTGCTCTTGGCCGGGCAGACGTCGACGCAGATCGCGCAGCCGGTGCAGTCCTCGGGCGCGACCTGGATCGTGTAGCCGAGGCCTTTCCAGTCCTTGTGCATCGGCTGCAGCGTCTTGAACGTCGACGGCGCGGTCGAAAGCACCGCTTCGTCGTACGCCTTGATGCGGATCGCGGCGTGCGGGCAGACCATCGCGCATTTGCCGCACTGGATGCAGCCCGACGTGTCCCACACCGGGATCTCGCCGGCGAGGTTGCGCTTCTCGTATTGCGTCGTCCCCGAGGGGAACGTGCCGTCGCACGGCAGCGCCGAGACGGGCAGCTGGTCGCCGCGGCCGGCGATGATCTCGAAGAGGACGTTGTTCACGAAGGGGGGTGCGTTCGTGCTCCTGGCGCGATCGTCGACGTCGACGAGGGGATCCTTCCCCCTCGCTTCGCTCGAGGTCAGGATGACAGTGCGGAGATTCTCCAGCGTCGTGTCGATCGTGCGGAGGTTCTGGTCGACGACCTTCTGCCCCTTGCGCTTGAACGTCTTGCGCACGGCGTCGCGGATCGCGTCGAGCGCGGCGTCGATCGGCAGGACGTTCGTCGTGGCGAAGAACGCCACCTGCATGATCGTGCTGATGCGGTTGCCGAGGCCGCACTCGCGCGCGACTTTCGTCGCGTCGATCACGTACAGCTTCGCGTTGCGCTCTTCGAGGGCGCGAAGGAACCGCGGCGGGAACTTCACATCGCCCGGCGCGTTGAGGAGGAACGTGCCGCCGGGCGCGAGGTCCTTGACCATGTCGATGCGCTCGAGGAACTGCGGCTGGTGGCAGGCGATGAAGTTGGCGCGGTCGATGAGGTACGTCGAGCGGATCGGCCGCGGTCCGAAGCGGAGGTGCGACACCGTCACGCTGCCGGCCTTTTTCGAGTCGTAGACGAAGTAGCCCTGGATGAAGCGCGGCGTGTCGCCGATGATCTTGCAGCTGTTCTTGTTCGCGCTGACCGTGCCGTCCGAGCCGAGGCCGTAGAACATGGCCCGGACCACGTCGTCCGATTCCGTCGTGAAGGAGGGATCGTAGGCGATGCTGAGGTGCGTCACGTCGTCGTTGATGCCGACCGTGAACGGCCCGTGCGCGTGCGGCGAGGCGACGTAGTCGAAGACGCCCTTGACCATCGCCGGCGTGAACTCCTTCGAGGAGAGGCCGTAGCGGCCGCCGGCCACGCGCGGGCGCAGCGGCGAGTCGTAGAGCGCGTTGACGACGTCGAGGAAGAGCGGCTCGCCGGCCGCGCCCGACTCCTTGGTGCGGTCGAGCACCGCCACGGTCTTCACGCTCTTGGGCAGCGCGGCGATGAAGCGCGCGGAGTCGAACGGGCGATAGAGGCGGACCTCGAGCAGGCCGACCTTCTCGCCCTGCGCGGTCAGCGCGTCGACGGTCTCGTGCGCCGCCTCGCAGCCCGAGCCCATCATGACGATGACGCGCTCGGCGTCGGGCGCGCCGTGGTACTCGAATGGCGCGTACCTCCGCCCGGTCACGCGCGCGAAGCGCTCCATCGCCTCGACGACGATGCCCGCGCACTGGTCGTAGAACGGGTTCGCGCGCTCGCGGGCCTGGAAGAAGACGTCGGGGTTCTGCGCGGTGCCACGCACAACGGGGCGGTCGGGCGTGAGGGCGCGCGCGCGGTGGTCGAAGACGAGCTCGAGGTCGATCATGGCCCGCATCTCCGCCTCGCCGAGCTCGACGATCTTGGCGATCTCGTGCGAGGTGCGGAAGCCGTCGAAGAAATGGAGGAAGGGAATGCGCGCGGCGAGCGTGGCCGCCTGGGCGATGCAGGCGAAGTCCTGCGCCTCCTGCACGCTGTTCGAGCAGAGCATGGCCCAGCCGGTGGAGCGGCAGGCCATGACGTCGCTGTGGTCGCCGAAGATCGACAGCGCGTGCGTGGCCAGCGTGCGCGCGGCGATGTGGAAGACCGCCGGGGTCAGCTCGCCGGCGATCTTGAACATGTTCGGGATCATCAGCAGGAGGCCCTGCGACGCGGTGAAGGTCGTGGCCAGCGAGCCGGTTTGCAGCGCGCCGTGCACCGCGCCGGCCGCGCCGCCTTCGCTCTGCATCTCCACGACCGAGGGGATCGTGCCCCAGAGGTTCTTGCGCTTTTCCGACGCCCACTGGTCCGCCCACTCGCCCATGTTCGACGACGGCGTGATCGGATAGATGGCGATGACTTCGTTGAGCGCGTAGGCGACGCGCGCCACGGCCTCGTTGCCGTCGACCATCGCGAAGGGTGTCTCGGAAAGCGACATGGTGACTGCCTCCTGTGCAGTCGCCACGTTAAGTTGAGGGCAAACTTCGACCGATGCGGCGGGTCACGTCACGGCGTGATCGAAGTCACACGGCGAGCGATTTCTTCTCGGCGGCGGCCTTCTTTTCGGCCGCGGCTTCGTCGCGGATCGTGCGCATGCAGTCGTAGCAGGAGTTCACGTCCTGCGACAGGAGCTGCAGCACGGAGAACCAGACGGCGGGGCTGTGATCGACCTGGCGGAGGAAGGTCTCGCGGTCGATGAAGCCGAGCTCGCACGGGGTGCGCGTGGTGGCGGAGCAGTCGTGGCAGCGGCGGGAGACGATGCAGCTGAGGCCGAGGATCGCTCCCTCCGGCGCGACGCGCAGCGGTTTGGCCGTGCCGTTGCGGCCGGAGAAGACGAGGTCGACCTCGCCGGAGCGGACGATGTAGACGCCGCGCGGCTCGTCGCCTTCGCGGAAGAGAACCTTTCCCACGCCGTAGCGCTCCAGCGTTTCGTGCTCCGACAGCGTGTCCGCGATCGTCGTCATCGTAGCCGTCATGGCTCGTTCACCTCGGCAGCGACCTTAAACATGGTCGTGTGACGCCACTGTGACTTCAGGCACACACGACGGTGTGATGCGTCAGATGCTGACCATCGACTCGAGCGAGTCCTTGGCCATGACGAAGACGCTGGAGCCTTTCACGTCGATGATCTTCTTGCGCTTGAAGTCGCTGAGCAACCGCGTCACGGTCTCGCGCGTGGTGCCGATCATCTGCGCGATCTCCTCGTGCGTGAGCAGGACTTTGAGGCGGATCCCCTTGTTCGTCTCCTCGCCGCCGCGCGCGCACCAGTCGAGGAGGAGCTTGGCGAGCTTCTCGGACGTGGTCTGCGACAGACCGAGGGAGCGGATCTCGCGCTGCGCGGAGTGATACTTCTCGCTGAGCTGCTGCGCGGTGTGCATGCACGTCTCGGTGTCCGTGCCGAGGAGCTTGAGGAAGTCGTCGCGCTTGACGAAGTTCAGCTGCGCGGGCTCGATGGTCTCGGCGGAGACTTCGTACGGCTTGCCGAGGATCGTGGCGCTGGCGCCGAGGACTTCGCCCGGCTCGGCGATCTTGACGATGAGCGTCTTCCCCTCGGTCGACGACGTGGTCAGCTTCGCGCGGCCGCTGCAGAGGATGAAGATGCCGCGCGGCATCTCCCCTTCGACGAAGAGCAGCGACCCTTTGGGATACACTCCAGTGAACTTGACCGAGTCCACCGCGGCGATCGACGACGCCGACATGTTGCAGAAGAGCCGCTCGGCTCGGACGGTGCATTCGGTGCAGGTGTTGTGGATGTCGAGGTTATAAGGCGAGGGCATAGCGCCTCCTTTTTTTGAGCCCAATGATCGGCCTTTGATCACGTCACATAATCTAGCGATCCAGGTCGCAATGCCGCCGCCCTTTGAGTCACCTGTACCTGTGATGAGTATCACCACGTACGAAGATCTCACGCTCCTCGACCCGCGCCCCGCTCCCCTCGACGACGAGCTGCGGCGGCTCTGCGCGGCGTTCCGCGCCCGCCCGGCCGGCATCCGCAACTCGCTGACGACAGACGACTTCTACACGCTGCTGCTGTTCGCGCGGCGCGCCGCGGTCTTCGCCATGCGCGGGCGCGACGCCGCGTGGATCGCCGACGGGCTGACGGCGGTGGCGCTGATCGACGACGAGCGGATCGACGAACGTGGCGACGTCGCGCGCACGCTCGGTCTCCTGCATCACGCGGCGATGTTCGTCGGCGCCGACGCCGCCGCGCTCTTCGCCGCGGCCGCGAAGCAGGCAACGCGGAGCGTGGCCCGCGCGTTCCGGCAGCCGCGCTTTTCCGGATACGACGCGACCGCCGCCGGCTTCGTCCGCCGCGACGCGAACGAATATCGCCCGGCGCACGATCTGCTGCGCGCCGCGCTGGAGCTTCGCGCGATGCTCGAGCGCGACCGCTACCGCGTCGACGACGTCGTGCTGGCGACGGCGCTCCCCGAGGTCTGGTTCGACGCGCCGCCGCGCCCGGCCGGCGTCGTCACGATCGGCGCCCGCCATCGCGAGCACACGGAGCAGGTCGCGATCGCATTCGTCGCGGAGCTCGAGGAGCCGGCGAGGATCGCGGCCGCGGGCGACGTCGCGAGCGTCGTCGTCGTCGAAGGCAATCTGCTTTGCCTGCTCGTCGCCTCGCACGAGACGACGGCATCGCTGCAGCGCTTCGCCGCGCCCATGCGTCACGCCCTGGCCCGATAGCGGAGCGCCGCCGTCCCGGCGGCTGGCTGCGCGGCGTCTCGCCGCGGGGCGGGCGGGACGCCCGCCGGCCAGCCGGCGCGGACGCCGGCGCTCCGTTTTGCCAACCCGTCACGCTCGCGCGGTGACGACGTGGTGCTGGCGACGGCGCTCCCCGAGGTCTGGTTCGACGCGCCGCCGCGCCCGGCCGGCGTCGTCACGATCGGCGCCCGCCATCGCGAGCACACGGAGCAGGT
>Ga0070717_10000367_pt1 | contig 28971 bp, 30 predicted proteins | sample LARL113metaG_FD_71366 | JGI IMG/M metagenome (GOLD analysis project Ga0070717, IMG submission 71366) | Corn, switchgrass and miscanthus rhizosphere microbial communities from Kellogg Biological Station, Michigan, USA - LAR L11-3 metaG | ecosystem: Host-associated > Plants > Roots > Rhizosphere ...
TCGACGCCGATGGCAGAACGGGATCTCACTGGGCGTACGTTGGGCGAGTTCGAGCTGCTGGAGCAAATCGGGCAAGGCGGCTTCGCCGTGGTGTACCGCTCCGAGCAGTCGCGGCTGAAGCGTCAGGCTGCCGTGAAGGTGCTGCACGCGAGGCACCAGAGCGCGATAGCGCTCGAGCGCTTCGAGCAGGAGGCCCGGCTTTCGTCGCTCCTCGATCACGAGTACATCGCACACGTCTACAACTTTCGCGCGGAGGACGACGGCACGCTCTGGATCGCGATGGAGCTGGTGCGAGGCATCACCTTGAGCGACTGGTTCAAGAAGCACGGCCCGATGACGCTTGAGCAGTTCGTGCCGTTCTTCGAGCACATCGCCGACGCGGTGCACGAAGCGCACAAACGCGGGATCGTACATCGCGACTTGAAGCCCTCGAACGTGATGGTCATCGAGCGTCGCCGCGGGCGTCCGGTCCCAAAGCTGCTGGACTTCGGGATCGCTCATGTCGACTACGAAGTTGCGTTCGCGGCGTCGCCCGCTGCGACGACGCATCGCACGCTCGACGCCGACCACGGCTCGACGTCGGACGCGAGCGTGGCGCTCGATGCCTCGAACGCTGACGTGCCAACCGGCAGCTCCTCCGTGGAGCTCCCGTATCGCTTCACTCGCACCGGTGCTCGGCTCGGCTCGGCTCCGTACATGTCTCCCGAGCAATGGTACGACGCCAGCGCGGTTGGTCCTGCGAGTGACATCTACTCGTTGGGGGTCCTCGCTTACCAAGCGCTGACGGGCAAGGTCCCGTTTACCGCGGCGACGAGCGGCGAATACTTCGAGCTTCACCGCGACGCCGAGGTGCCGTCGCTGGGCGACCGGGGGACCCCTGAGCTCGATCGGATCATCCGGCGTGCACTCGCGAAGTCGCCCAAGCAGCGCTACCACAGTGTGCTCGAGCTCGCGGATGACTTTGGCGCGGCGTTGCGCGCGAGCGAGCGTGAGCAGCTACGAACGGCGGCGCAGCAGTGGGACGCTCGGGGACGTTCACCCGGGATGCTCTGGACAGGCGGCGCGCTTGCCGAGATCAACCGTTGGTCCAACCGACGGACATCGGCGCCGCTAAGCCCGCTCGAATGCTCGTTCGTAGCGGCGAGCCAGCGGCGAGCTCGTCGCGCAGGGTGGACCCGACGCGCCGTGCTCATGCTCGCTGCGGTCGCTGCTCTGGGCGCGTTTCAATATCGCGCGTCGGAGCGGCTCCGCATGGCCGAGCAGTCCGCGCTCGAGGCGGAAGGCGAACAGGGCCGCCAGGCCTTGCTCCATGGCGAATCAAACGACGCCGTACACCATCTGGAACGTGCGTACCGGGGAGGCGACCACTCGGCGGGCACGGAGTTCATGCTCGCACGAGCGCTGCAACCCCGGATGTCTGAGCTCGGTAGGCTCGCAAGTAGTACAGGCCGCATGTGGTCGGCGGTGTTCTCGCCTGACGGCAAGCGTGTCGTCACGACTGACGACGATGGCGCCCAGATTTGGGACGTCGGCTCGCGTCAGGTCTTGTTCTCGATGCGCCACGGGAACACCGTCTATGACGCGGGCTACACCCCCGATGGCTCTCGCGTTGTCACCGCCGGAGCAGATGGGACCGTCGGTGTTTGGAATGCCTCAACAGGCGCCGTGATTCATCGGCTGTCGTGGCCCGGCCTCGAACGACAGATGCACTACTACAAGGTGATCGCTTCAACTCGCTTTGTGGCGGCAATCGACTGGAAAGGACAGGCGACCCATATTTGGGATCTGGTCAATGCGGCTACCGTCGCACAGCTGGAAAACGAGGCATCGGAGGCTGCGTCGATGGCGCTGAGCGCCGACGAGCGCTGGCTCGCGACAAGCGGCGGTGAGGTTGTTCGCGTGTTCAACACGTCCACATGGAAGCTGGCTGCGACGATCCCGGGTCCACGCGTTCGCAGCCTCGCCTTCGACCCCTCGGGCACACGACTTGCGGTCGGGACCTACGACGGGGAAGCATCGACCTGGGAAGTTCCGAGCGGGATGCGTGTCCGCCATCTGCGCCAGCTAGGAAAGCCGGTGGACGCAATGGCATTCTCGGGCAACGGCGAGCTCGTCGCCGCCGGTAGTCGCGACGGAGACGTGCAGGTGTGGGACGCTTCCTCGGGTGCTCTGTGGAGTCAGGCGACGCCGCATCGCGGTCAGGTTCACCGCGTCGAGTTTTCTCCGAAGGCTGATCTGTTGCTCTCTGCAGGTGCCGACGGGGCGGTCGTCATCTCGAACGTCGCGACGGGGCAGCCGATCGACCGGCTGGAAGGCCCCAAGGACGTCGTCTTCGCCGCACATTTCGATGCGTCAGCGCGCCGGGTCGTCGGAGCATCCTGGGATGGCACTGCTCGCGTGTGGGACGTGGCCCCGCCCTACCATCGCTGGGGCACGCTCCCTGTTGGCCCCGAGTGCGATACAGCCGATAGTCTTGAGCCTGACCGAAGGTTCATCGCATTCAGCTGCGGAAGCCGCGTTACCCGTGCATGGGACACGGCGCGCGGTGAGTTGCTTGCCGAGCTACCAGGTACGTCTCCCGTCCCCGGGGACAACTTCGGGGCGCTCCCTGCGCTGACGGCGAGTGGCGACAGGGCCGCGATCGCGCGCGGGAATGCTGTCGAAGTTTATGCACTTCCTAGCGGTCAGCTCATACGCACAATCACCCATCCAGCGGCTGTCAACGCGATCGCGTTCGCTGTCGGTGGCCACGACCTCGTCAGTGGTTCAATCGACGGATCGCTCTTCGTCACGGCAGATGGTCACGACCAGTTGGCTCTACCTCCGTCGCGGGCCGGGGTCGACGCCGTCGCGATGCTTCCGGACGGCCGCGTGGTGACGGCTGATGCTAGCGCGCGACTTCGCGTCATCGACCCGAAGCGAAACGTCGTGCTCGTGGATCTTGGAGCTCCATCGCGTGCGAGGTTGTTGCGGCCATCGCCCGATGGCACGCGACTGATCTCGATCTCGGTCAGAAGCAAGCAAAGCCCGCCGGTCCTGTGGGACCTCAAGGAGGGCCGACTCCTCACCGAGCTCCAAGGTCACGTCGGACGCGTGTTCTCCGCCCGGTTCGTGGTTGACGGCCGCCAGCTGCTTACCGCAGGTCGCGATGGCAGCGCGCGGCTATGGAACGCCACAACGGGCGCGCACCTCAAGACTTTTCGCGGCGACACTGCCTTCTTGGTCGACGCCGCGCTCTCGCCGGACAGCACCACAGTCGTTGCCGGTGGCTCTGACGGGTTGCTCAAGTTCTGGGATGCGGCGACCGGGCATCTGATGTGGAAGCTCCAAGCGCACACGTCGTACATCGTCGGGGTTCACTACGAAGGTAGCGATATCGTTACGCGTGGCATCGAGGGAGACGTCTCACGATGGACGCTCCCTGGCTCCCACGAGGTCATCGAGGCTTGCCACGCCAACGGCTGCGCGTCGACGCCAGGCACGGGGCAATAGCTCCCGCGGAGACGGCGCGTTATCATGGCCCAATGCGGAAATCAACGTTAAGACTCTCAATTCACCGCGAAACACTCCGGCTTCTCGCGCAGAAAGATCTCACGCGCGTGGACGGCGGTGATCGCGAAGCGCGGCTGTTCGACACCGGCAATGCCGGGGGCGGCTGCGTCTACTTCAAGCAAGTGATTCAAGACTCGGGGAATGCCGGCGGCGGCTGCGTCCCGTGACTGCTTGCCGACCGGGTTTCGGGCCTGCGTAGCGAATCCGGTCTCGGTTCCCGCGCGGCCGACCGGGTTCCTCGCCCGTAGAGCGGCTCCGGCCGTGGTGCGCTCGGCGTTCTGCAGCGCGGAGGTTCCGGCTCGCTGAGGAGATGGCATCGGCGCGCCAATCCGCGGGGCCAAGTCCGATGGTGGCCGCCACCGCAGGAGGTGCACTGTCGGGAGAGTGCAACAGTGCAACGGTGGCGGCCTCCACAAGACTCCCAGTTCAGGAGACTTCCTGCAGCCCGCCGACCTCGGCGGACAGCACACGCAGGTCGGAATCGAGCTCCACCTGGATCCAGTGGCCGTAAAAGAGGTCGCCATCGGCGAAGCAAAGCTCCGCACGGCCGTCGCGGCGGATGCGTGCGGATGACATCGTGATCCGCGCCGCGGCTCTTTCAACGGTCAACAAGGCGCGGGCCCGACGCCACTTCTTGACGTAGATGGCGCGCGCGCGGCTTGCCACCTCGAGATGGATCCTTGCGAGCTCGAGCTCGAGCATACGTACGACAGCACGAGCACGCTCGATGGTGAGGTTGTCGCCGCTGTGGTCGTCGCGCTCCGCCCACCGGTCGATCAACACCTGGTACGCGCGCCCAGTAAGCTGACGCTGACCGGTGAACGCGTTGGACCGGAGCTCAAGGACCATCCGGCCGAAGAAGTGGTCGAGCATGATGAGCGGCCTGCCGGCAGACTCAGGCGTCGTACCGAGCGAAGAATAAAGCCTCGCCGAACCGGTCGCTGCCCACCAACCTGCCCCTCGACGCGGTGCCTCCAGGCTGGTGCACGTGACCACCACGGGCGCACCGCGTGCCAGACCTTCGCCGGTGAGACCCGCGTTGCCGGGGATCCGGACGCGCAGCGGCGCCCGCGGGAAGTGCGCCTGCCCTTGCCACCAAGGCGAAAGGAAGACAACGACGCCCCGGCGCGCCGGTCTCGGGTCATGCTTCACGAAGCCTTCCACGAGCACGAGCTCCTTTCGGCTGAGCGAGGTCACGGCGTGTCCCCCGGCTCCGCGCAAGCCGTCGTCGGCGCGTGATTTCCCGCGCTCGAGCGAGCAGCTCGTGCTTGATGAAGCTGCAGCACGCGCGCTGCGAGGCGATCGTGCTGACCGCGAAGAAAGCTGATCTCTAGGTCGAGGGTGTCAACGCGGACCGCCCCGTACCCCATGCAGCGCGCCTGCCGCCACGCGATGAGCTCTTCGAGGCACAAGAGGTCCGCGCACGACGCATCGGAGTCGACGCGATGGGACATCTCGGCCTCGAGCCGAGCCGACTCGAGCTCGGCGCCCCCGATGAGCACTTGAAGCTGGTCACGCAGTCCTCGTAGCGCGCGCAGGATGTGGTTGTATCGAGCGCACCGCTCATGCACGTTGCCCAGCGCGAGAACATCGGCGACGTTTGCTTGGACGCCAGCGCGCACGACGATCGGGTAGATAGTTCGATCCTGCCGGCGGGTGAACCGGAGCTCCACTCCGCTGCGGAGCCACCCCGTCTCATCAATCGACACGGGAACGCCGAGCACTCGACTAACCATTCGCAGGCTGTCGGGGCCTACGCGGCCGCTCTCGCGATTCCCTGGTGCAAGCCGGAAGGCCCATCGCCAACGGCCGCGAAGCACCTGGTGGCGCGGCGGTCGAGCTGGAGTTGAGCGCCGGTCCCGCATGGATCAGCTGGCGAGCCCCCGGCCGCTTCGGATGTTTCGCGGAACGGCGATCGCGCTCGGTGCCGCCTCGGCGCGGCTGTGTCTGGCACCGCCCATCAGGCGACGAGCTCCGCGTCGGGACCGCCGCGGCGGCGAACGCAGGACAGGACCAAACACGAAGCTGATCGCGCGCTGAAACGCGGCGCGCAGCGCGAGCAACGAGAGCGTAATCATCCGCGCTTCCTTCCCTTGCTCCTCGTCGATCGAACCATCAGGCAGCGATCGAATCGTCGAGCACGTGTCTGGCTGGCGACATCGGACCCCACCGACGACGCACGGCCCCCTTGCTCGTACACTTGAAGTCGTTCCGCGAGGCGACCGGCGTGTATCAACAGGTCACCCGGGGCGCCGGGGTCGCGTCGATACCGCAGCCCTCCCGCGAGGACTGCACGCAGCCGCGCGACGGCAGCGAGCAGCCCCGGAGTACGACGAACGCCCGCCCCGTTCCGGCTCGTCGCCGCGAGGAAGCACAGGTGCGCATCGAGGAGATCCCATGCGAGGTTCGCCCTCGCGAGCAGGACGGCGGTGACATCTCGCTGTAGCGAGGCCTCCATGAGCTCGTTCAACGCCAAGTTCACTGTGGCGAGCTGGCGATGGAAGCCGTCGAAGGCATCGACCGCCTCCAGATCGTGCTCCTGTAGCAGGCACACGTCGTCTCCAGCGATAGCGCAACGCGGCTCGTTGGCATCCTCCATCACTTGCCCTCCTTCCTACGCAGCACCGCACTCGACGAGGGATAGAGCTCGACCGGTAGCATGGCCCAGACGAGCGCGCGCATGTCTCCGACCATGCGCCGTGATGGGTGGGACAGCGGCGCGGCCGCGAGCGTGATAGCGCGATCGATTTCGTCGAACGAGGACTCGAGCTCGGCCACGGTCCGAACGACAGCCAAGCGCGGAGTGATCGCAAGCGCAGCCGCTACGACGTCAGGTAGCGCTTCCACCATTTTGTCGAGCGCGATCACGAGTCCCTGCGGTGACAAGGTTTCCGCGAAGGTCTGCCTCATGATGGCTCGAACCCCCTCCGGTCCTCGGCGTACGCGAGAGGTTGCAACGAGCTTTTGGGCCCGGCGCGCAGGCTCTGCAGCGTCGCTATGTGGGAACTGAGCCTGACCGCCAGCAGGTAGAGCTGGCCCACGAGCCCGAACGAGGTGCCGGATCTGCGGCAATAGAGGACGCCCGCGCTAAGCAGACAACGCAAGCGCTGCCTAGCGTGCTCGAGCGAAACGGACGACCAGAGGCCGCCTGTGGCTTCTCGCGTGGCCGGGAGGGGCGCCATCCTCTCGAGCTGAGCCTCCAGCAGACTCCACTCGAACACCAGCCGCGCAACACCTCCGGCCACGCCTCGACCTTCGACGCGGAAGAGTGTGGTGACCTCGTCGATGCGAAGGTGCACGGCGTCCAGCTGGCGGCGGAGCTCGATCGGCACTGCTTCATCCAACGCGTGCGCGTGGGGCTTGCGCTGGATTGCGGCCTCGAGTTCGTTTGCTCCCATGGTCCCGACCTCTCGTGACCAATACTGCGCTTGCTGCCGGCACCGCTACTGGCAACAAGCCATATCCGAATTGCTCTCCTGTGGCAGGAATCCGGTCGCGCCGTGGTCCGACATATGCGAGCGAGCAGCTGGGGTTCAGCGCCGTCGAGCGGACGGATTCGCCTCCTTTCGGAGCAACCCGGTTTCGTGCCGGCCTCGTACGCCCCGTGTCACGACGCGTCGATCCAAGGCGCCCGCTTGGGCTATGCTCGTTGCCCGCGAAGTGCTTGCGGTGATCGGAGCTTGCTGGATGAGCGTCGTCACGAGTAGTGATACTGCCAGTGCAGAAGAATGGGCGATCACCGATGAGCCTGATCGGTTTCGCGAATGGGGCACTAGCACGACGTACCCGCTGCCCTCACCACATCTGGTCGACGCAACGATCACGATCGGATCCTCGTCGGATTGTTGGCTTCAGCTCTCTCATCCCAAGAACAGGATCTCGAGGCGCCATGCGAGGCTCTTGCGCTCCGGTGGGCGATGGAAGCTTGCGGACCTCGATAGCAAGAACGGGATCATGCTCGACGGTGCCCGTCGCTCGTCGTTCTACTTGAAGCCCGGCGACGAAGTGGGCTTCGGACCAGGCGGGATCGTGCTGATCGTGGAAAGCCCCCGACTCGTGCAGCTGCGCGAGTTCCTCGCGAGGCTGATCGGTTGGTCCGAGGCGAGACAAGCTGACGTGGACAATGCGCTACGCGCTGTTCGCATCGCGGCGACTCGTCGAGGGTCGCTGCTGCTTTGCGGCGTGGGCGGGCTGGTCTTGATCGCTCGGTTGCTGCACAGCCACACGCTCGGGGAGAAGCGCCCGTTCGTCGTCTGCGACCCGAAGCGGAAGCGCGCGGAGCCTGATGTCCGCGCGGCCGTGAACTACGACGATGGTCTGGCCGCGCTCCAGGATGCGGTTGGAGGCACTATCTGCATGTGGCGGGAAAGGCCTCTGCCTGATTTCGACCTGACGGTCGAGAAGGTGCGCAGACCCGATTCGCGCGTTCAGCTCGTCATTTGCTCTCTACAGGTACCTGATCCACGCGTGCCGCCGGTGGGACCGACGATCGTCCTCCCCTCGCTCTCAGAGCGAGTTTTTGAGCTGCCCAGGATCGTCGAAGAATTCGGACGTGACGCGTCCGAGTCCCTCGGCGGCGGCGAGCTCTCTGCGAAGAGCATCGAATGGGTCGTTCGGCACGAATCGTCGAACCTCTCACGGATCGCAACGGCAACACGTCGGCTCGTTGCCCTCAACAAGGTTGGCGGCAACAGACCCCTCGCTGCATCGCTGCTCGGTATGGCCAAGTCCACGCTCGGAGAATGGCTGACCTCGCGTCCTGGCTACACTTGAGAGCGCCGAGGATCTCACTCGCAATTGGGCCTCGAGCTGAACCGGTCACATCCCCTGATGCTAGGCACTAACTAGCCCGTAGCGATAAAAAAGCAGGCGGGCAGTTCGTGAGAGATCCACTGAGCGCGATCGGGCTGCGCAAAGCAATTGCTACCGCTCGGCGGAGCGCGTGATGTAGCGAGCCCCGCCCTTGCGCCCGATCTCCTCGATCGTGGCCCAGCCAGCGGCCCCGCCGTCGAGCCCCAGCGTGGTGCCCGGGAGGATTAGCTTTCGATGATCGGGGACCACGACGTGCGCCTGATCGAGGTACGCCGGATCCATCCACACGTCGCTGCACTCGTTGCAAGCGACCACGATCGTCGTGCCGTCGCTACAGCGCCGAAAGGCTTGCGAGCCCACCTCGCAGAATGGACAGACGCCAACGATGTGGATCATGGGCTGATTATACGGGAGGGACACGCTCTCCAGGCGGCCGGCCAAATACATGAAATCATTGCCAAAAATTTCGACGCGACATCAGTTGCTTCGCGCTCATCGCGGTGGTCGCCGCGTTCCACGCCGCTTCGAGGTTCCACGCCAGCGACTGCAAGCTCGCTCGATCCGGTGCGGTCGATGGCGTCGCTCGAGCGGCCTCGAGCCGAGTATCGCATTCGCGCAGCCGCGCGAGCGCAGCGTTCCAGCGCGCCTCGAGCTCGGCGGCGACCAGACGGTTGCTGGGATCGACGGATTCGTACCGACGCCGCGCGAGCTGCACCTCGTACTCGGTCTGCTGGCGTTCGAGTTCGAGCGCACGCCTGCGCTCGTCGTCGCGATGAGATGCTTGCTGCTCTGCCACGATGGCTGCCTCGATCGCCATCGGTTGTACGATGTCGAGGAGCAAGCGCGCCACCACGAGATCAGGTCGGGTCGCGCCGAAGCTGATGCACGGTGCGGTTCCGTGCATCATGTGCCCGACGTTGCAGCTGTAGCGCGGCATCACGTAGTGCCCGCTGTAGGTCACGCGCAGCATGCGCCCGCAGCGACGGCAACGGAGCAGGCTGGACAGCAGGGCCCGGCCTCCGCGGCCGGACTTCGCGTCGCCGGCCGGCTTGCCGTACGCGTTCTTCTGGATGCGCTCCTGGTTGCGTTCGTAGTCTTCCCAGCTGACGTAGCCCTCGTGATGCTCGCGGAGCAAGACCGTCCACGCATCCTGCGATCGGGCGCGGCCGGACTTCTTGACCGCACGTCCATCGACGATCGTCGTGCGCGACTCGGATCGGCCGTACGCGTACGCACGGGCGTACAACGGGTTCTGGAGCACCGAGATGATGTTGCGGTACGACGGAGGCCGCCACTCGATCTGGCCGCGCGTGATCCGCTTTCCGTCGGCCGGTCGCGGGAACAAGAGGCCGTCGGCGTGCATGCGCAGTAGGACCTTCCTAGCGCTGCCGAGTCGATCGAACAGCCGAAACACGGTCTGCAGGGCGTCTGGGATCCTGCGATCTGGATCCAGCTCGATCTTGCCGCCGGCTGGCCATACGAGGCCGACCGGCACGCTGAAGCGCAACTCGCCGCGGCGCGCCTTCGCGAGCGCGGCATCGAGAAGGCGGCGACGCATGATCGTCAGCTCGAACTCGCTCATCGTGCCCTTGAGGCCGAGAAGCAGCCGATCGTTTGGTTGGCTCGGGTCGTAGACGCCGTCGACGTCGAACACGCGTGCGCCGACGAGACCGCACAGCTCGAGCAGGTGATGCCAATCGCGTCCGTTGCGCGCGAGTCGTGACGCCTCCAAGCAAAACACTCCACCAACGACGCCCTCGCAGATCTGTGCGACGAGCGACTCGAAGCCGGGTCGAGCACTCGTTCCACTCGCCGAGACCCCGAGATCGTCGTCGATGACGACGATCTCGCGAAACCCGATCTCGCGTGCTCGATCCGCAAGCTCGTACTGACGCCGTTGACTCTCTAGATTCTCCTCGACCTGGATCAGCGTTGACTGACGGACGTAGACGACCGCACGTCGATCGAGAACGCTAGCCGGAAGCTCACCGCGCTTCATCGGGCTCCTCCTTTCGCGTTCCTCGTTCGGCGGCGACCAGCAGCAGCTCGGCGAGCGCGCGCAGGATCTCGTGCCGCACGCTCGGCTCGACTACGATCTGGGCGAGGTCGTGGCGGCGGGGCAGCAGGTCGAGTTGCGATGGTGGTGGCGGTAGAGCCTTCATTGAATCGCTCCAGCTCCCCGACTGGGGAGACACCCCGATCAAACCCCAGGGCTGCCAGCGTGGATCGCAGTTCGAGCAGCGCCGAGATCGCCGCGCGCTCGGGGCCGAGCGTCATCGCCGCGCAGACGCCGGCATCCAGCATCCAGGCCGGCAGCACCGTGCGAGTTCCGTCGCGCGTGTGGAACACGGCGACGTCTTCGCCGCGGCGATGTTCGCGATACGCGATGCGGATCTCTGTGCCGACCTGAGGGTGCCACCGGTAGTGGACGGTGGCGCGTTCGCCAACATGGGCAGAATGAACGGGGACTCGCGGTCGGTCGCAAGGCGTGGCTCTTCGTCGGCAGCGACGACCACGCGCAGGCCGCCGGCAACCTGATGACGCTGATCGCCTCGGCCCGCCTTCACCACCTCGATCCCGAGGCCTACCTCCGCGACCTCTTCCGCGTCTTGCCCCACTGGCCGCGCGAGCGCTTCCTCGAGCTGTGCCCCCGCGACTGGCTGGCAACCCGGGCCCGCCTCGACGCCGCCGAGCTCGAGCGAGAGCTGGGTCCGCTCACCGTCCCGCCGTCCTCGGCGGAGGAGCCGGCTGCGCGCTGAACGAGTTCCGATCGTCACCCACTCAGCCTGACATCGCGACGACCACTGCAGAAGACGGGGTTCGTGCAGCGGGTACCATGTCTCGAGTACCAAGCGCGCGCTCACCCGGTATGGGTACGTTGTAAAAAATAGCGCCGACGGCCATTGGAGAGTCAGCGGCCGGACGTCGCGTTCAAGCGCACGCACTTTGCGCTGAAGATTCGCCGGGTTCCGTTCGAGCGACTGGTGTTCCTCGACGAGTCCGGGCTCAACCTCTCCATGAGCCGTAGCCACGCGTGGGTGAAGCGCGGGACCGAGTTCATCGACCGGGCTCCGATGAATTGGGGCAAGAACCTCACGCTGCTGGGTGCGATGCGCCGCGACGGGGTTAGCGCGAGTCAACACGGCGATCGTCGATCGGACTAAGTCGACTTCGCCCGGCGGACTTCGTCTGCTTGCCGGACGCCGGGTTCCGGAACGTGTCGCCCTAAATCTCTACCACATGCGCGTGATGGAGCAGCCGATTGAGGGCAGCGCTCGCAAGCACCGGTCACCAGTCCCATCTGGTGAAGTCGCACCAGTTCCTGGAGTTGATCCAGGTCGACCCCCTCCTCTTGCTCATCGACGGCTCCTCGGGTGGATCCGAGACGGGGCGGATCAGTTTTGGCCGCCCTGTGCGATCAGTTCGGCCGCCCGCTGGTCTCCCCCTCGTGTGGTTAGGCCAATTTCTGCGATCAACCCGCCTCGTCATTGCTCAAAATCGCCGCGCCGCCGGTAGCGCCGCCTTGGGAGGGCCGCCTGGCGAGCGGCGGCCTCGACGAATTGGCGGCGCGCGCTAGCGCCGAGAAGGAGCACGAAGCCGCGCAAGCGCCGCCAGAGCGACCTCACGCAGCATTGAATCTCAAGCATGTGTCACTCACTGTCTTCCTTCATCTGGTTCTACATGAGATGTAGGAGAGAAGGAGGGTCACAAATGTCGTCGGCTCGCGCACAGGCTCTTATTGGCTTCCTCGTCCTGACATGCAGCTGCGCTCCTGCAGAATGCCCACCGGGACAAGGCCTCTATAACGTCCGCCTTACAACAACGAGCTTTCTGCGAACAACGCTTTCGTTCCCCTTGCTGCCGACAGACAACGAGTCCTATTATTGCGTTCTATCAAACAGCTACACACTCCAGAAGTGCAAATTCACAGGCCCCTTCGATGGTCCCAGATCAGTGAACTGCGACATAAACACACATCCATTCGCCGTATTCGCTACTAATGCCCGTGTGCTCTTGTCATGTACCTACGGCTACATGAAAGGCATCGGCGACTTCGGCATAGTAGCCGTCGACCCTGCGACTGGAATATCGACGAATATTCCAATCACAGATGAAGATAGTGGAGTGTTCAAACTTGACGGCATGCTGTGCTTTCGAGACTACGCCACGTTGCCACTGGTCGCCACCCTTGAGCTGTACGTGGCTGACAGAGCGTGCTCGACAGAAGAACCTCCGGTAGAATATGTCGGCTCATTGGAACAGAGCTGCCCACCACTGATGCCGTCAGATCCGGTGTGCGATGACGGCAGAACGTGCTCGGCCCCGTTCCATTGCAAGCAGTGTGCACATGGCACCACATGTCTCCTCGAGGGCGAGGATTGCAATCTGACGTGTGGAACCAACCCTACTGGTCCCGTAGCGTGTGACAAATCGAGTTTCTGCCTTTCATGCGGCGTGAGTACACCTTGCGCCGGTTCGCCTTACGTCTCCTTCTGTACGACTGAGCCGACAGGCTGCTGCTATGGGTCGGGTCTGTGTGATGTGCGGCCATGCCCTTGACAAATGTAGTAGTGACGCCCCAAGGCATTCGGTGAACCTCGGCCGCCGATCGCACCGGCCATGGTCGGGTCACTGGACGCTTACACGCGCGCCTTGTCGCATACCGCAGTTCACCCCGGCTTTCGCAGTCAGCCGAAGGCAGTCAGCTGACCGCGGATACGGTCGATGTATCTCCTGAGCCGGTCGGAGTCCGCGTCCTTAACAATGCTGCGCTTCACCACGCCGCAGCTCCTCGTCGTCGATGACATCGGTCTGCGCCCGCTCGTCGGCGACGATCCGGTCGATCTCTACGAGGTGATCCGGCAGCGCTACGAGCGCGGCTCGACGATCTTCACGTCGAACCGCGCGCTCGAGGAGTGGCCGCCGTTGTTCGGCGACATGCTGCTCGCGAGCGCGGCGCTCGACCGGCTGCTGCACCACGCGCACGTGATCGAGATGGACGGTGACACGTTCCGGAACCCGCCGGCCGGCAAGCGCTAGGACGCCACGGGCAAGGCCGCGTAGCCCGTGCCGCCCTTCGCGCGGCCGGAGACGCGCGATCACGGCTCGCGCGGGCAGTGATCGTGGCGGGCCACCCGATCAGTTTGGCCGCCCCTTCGTACGGCTCGTGATCACCTCCAACGCCGCCAGCCTGGGCTGTAGATAACCGCGATCAGTTTGGCCGCCCCTTACGCGGTCACCAGGGCCCTCTCTTGACAGGCGAGGGCTCCGCGCGAACGGCAGCCATCGCCATGCCGCTCGTACCCGGCTCCTTCGGTCCGCTCGCAACTCGCCATGACGTCGCTACTGCGGAGGCGTCGGTCCCCCCGCGCGGGGCCGCGAGTCGATCAACGCCGGCACGAGCTGAGCGCGTCACCGGTCACCGCTCACCGCTCATCTTCCGAACGGTTAGCATGTGGACCTATCGACGTGGTGCGTCTTCGCCGTCTTTGCGACTTCTGCCAGGTGGAGCTTTAGGCAGCGGCACGGGATCCACCTTGGTCGAATCGCCAGGCTTCGGTGCGTTTTCCGACGGAGCCTGCGTGCCGGAGCTACTCGGCGATTGGGGATTGGTCGACATGCCTATTGTCCGAGATCGTCGCTTTTTCGGAGCGGAACGCCACCTGGCGCGACCGGAATTTGAACAGGTCTCCCGGTCGTGCCCGGAACACTTTGCTCGCGGGGACTCAATGGAATCGATTGTGGCGTCGGCTGCTGAGTCTTCCGGTCGTTCATGGGATGCACCTCGTCGTCGCAGCCTTGGGCTGAAGTTTGACATAAGCGGAGTACCCCAAGCCAAGCCCAATGAGCATCAAGCAGGCGAGGAACCCGATGAAAAGTCGCTGACCCAATTTTATTCTGTCCGCCTTGATGTCGTGAATCTCCGAATTATGCTGCGCGATCTGCCAGTGATGCGCCGCCGAGTGCCGTCGGTACGCCGCTCGCGCGCCCTCGCCCACCTGATCATCCGCAATATCGAGAATCGCTTTGCCAAGTACGACTTGCTCGTCAATCCCCTGGTAGTCAGCGCGGACGTAGAGCGCTCGGATCGCGATATAGCTGGCCGCAAGCCCGCAAACTAGGGCAATCGAATAACATACGACGACGGCCCAAGCCGCAGACCGCCCACAGAGTTCATAGTCTTGCAAGGGAACAAGGTACTCGGGGTGCTGTAGGAGGAGCCCTCCGAAGGTGAACGCCACGGTAAGCGTCAAGCTGGCAGAGACGAGAAGGCCCTGTGCCTTTCCGTCCAGGCGAGATTCACGCTGATCTTCGGATTGGATCTGTCGAAGGGCGAGCGCGTGAAGCTCCTCGATGATGCCGATGGACTTGAGTTCCAGACGCGCGTGTAGATCGTCGGCGGAGAGTTTGAGCCGCGGCGCCGGGAAAGCCCAACGCCACGCGCGCGTCCATAGCCGTCTTAGACCGCCAACTCGCTGAGGTGGCACCTGCGGCTGATCAGTATTTTCGATCGTGGACCCCGTCTGGACAAGTGCTGGGGACGCGCACTGCGTGGGCTCCGTTACGCCCAGCTGCGTTGAGAGATCCTCCTCCACCATCACTCCATCTGTGTATCATATGCGTCTGACGATGGCCTCGGAGCTGACCGAGGTCCGCGCTGTGCGTCGAGATGCGCGCATGTGGGTCGCGCGGTGTCCGTGTAGTCGTATAGAACTCGCTGCCAAAGGGGGGCGAGCAGTCACTCGGCGAGTTGCTGCTCGAGGGCTGGCGAGGCATCCGGCGTCGAGCTCGCGGCGTGGTGGATCGTCTCGCAGTGCACGACCACCTCGCCACGATGAGGACGCACGAGCAACGTCGCCCACTCGCGACGCATGCACTGCGTGGAGAGCACGAGCACAGGTGCAACAATCCGCTTCAGCAGCGAGCGTGGCGAGGGTGGGCCTCCGTTCTAGAATTGCGCATGCCGCATCCGTTCGAGTCGATCCCTCCCGCCGTTGCCACGATCGTTGCCGTCGCCCCTCATGTAATTCGCGGGCACAGCACAACTGAGACGCATGATCAACGCCAGACGGAGCTTCTGGCTTTCACCGAAAAGCTAACGCAGGTGTTCATTCAAGCGTTCATTAGCGCCCGCCCGGCGGTGTAGCCTGCAGGGCAAACGCGTTACTGGATGCCGGGTCGCCTAACTCGAGCTTGAGGCCTTCGACCTGACGCGGCCGAGTTTGACCACAGGATCGAGCTCGGCCGCCGTGGAGACGATCTCGTACGGCTCGGAAGGCGGCAGCGCGATCACCGCTATGGCCATGACGAAGGTGAGTCTTCGTAACCGCTACACGAGCCCGTCTTCCGAGGCGTGCGATCTGCTGGCAGCCTGACTGCGTGCCGATCGCGATTCGCTCAGCGCGAAGCCGACTGCTCCGCCGGGGCGGACGGCACCGTGAGGACGCCCAGCTCGCGCTCGAGTTCGGTGACGTCGATCCGGGCGCGGGTCTTGCGCCAATCCCGGGGGAACAGGTCGAGCGGGCGGTCGCTCGGCCAGTAGGTCAGCACGCGGAAGAAGTCGCGGAGGTACGCCTCGGGGTCGAGACGTAGAGGCGGGCCGAGGCGATCAGGGTGAGGAGGTGGCCAGCGGCCTGGGCGTGATTGTCGCTGCCGACGAACAACCACGCCTTGCGGCCGCCTCCTGACATCGCGGTTCACGATGGGGCATCCCGATCGGCGTCACCAGACGGTGCTCATGCAGCGGGTAAGGCTCTTGATGCGCGGGTGATCACTGGGGTGGCGTTGAGCGCCGCGCTCGGGTGTGCGTCGTTGGGTGAGCTGGTCCGCACGCTCACCCTGGCGCGCCAGAGCACGCCCGGCTGTTGGGTTGAAACCACGTGAGTGCAGCGAGACGCCCTATGCGCGCGCAGCCAATGGGGCAGTTCTTGCGGCACCTCGGGGAGTTGGAAGAGCGACGATCGCATGTAGTGAGCGTCGCGCTCTCATCGCCATCACATTCGACGATGTCCCATCCTTCCATCGCGCGGTCGACCGGAGCGTGATGAACCGGGACATCGCAGCACCCGGACCCGCGCAACCTCTTTCACTTGCTGGAACTGCGATGCGAAAAGCCCTCGTCGTAGGAATCGATCACTACGTATATGCACCGCCGCTGTTCGGCGGTGCCAATGATGCGCACGCGCTCAAGCACATGTTGGAGCGCAGCGCCGATGGCACCGTGAACTTTGACGGCAAGGTCATTATCGGAGCCGCGCCGGTCGGGGTTCGCCGCAAGGAGCTTCGCGATAGTATCCGAACCCTCTTCGATAACGGCAGCGAGGTCGCGCTGCTGTACTTCGCCGGCCATGGACGCATCGAGGAGACTGGTGGCTACATTCTATCCGCTCGTTTGCCGACGACACGATCACCCGCACGTTCGCCTCGAGGGCACCCGCGTCGGAGGACGGATCATCGACGCGCTCTGGGCTTATGCGCCCGTCGTGACATCCGGCGATCCATGCGGCGCCGATGCCAAACCTGGCGCCCTGCGCGTGTTCATGCGTGACAGCCAATCCGAAGACGACGGTTGGCGGCGCGAGTTCGAGAGGCGCGCGACGGCGGCCGCGATCGGGGGGGGGGCGTGGTGCTCGAGGCCGGCGAGCTTGGCCGCGACGACGATCCCATGCTCCTCGTCGACCTCGAGCTCGGAGGGCGCGATAGCTACCGCGGCGGAACTCACCGCGCTGGCAGGCGCTCGGCAATCGACGCCACGCCCCGGTACTCACCTGCCCTCGCGGGCCGCGCCGTTTCGCTCGGCCCGCGCCGGGCTCGCGCCCTCAGCGCGTCTAGCCGCGGGCGATCGCGAGGTCGAGCGCTTCGGCGAGCAGCTGTCGCAGCGTCTGTCGCTGTGCCTTCGCGAGTGGGCGCGGAAACGCAATCTCGCCGGCGCGGCGCGCAGGGGCCTCCGGCGCTCACTCACCAGGGGCTGTGCGCTGTCGTTGGGGGAACGACTACTTCAACTGGAGGCGCCCGCCCATCCTCTTGAGAAAGCCAGCCTTGCCAAGGACGATCTTGATGTCGCTCTCGTCTATTCTAAAGGACTCTCCGGCGAGTTCCCGCGCGCAGTTGAGTAGCTCGGCGGTCGTAAAGGTGGCTTCGGGGTGCGGCGTAAGCCTCAGTGCAGCTAACTCGAGGACGAGGACAATGGACTCTAGGTCTTTGGGGTCCTGACGGGGGCTATGGACGATCGCCTCGAATCCCGTTGGCGACTCTGTCAAGGTGTCGAAGTCGTAGGCCATGAATTCCCTCGGTTCAGTGGGTTGGGGGTCCCGGAGCAACTCAGTCGCGAGCAGGTCCAGGCGCTGCAGTATGTCAGAAATCGGAGAGCCCTTTGGTCGACGGCCACGTGGCAATCGGTGGAACGACGGATCATCGCGCCCAAGCTCTTCGAGTTCGGCCCATCGATCGTTTCGCAGAAGGGCCATCAGTTTCTCCCCGGGAAGCGGTCCGCCAGGTGCGGCCGCGCGATGGATACCCTTGGCGAGAAGAATGTGAGCAGGCCGCTTCAACTTGTGTGCTCTTGTCGGCTGTGATTCCAGAAGAGCGGCGACGAGCATCAGGAATGACACGTGACCGAATGTGCAATCGAGAACATCCGGACTATACAGCGCGCGAAGGTTCCGTGTTTGAGTGAGCCGGCGAAGGGGAAGCGGATGGTGGTCGATTAAGAAGAACAGCGTCGATGGTCGTTGTTCGGCGAACGTGACGAGCGCGCTAGCCTCCTCAGCAAACGAGGTCGGCGCGAACATCATATCCACGAAGAAAACCATGTCGCAGCCATCGATCTCCTCGCTCATGGAGTCCAGGTGCAACCACGCGTGGTGGTCGCGAGTCCGCGCAGGATCAACGACTAGCGATAAGTCAAAGCTTGGTACGGCAGCCAGATTTCTGCGTACTTGCTCCGCAATAACGTGGCCATCAGCGTCAGCATGACCGACCACCGCCACGCGCTTCATGGCACGCACCCCAATGCCGAGGCAACGCTCATCGGCACGGAGAACGACACCTTGGCTTTCGCCCTTGGATCATCGATGCCGCCGAGGGATTCCAAGCGAATCGCTTTCGTCTCTTTGGCCAGATTCTGAATGGCCTCCTGATTTAGATGGTCAATCTTGATCAATGCCAAATGGCCCTTCTTCGTTGGGGTCCCCATGAAGTCCACCGGCGGCGGAGGAACGCCGACGTAGATCTCGAACGCCGTCACAGGCGCACACCGCGTGTTGGGGAATTCTTGCGGAAAGGGGCCAAGAACCAGCATTTCTGACTGGATCGTACCTTCCTCGAACGGAATGGCTCGTGAGATGCGAAAGGCGACCGCTTCACCAACCGGCGTGGCTAGCAAAAGTGACCTCTCCATGGCCCATTCCTCCTTACCGCTCAGCTCACTCACGACGTCCACCAACAGGTTCAGCGACCCAACGCCTGGAAGGACGAGCGCCAAGCCATTGACGCCCTGGGCTGCGATGCCATCGGTCACCCGTTGGTCCACCTCGGTCGCAAGCGCTCTCGCGTTGCTCCCCTCCACCTGCTCGGCACGGTAGCCGAAGCGCCCCTGGCTCTTTGCGACCGCCAACAGTCGGGCGAACACGCAGCCGACGCTCTTGTTCTTGTTCTTCCATGCCCGATAGAGTTCCAGCGCCATCCGACGACCTCGCTCCCACCGGTGTGCAAGCCCTACTTCTGCTGACGAGTTAACATCTTGGAAGGGCGCGCAGCAAGGCCGGAACACGACGCCAGCCGATCCCGTGACCTGGCGAGCATCGTCAGAGGTTTCCCTCACGTGGCGCATTCGTGTGCCATCGATCGGCCCCGCGCCGCGGCGAGGCAGGTGCGCACACGTTCAGTGTCCAGGAACCGAGAAACGAACCGAGCGTCGATGCCACATCCCGGTCAACGGCTAAGCTTAGAGCGGCGGACGCGCCCCTCAGGGAGGCACGCCGGTTGGCTGACCGCGTACGCGGTGACGCCCGACGACCGGTAAACCGTCCGGTGGAGGCCGCGGCAACAACCCGCCCGGACAGTCCCGGTGGACCGGGCTGACGTCGAGTACGTCCGGATCCTGCATCTGGCGGCGAGCACCTCCGAAGCCGTCATCGTGCGAGCGCTCGACGCCCTGCTCGGGCGCGGCGCGCCATTCGACTACGTCGCGGTCAAGGCAATCGCACGGCCGGTCGAGTCCGAGGTGCCCCACGATGGCGGGTGCCGCATGACCGGCTACACGCCCGAGCTGGGCGACCGCATCACCACGCTCCTCGCCGAGTTCAAGCTATCCAGCGCCGCCGACCAGATGACCGAGCGGTTCGTCGACGCTGGCTGCGATCAGGGGCTCGTCGTCCTGGCCGAGGTACCCGAGGTCGAAGCGCAAGCACGTCGCGAGCGTCGCGTCGATCGGCTTCGTCGCGCTTCGCGCCTGCCGCCCGCCAAGACCTTCGAGACGCTGGACGCGACTCGCGTCTCCCCCCTAACGTGCTCGTTCAGGCCCGCGAGCTCGCCCGTGGCCACTTCGTCGAGCGCGCCGACAACGTGCTCCTATTCGGCCGCCCAGGGGTCGGCAAGAGTCACCTGGCGTGCGCGCTCGGACACGCACTCGTCGGCGCCGGCATCAGCGTCCTGTTCACGCCCACATATCAGCTCGTTCAGCAGCTCCTCGTCGCCCGCCGCGACCTCTGCCTCCCCCGCGCGCTTCGCGCCCTCTACGCCTACGACGTCATGATCTGCGACGATCTAGGCTACGTCCAGCAGACAGCCGACGAGGCCGAGGTCCTATTCACCCTCATGGCCGAGCGCTACGAGCGCCGCTCGCTGATCATCACCAGCAACCTCGTGTTTAGCGAGTGGGACCGGATCTTCAAGAACCCGATGACCACCGCCGCGGCGATCGACCGGCTGGTCCATCACGCCACCATCATCGAGATCGACCGAGACAGCATCCGCGCCGAAGAGGCCAAGCGCCGCGCCGAGGAAGCCAGGCGCCGAAAGGACCCCAAGCGAACGACAACCACCACGCCGACCGGCAAGAGTAGTTGACGCCAATCAGCTCGACCTGGCACTGCGCGTGCTAACACCCTCGCTACCGAAGGACAGGTCCAGATCCGCACGCCCACGCCCAGCTCGATGCCTATCGCGCCCCAGCAGCGGTCAGCGCGTCGAGCAGCATCTCGCCGCTGACTGGCTTGGTGAGGTGGTAGTCGAAACCGGCTTCGTTCGAGCGACGGCGGTCGGCGGGCTGTCCGTATCCCGTCATCGCTACGAGATAGGACGTCACACCTTGCTCGCGTGCGCGAGAAGCGACGCCGTACCCGTCCAACTCGGGAAGACCGATGTCGATGAACGCGATGTCCGGGCCGCTGGCGACGAGGCGTTCGAGCCCGTCTGCCCCATCGATCGCGCACTCGACTTCGCAGCCGCGCGCCTCGAGTACGGCTTTGGTGAGGTCCAGGAGATCCGGGTTGTCCTCGACAAGAAGCACGCGCTGCGGTCGCGCTGCCGGGGTCGCAAGCGCGGACGCTGGCGCCGCGGGCAACGGGCTGAACGAGCGGGGAAATTCGACGGTGAACGTGCTGCCGCGGCCGAGACCTTTGGAGCTCGCGGTCACCGTGCCATGATGGAGTTGCACGAGCGACTTCACGAGCGTGAGGCCGATACCCAGGCCGCCTGCGCTGCGCACGAGCGCGACATCCGCCTGCGCGAACAGCTCGAACACGCGGTCGAGCATCCCGGGCGCAATTCCGATGCCCGTATCGATGACGTCGACGGCGCAGCTGTGTTCAGTGAGGCGCGAGCGCAGTGTGACCCGACTGCCGTCGTGCGAGTACTTGATCGCATTGAACAGCAAATTCGTGAAGACCTCCTCGAGCCGCACCAGATCGCCGTCGACCAGCAACGGCACGGGGCCGAGCGCATCCTCGAGGGTGATCCCCCGCGCACGGGCGGCCTGCTCGCTCGCCAGGATGCAGCGACGCGCCACGTGCCCGAGATCGAGCGTGGCGATCTGGAGGTGCACCTTACCCGAGGTCACGCGCGCGACATCGAGAAGATCGTTGACCAGGCGCGACAGGTGGCGTGTCTGCCCGTCCAGGATCGTGCGGGAGCGCTCCGTGCCGGGTGCTTCGGGCATCGTCTCGAGGGCGAGCGTGATCGCGCCGAGCGGGTTGCGCAGTTCGTGGCCGAGCATGGCGAGGAACTGATCGCGGCCGGCGATTGCGTCGCGCGCTTCGTACTGACGGCGGCGACCGCGCAAGGCCGCGACGAGTGCGGTGATCAGAGTGCCGCTCTGAACCGGGCGAGGGAGGAGCGTGACGTTGCCGAACGCGGTCACCGCTGCGAGCGCTTCATCCGCGTGATCGATTCCGCGGTTGGTGAACAGCACGATCGGAAAATCCGACCACGGCGGCTGGGCCGCGAGCGCTGCACGCAGCTGCTCGCGGGCTGCCGATGAGACGAGCGCCTCCGCGGCGATCACCGCGCAGCCCGCGGTCGTGATGCCTTCGAGCAGCTCGCTTAGCGAGTGAACCTCGCACGCCGCGATCTCATGCCGCTCGATCAACTGGACGGCGAGCATCGCATCGCGGCCGCGCGGAGCCCAGACCAGAACCCGCGTAGACACGTCACTCACGGCCGGCCAGCTCGTCGGTGTCGCCTGAGAACTCAGGCACGCCGGTAAGCACGCCGCTGAACGCGACTAGCGGAGCGCCCACGGTCACGCCGCGGGCGCTCAGCGTGAGCTCGCGAATGGTGTCCTCGTGGGCACCGCTGCGCTTTTTCAGCACAGAGATGGCCTTGCGAATTCGACCGCGCGCCTCGAAGTACCGCAGCAACACCACCGTGTCGGCCAGGTAGCTGACATCCACGGGCGCTTGCATCGTGCCGGTCAAACCGTGCTGCGCCATCACCAGCACCGTCGCGACCCCCCGGTGCCCGAGGTACGTAAGCAGCTCGTGCAGCTGCACGCTGAGTTGATTCTCGCTCGCCATGGCCAGGAGATAACCGTTGAGGCTATCGACCACCACGAGCCGGCAGCCAGCGGTCTCGACCGCTTGCTGCACGCGAAATGCGAACTCGCCGGCGCCGATCTCCGCCGCATCGATCTCCTCGACCGTGAGTTGTCCGCTCTCGATGAAGGGTTGAAGCTCGGTGCCAAGCGCACGCGTTCGCGTGAGCATGGTCTCGATTCGTTCGTCGAACATGAACACCGCCGCCTGCTCGCCGCGCCGGACTGCCGCCACGGCATACTGGATCGCGCACGACGATTTGCCGCATCCCGAAGCGCCGATGAAGAGGGTCGACGTTCCGTAGTCGAGACCGCCACCCAGCAGCGCGTCGAGGGCGGGCACGCCGCTCGATAGCTGAGTGAGCGTACCGTGTGGCGATCTACCCAGCGAAGTCAGGCGTGGGAACACCTCGACGCCCCCAGTGTCGATAGTGAAGTCGTGGTGGCCGCTGCGGAAGCGAACGCCGCGTAGCTTTGCGATGCGGACGCGGCGGCGATCGGCCCCATACAGGGGAGAGGCGTGCTCAAGCGAGATCACGCCGTGCGCGAGACTCTGCAGCTGGATATCCGCAGGTGCGCTCGTCCGGTCGTCGACCAGGAGCACTGTGCTCGCGCGATCGGAAAAGTACTGCTTGAGCGCGAGGATCTGGCGGCGATAGCGCAGCGCCGTCTGCGCGAGAAGCCGTAGCTCGGATAGCGAATCGATTACGACGCGGTCGGGCTTGAGGCGATCGACCTCTTCGAGCACGCGACGCGTGGCCTCATGCAGCTCGACCTCGCTCGGCTCGAACAACGTGTTCTCGCTGTCCAAGCCGGCTCTCGGGTCGATCGTCGACAGATCGATCACATGGATGCCTTCGAATGACCACCCATGCGAGCGGACGACGGCGTGGATCTCCTGCTGGGTTTCGGACATCGCAACATAGAGACAGGTCTCGCCGAGACGCGCACCCTCGAGAAGAAACTGCATGCCGACCGTGGTCTTGCCGACCCCCGGATCGCCTTGCAGGAGGTACATCCGGCTTCGGGGTAGACCGTGGCCGAGGATCTGATCGAGCCCTTCGATTCCGGTGAGAGCGAACGACGACGATGACACGGGACAAGCCTACCGCTTTGGCTCCAGGCCCCGAGCGCCTCGACGGCCGATTCAACATGGGAAGAACTTGGATCGACCTCAAGCCCGTGCGCCTACGCACACGCTCGAGACCCGGCTCGCGCGGCGCGCCGTCGTACGTGCGGACCGCGACCCTCAGACAGCCGCGACGATGGTTCGTGACAACGCGCGAACCTGCCGGGGATGCCGGCCCAGTTGCCCCCCACGTCCGGCTTTGTTGTCATTCTGCAACAACCGGCTTCGCGAGCGGGGCATCGACGCGAGCGCTCGAAAATGTAATTCGACACCGTCGGTCGCCATGCGCCGTCTATGATCTGTGGTGCATCGACGACAATCCCTGGCTACGCCAGTTGCGCTCGCGGCTCACCAGCCCCACTGATGGCCGACAATACGGGCGGAGCTACGCACCGAGCACCAGGTACGTGAGGCCATGGCGGTGAGCCATGCGGCATTCGACGTCGTCATGATGCCTTCCAGTAGAAGCGTGAAGCCGATCCCTTGGCGCGAGAGCCAAACATGTTGGTCGACCAGCCGAGGACAGTCAGCGCCGAGAACAGAAGACCCGCGTAGACGATCAGCGCATTCGGGCAGTCGAGCCGCGACCACGAGGTCAGCTCGTAGTGGCCCACCTCGTAGACGCCGACTGGAACGAGGCCGACCGTCGCGCCGATGATCGCCGCGATGGGCTTACGCCGCGCGGCTGTCGGCTTGCCCGTTCGCGATGGCCTCGCGGATCTTGTGCGCGGGAGCCAGTATGATGGCTACACGGGCCGGGCGCAGGACCGGTCCACGCGGAGGTTGCTCAACATATGCGCGGCCGTGACCGCGCTGTACGCGGTGCAGCGCGCCGAGGCCCGCCGGCCACTTGGCCGCCGGCGGCAGATCAGCCGGCCATAGCCCCCCTTGCGTCCAGCCCGGACACGACTTATCCGAAAAATCGAAGGAGGTTCCCGATGCGACGTTTCCACGCCTTGCTAATCGCGGCAGGCCTGGCGGCGATGCCTGCGAGCGCAGCCGCCGGTCCCCTCCACGATTCCTGGTTGACCTCGCAGGTCTCCGAGAGGTACGGGTGGTCCACGAGTAAGACCCGGCTTGGTGTCCTGGTGATGAGCCTGACGCCGGAGCTACGGAAGCACCTTGGCGCCGCTGAAGATCACGGCGTCTTGGTCGCGCACATCGACCCCGGTATGCCCGCTGCAGCAGCAGGGATCGCTGTCGGCGACGTGATCGTGAAGGTGCGGGGCCGCGCGATCGGTGCCGCGGCCGATGTCTTGACAGCCTTCGCCGACGTGACCAGGGGTGAGCGCATCGCACTCGAAGTCGTGCGCGACAAGAAGCCGATGTCCCTCCAAGCGACGCTCGCCAAGGGCGCCACTACTGACCCGGTGACGGATCCTTGGTCGATCCTGCCGCAGTGGATGCGCGACATGATGAAGCCGCTCGCCGAGGTGCCCCCCCAACGCCTGACGCCTCGCGCGTGCTGCAACCACGATTAGGAACTGACTTGTCGCGATCGACCGACGCGCGCACCGCGGCGGCCGGCTCGCCCGATACCGGCAAAGGTCCTACACCCCTCCCCCCACCGAGGACCTCTGGCCGTTCGTAGCGCCTGCCGCCGCGGTGCTGCCTCTCTCCACTCGGAGTGTTAACGATTGCCGACCGGATGATTCAGCTGAGGACATCAGGATCAACTCGAGGAGCACTACCATGCAAATCCAGACCTGGAATCCGTGGTCCATCTTCGACGAGCTCGAGCGAGGGTTGTTCGCCGCGGCCGGCTCTCAGGAGTGGCCTGTCTTCGACATCGACGACGACGACGACGCGACGACGCTAACCGCTGACGTGCCCGGCATGACGTGCGATGATATCGAGCTCACGATTGCAGGCGCGACGCTCACGGTCCGCGGCGAGCGCAACGTGAAAAGCGGGCAAGCTCGTCAGCCGACGTGGCTTCATGGGCGCGTTCGAGAAGCAGTTCCGAATCGGCGAAGGCTATGCGCTGGACGACATCCAAGCGCGCATCGCGGACGGCGTCTTGACCATCACACTCCCCAAAGCTGAGAAGGCGAAACCGCGCCGGATTAAACTCGCCAGCGGTATCGTCGAGAAGGTGAAGGGGTTGCTGTCCGGAGACAGGGAAAAGGACATGCGACCCGCCGCCTGATGTACCCATGCGCCGCGGCAGGCGGTCGCCCGATACGGCAGGTCCCACATCCGATCAAGTCATCGAGAGACCCTTGGCCGTCCACCGGACGCCGCTTCCCGCGGTGCCGTTCTCTCTCGAGGTTGAAGATGAAGAATCATGCTTCTACCCCATGTCGACCCATCGCCCACGTCACCGTCGGGGATGTTTCATGCCGCGCCGGCATCGTTGATACGTTGCACCGTGGTGGGTGGTCCGTCGTCGTACACCCGACAGGGCTACACCTGATCCACGCGATCTCTGGGCTCATCCTCGGCGATCAGCCGGGGAGCCAACCGGCGCTGATCGTGGCGGACGCCGCCGCACGCGGCTGCAGCGGAGTGAGCATCGCCAGCGGGCTGCGCGACCTCGGCTCGACCATTCCGGTCATCGTCGTCGCGCGCACCGCGGACGACCCAGTTGCCGTGCGGAATGCCCCATTGACAATCGTGGCAGCAGAGGACGCTGCGCGTGCGGTGGAATTCCTCGCTTCTCCGCACCGCGCATGCCACGGAAATCCATCTACGCAGCAGCAGACAGCAACCGCCTGATTCACCAAACGGCCTGTCTTTGACGTCGGTAGCTGCCGGCTCATGAGATGAGGCCGTTGACTTCGTCCGGGCGAAAAGGCCGCTTGCCGCGGCCGAGCTGCGTGCATCGCCGACGCTAGAGCCTGCGCGAGGTATCTCGGCGCGGAACGCTAGCCTTTGCGTCGCTTCTTGGCGACCGCACGCAGCCCGGCTTTGAAGCCGATCGTATCAGCCCGTCGGCTCGTGAATCCGTGCGCGCTAACGCTTCGCTTCGCGCGAATTTCGCGTGCCGGTGCTGCGGCGCCCTCGGACCTCGACCTCGGCGACCAGAGGAACGCTTGAGCAAGCTGAAGCTGAACTATTGGACGCCAGGATGACACGACCGTGTGGTCGAGTCATGGCGGCACGCCTGCCATGGGTGCAGACTTTGAGGATACGTGCCCGACCAAACCATCGCAAGCCCCGCGACGAGTCTGGACTTTAAAGCGCTCGTTGAAGCCGCGCCGGACGTCGTCGCGGTGCTCGACCGCGATCATCGCTACCTGTTCGCGAACCGCGCGTTCACGGAGGCCAGCGGGCAGCCGCTGGCGTGGCTCGTCGGCAAGACCAACGACGAGGTGGTGCCGGCCGACGTCGCCGCTACGTGGCGCGAGGCGATCGACCACGTGCTGCGCACCGGCGAGGAGCGCTGGATCGAGCGCTCGATCGACACGCCGCGCGGGTCGCGGCGGTTTTCGGCGCGGGTAATCCGGCTGTCGGAGGAGCTTGCCTGCGTGGTGACGCGCGACATCACGGAACTGCGAGCGGAGAAGCTACTCGCGACCGCCGCGGACATGATGCCGATCGGGATGTGCGTCGTCGAGGCGCCCTCGGGTGCCGTGCTCTTCCGCAACGAGGAGACCTACCGCATCTTCGGAACGCTCGGAAAGGTCGAGCGGGTCGCCGACTACGCCGTGGTGCGGGGCTGGGACGCGCAGGGCCGTGCGGTCGAACCCGGCGGCTGGCCTGTCGCGCGTGCGCTGCGTGGTGAGACGGTGCCCGGCGAGACCTATCGCATCCTGCGCGACGACGGCAGCTATCGAAGCGTGCGCATCAGCGCCTCGTCGGTGCGCGACGCGCACGGCGTGGTCAGCGCCGCGGTCGCGGCGTATCTCGACGTCACCGATGAGCAACGCGCGCACGACGCCACGGCGTTCTTCGCCGAGGTCGGCGGCGTGCTCGAGCGGCTTGATGACACCTCGGATCTGCAGCGCATCGTCGACGTCGCGGTGCCGCGACTCGCCGACTGCGCCTACGTTCACATCACGAAGGGCGACGAGGTCGTCACCCTCGCTGCCGGCGGCGATCGCGGGAGCGAGCACCGCGCGATCGCCGCCGATACCGCGGTCGGCCGCGTGCTCGCCGGCGGGCCGCCGGAGCTGGTGTCGGTCGACGACGCCGCCCTGACGTCGGCCGCGCGGGATGCGGCGCACCTCGCCGAGTTGCGCGCCGCGGGCTACCGCTCGAGCATCGTCGCGCCCCTGATCGCGCGCGGCCACGTGCTCGGCGCCGTCACCCTCGTGATCACGCGCTCGCCGCGCCGGTACGGCGACGCCGACCTCACCGTGGTCGTCGAGCTTGCCCGGCGCGTCAGCGTCGCGCTCGAGAACGGCCGGCTCTTTCGCGCCGAGCGCGACGCGCGTTACGCCGCCGAGCAGGCGAGCGAGCGCATGCGCCGGCTGCAGCAGCTGACCGCGCAGCTGTCGGGTTGCCTGGACGAGGCGGACGTCGTGTCGTGCGTGGTGATGGCCGGGCGGGACGCGATCGGCGCCGCCGCGGGGTTCGCCTGGTTGCTGCGCGACGGCGACGTGCTCGAGCTCGCCGCGCACGTCGACGAGCTCGGCGCGCTGCGAATGGCGGAGTATAGCCGGATCCCGCTGTCGGCCCCGCTTCCTGCATGCGAGGTCGTGCGCACCGCGCAGCCACTGGTGTTCGACACGCTCGACGCGATGCTCGCGGCGTTCCCAGGCGCGCTGAGCCGCGAGAGCACGCCATACCGCGCGTGGTCGGTGATTCCGTTCGTCGCCGACGGCCGCGCGATCGGTGTGGCGTCGTTCTCGTACCAGGACGAGCGCGTGTTCTCGCCCGAGGATCGCGCGTTGCTCGCCGCGATGGTCGGTCAGGCGTCGCTGGCGCTCGAGCGATGCCGGCTGCTCGCCGATATCACCGCGGCGCGCGCGAGAGAGCGCGAGCTCTATGGCCTCGCCGCGAAACTGTCGAGCACGCTGACCGCCGACGGAATCGCCCAGGTCGTGGCCAGGGAGGCGAGCCGCGTGCTGGGCGCCCGCGTCGGCTCCGCGGTCCTCCGCGACGGCGCGTACGGAACCCTGCTGGCGCGCACCACGGCGCTCGTCGATCCGCGATCGCCTCGGCTCCCGCTCGACGTTCCGACGCCGAGCACCGACGCGATCCGGACCGGAGAGTTCGTGTGGTGCGCGACCCCCGAAGAGATCCAGGCGCGCTATCCGCATATGGAGGCACTGCGCGCCAGTAACGGGCTCTCGGCCTGGGGCGCCGTACCCTTCACGTTCGAGGACCAGGTCACCGGCGCGCTCGCGATCGGGTTTGCCGCGCCCCACGCCCTGCGACCGGACGAGCGCGAGTTCCTGCATGCCGCCGGGCAGCTCGCGGGCCAAGCGTTCGAGCGCGTGCGGCTCTACGACGAGCTGCGCCGCCAGGACGATCGGCTGCGGACGGCGCTGTTCGCGGG
>Ga0070717_10000368_pt1 | contig 28942 bp, 26 predicted proteins | sample LARL113metaG_FD_71366 | JGI IMG/M metagenome (GOLD analysis project Ga0070717, IMG submission 71366) | Corn, switchgrass and miscanthus rhizosphere microbial communities from Kellogg Biological Station, Michigan, USA - LAR L11-3 metaG | ecosystem: Host-associated > Plants > Roots > Rhizosphere ...
GGCTATGCTCGCCAGCGCCTCCCCGCGAAATCCGAGGCTCCGGATGCCGTGAAGGTCCGCGAGGCTCGCGACCTTGCTGGTCGCGTGACGGAGGAATGCGAGCGGCAGCTCACCGGCCTCGATGCCGGAGCCGTCGTCGCTGACGCGGATCGAGATGCGCCCTGCTCCGCGTACGTCGATGGTGATCCGGCGCGCCTCCGCGTCGAGGGCGTTCTCCACCAGTTCTTTGACGACCGAGGCAGGCCGCTCGATGACCTCGCCCGCGGCGATCGCGTCCGCTACCTCCTGGGGCAGGCGGCGGATTCCGCTCAAGAGTGCAGCCTCGAACGCAGCTCGTACAGCTTCTGCAGCGCCTCGAGCGGGCTGAGTGAATCGGGCTCGAGGTCCTCGAGCTCCTTGCGCAGTGGGTCGGGCGCGAGCTCCATGGGCAGACCCAGCTGCTGCTCGGGCGGCTCCAGAGGCTTCTGTTGCTCCAGCTCGGTCAGGACGTTGCGCGCGCGGGCGATCACCGCCGCGGGCAGGCCGGCGAGCGCCGCCACGTGGATCCCGTAGGAGCGGTCCGCGCCGCCGGGCACGACCCGATGGAGGAAGCGCACCGTCTCGCCTTCATCGAGCACCTCGACGCGCTCGTTGCGCACGCGCGGTAGGCGCTCCGCGAGCGCGGTGAGCTCGTGGTAGTGCGTGGCAAAAAGTGTGCGGCAGCCGAGCTTCGGTGAGTCGTGAAGGTGCTCGACCACCGCCTGCGCGATCGAGACGCCGTCGTAGGTCGACGTCCCCCTCCCCACCTCGTCGAGGATCACCAGCGAGGAACGCGTCGCGTGGTTGAGGATGTACGCGGTCTCGGTCATCTCGACCATGAAGGTCGACATGCCTGCGCTGATGTCGTCGTGCGCACCCACGCGCGTGAACACGCGGTCGACCAGGCCGATCATCGCCGACTCCGCGGGCACGAAGCTTCCGCACTGAGCGAGCAGCACGATGAGCGCACCCTGGCGCAGATACGTCGACTTGCCGGCCATATTGGGTCCGGTCAGGATCACGATCTGCGCGGCGTCCGCATCGAGGTCGAGGTCGTTAGGTACGAAAACGCCGGCGGGAAGGCTACGTTCGACCAGGGGATGTCGCCCGGCCTTGATCCGGAGCTGCAACCCGGCATTGACCACGGGGCGGCGCCAGCCGTAATCCGCAGCGCAGGTCGCAAGGCTCAGCAAAGCATCGGCGACGCCGATCGCTTGTGCGGTGGCGCGTAGGGCCGGTCCCGATTCGGCGACAGTGCGACACAGCTCCTGGAGGATCTCGAGCTCGCGTGCGGCGATGCGCTCCCGCGCGCTCAGGACGATGGCTTCCTTGTCTTTCAGCTCGGGCGTGATGTAGCGCTCGCCACCCGTGAGCGTCTGCTTGCGGACGTAGTCGTCCGGCAGACGCGCCGTGTTGGCGTGGCTGACCTCGATGTAGTAGCCGAAGACTTTGTTGAAACCGACCTTCAACGATTTGATGCCTGTCCGGCGCCGCTCGGACGACTCGAGCTTGCCGATCCACTCACGGGCACCTCGAGAGGCCTCTGAGATCTCATCCAGGCCGGCGTCGAACCTTGCCCGGATCGCGCCGCCGTCATGCGCGGCGAGCGGCGGGTCGTCGACGAGAGCAAGTGTGAGTGTCGCGGCCAGCTCGGGCGATGCGCCCACCTGGCCTCTGAGCTCCCGCGTCACGAGCGCCTCGCAGGCACCGAGCGTTTCTTGGACCGCGGGCACGGCTTCGAGCGACCGCCGAAGCGCTACAAGCTCACGCGCGGTGGAGTGGCCCTGCCCCGCGCGCGCCGCAAGCCGCTCGAGGTCCCCGACCGGCCTGAGGGCATCCGCGAGTCGATCGCGCACACTGGACGCCGCCACGAGCTCGTCGACCGCCGCGAGTCGCAGCTCGATCGATTCGACGTCGCGCAGCGGCGCGCCGAGCCAGGCGCGGAGCTGGCGAGCGCCCATAGGCGTCGAGGTGCGGTCCAACAGAGTGATCAGCGACGGCAGCTCGAGGTTGCGGACACTCGCTGCATCGAGCGGCATCGTGGCGTCGGGTGAATAGGTGCGGACGGTCAACGCACCTGGGGCGACCCGTGTTCCGTTGTGCTTCAGATAGTCGAGCACGACACCCGCCGAACCGACCGCGAGAGGCGCGTCCGCAGCGCCGATCGATGCGGGATACGCGATGCCGAGCATGTCCTTGAGGCGCTGCTGGCCGCGCACGGGGTCGAATCGATACTCCTCGACCTCGGGTGGTGCCAGCAGCTCGGCCGGGGCAAGGCGCTCGAGCTCCGACTGGAGCCGGTCTTTGGGCAGCTGACAGAGCAGGAGCTCGCCGGTCGAGACGTCGCACGCAGCGATTCCCGACTCGAGGCCTTTCGTCCACGCGGCGACGAGGTAGTTCGGGCGCGAGGGTTCGAGGTACGCGTCCTCAACGACCGTGCCGGCGGTGAGCACCCGGGTGACGTCCCTCCTCACGATCCTGTTCTTCGCAGCGGCCTCTACCTGGTCACAGATCACGACCTTGTGGCCCGCGCGCAGCAGCTTGCCGACGTAAGACTGCCAGGCGTGGTGCGGCACGCCGCACATCGGGGCGCGCCCTGTCTTGCCGAGCGGCCGCGAGGTCAGCTGCACGCCCATGATCGGCGCCGCAACCTTCGCGTCGTCGAAGAAGATCTCGTAGAAGTCGCCGAGCCGGAAGAGCAGGATGCCGTCCGGGTGCTTCTCTTTCGCCTCCCGGTACTGCCGCATGACCGGAGTGGCGGGTGGGTTCACGCCGCCGGCTCCAGGGGCCCCCGCGAATTCACGCCGCAGGCTCTGAATTCGTGGGGATCCGCAATCCCAGCAGCTGGCCCGGCGTCGCCTGCAGGACGTGTACGTTGACGATGTCGCCTGGCCCGACTCCATTGCCACGCATCACGATCGCCCGCTTGCCCTGGCGGATCCGGCCATATGGGCGATTTAACTCGTCGTGGCCCTCGACCAGGACCTCGACGTCACGACCGATCCATCGTGACGTCTTGCGCGCGGCGATCTCTTTCGACAGAGCGAGGAGGTCGTTGAGCCGGCGAAGCTTTTCTTCGTGCGGCACGTCGTCGGGCATGCGATCAGCCGCGAACGTGGCGGGGCGCGGTGAGTACATCGCGACGTGCACGACGTCGAACTCGAGCTCTTCGACCAGCGCACGCGTGTTCATGTAGGCGGCCTCGGACTCGCCAGGAAAGCCGACGATCACGTCGGTAACCAGGCCGAGGTCGGGCATCAGCCGCCGAGCGTTCTCGATGATCGAGCGGTAGTGGCGCGTCTGATAGCCACGCGCCATTCGCTTCAGCACGGTATCGTCGCCCGACTGCACGGGCAGCTGCAGCTCGCGGCAGACGACGTCGCTCGATGCCATCACTTCGAGAAGCTCGGGTTCGAGGTCCTGCGGGTGCGAGGTCAAGAATCGCAGACGCTTCAGCCCGGGGATCCTCTCCACCTCCCTGACGAGCGCGGCAAGTCCGCCGCCCGAGTCCGGGTCGAGGTAGTCGTCGACGTTCTGGCCGAGGAGCACGACCTCCTTCGCGCCGTCGGCAACGGCTTCGCGGCATTCCGCCAGCACCGCCCGCATGGGCAGGTGCTTCTCCCGTCCGCGAACACGCGGCACGATGCAGAACGTGCAGTTGTGGTCACAACCCTGGATGACACGGATGTAATGGCTGATCCCCGTCCGGCCGGCAGCCGGAAGCGGCTCGCCCAACGAGTAGTCGTAACGCGCTTCGAGCCCGGCGATGAACTCTCCGTAGTCGCCGATTGGTACGACCGTGTCGAGGTGCGGGAATCGCCGCCGCAGCGCTTCACCTTCCTTGGCCACGATGCAGCCCGTCACCGCGATCGTTCGATCAGCGGTCTTCCAGTGCTTGAGCTCGTGGAGCTTGGAGTAGACGCGGTCTTCGGAAGCCTGGCGCACGACGCAGGTGTTCAGGACGGCGACGTCTGCGCGTTCGAGGGTGTCCTCGACGTACCCGGCGGCAAGGAGCCTTCGGGCGAGGCTTTCCGAATCCGCCAGGTTCATCTGGCACCCGATGGTCCAGATGTGGAAAGACCTACGGTGCGTCAGCGACTCTCCACGAGCAATCGGATTCCGGTCCTTTCTTCGCCGTCGATGGAGATGTCGATGAACGCCGGTATGCAGACCAGGTCGAGGCCGCCCGGCGCGACGTAGCCGCGCGAGATGGCGATTGCTTTGACAGCCTGGTTGATGGCGCCGGCACCGATGGCCTGGACCTCCACCCTGCCCTTGCTGCGGATCACGCCCGCGATGGCGCCCGCGACGGCCACTGGTTTCGAGGTGGCCGAAACCTTGAGCACCTCTACTGGAGCGCGCTCCGCTGACATTGCTGGAACCCCTTCAAACATGTTCACGGTCGACTCGCTGGATCGTTGTGGCTCGGCCGGTTGAGGCGTTAATGGTAACCAGTACCGAATTGAAAGTCACGGGTCCGGAGGCCACGACGAAGCGGTTTGGGACCCCCGTCAGGAAGCGCTGGATGACGACGTCTTTGTCCATGCCGATGCAGCCGTCCCGCGGTCCGACCATGCCCACGTCCGTGACGTAGGCGGTCCCGCCAGGAAGCACCCTGGCGTCCGCGGTCGGGATGTGCGTGTGCGTCCCCACCACGGCGCTCGCACGGCCGTCGAGGTACCAACCCATCGCCGTCTTTTCGGAGGTCGCCTCGGCGTGCATGTCGCAGAAGACGACCCTGGCTTCGGGGTGCGCCTGGAGGATCGCGTCCGCGGTCCGGAACGGATCGTCCAGCGGGTCTAGAAAGATCCGTCCGATCAGGTTCATGACAAGCACCTGGTGGCCGGCCGCCTCGGTGACGCACCAGCCCTGGCCGGGGGCTCCCGGAGGGTAGTTGGCCGGTCGCAGCACGCGGTCGAGGTTGGGCAGGTCGCCGACGAACTCTTTCTGGGCGAAGACATGATTTCCGGTGGTGATCACGTCAGCCCCGTACCCGCGCAGCTCGCTCACGAGCTTCGCCGTGAGGCCGAACCCGCCGGCGGAGTTCTCACCGTTCAGGATCGTCAGGTGCGGCCGGTGCTCTTTCTTCAGCACGGGCAACACCGCCCTGACCGCCTCGCGGCCCGGCTGGCCGACGACGTCGGCCACGAACAGGATCCTCAGCTCCTCTTCAGCCACCGTTCGATTGTCGTGGAAACCAAAAAGGGAGCCCCCGGCGGGACTCCCTTTTTTGATCTATTTCGCGTACTCCACGGCCCTTGTCTCGCGTACGACTGTGACGCGGATCTGGCCTGGAAAGCTGAGCTCTGACTCGATGCGTTTGGCGATGTCCCGCGCCATGAGCTGAGCAGCCGAATCGTCGATCTGCTCCGGCCTGACCAGGATCCTGACCTCGCGGCCGGCCTGGATGGCGTAGGACTGCTGCACGCCCTGAAACGAGTTGGCGATCTCCTCGAGCTTCTCGAGCCTCTTGACATAAGCCTCGAGCGACTCTCTGCGCGCCCCCGGGCGCGCGGCGGAGATGGCGTCCGCGGCGATCAGAAGCAGGGCTTCGATCGTATGCGGCTCCTCGTCGTAGTGATGCGCACGGACGGCGTGCACGACGGGCGCCGGCACCTGATGGCGCTGGAGCAGGTCTGCTCCGATCACCGCGTGCGAGCCCTCGACCTCGTGGTCGATGGCCTTGCCGATGTCGTGGAGGAGGCCTGACAGCTTGGCGATGCGGACGTCGGCGCCGATCTCGGACGCCATCATGGCGGCGAGATAGGCGACCTCTTTGGAGTGGTTCAGCACCTGCTGCCCGTAGCTGGTGCGGAAACGGAGGATGCCGAGGTGGCGGACGACCTCAGGGTGAAGACCCTGCAGGCCGAGCTCCAGGACCGCCCCTTCTCCCTCCTCTTTGACCCTTTGCAGGACCTCCTGGCGGGACTTGGCGACGATCTCCTCGATGCGGGCCGGATGGATGCGGCCGTCCACGATCAGCTTGTTGAGCGCGACCCTTGCCACCTCTCGGCGCACGGGGTCGAACCCGCTGATGATCACGGCTTCGGGGGTGTCGTCGACGATGAGGTCGATCCCCGTTGCCTGCTGGAGAGCGCGGATGTTGCGCCCTTCCTTGCCGATGATGCGGCCCTTCAGCTCGTCGGTCGGCAGCGGCAGCACCGAGACCGAGACCTCGGCGGTCTGGTCGGCGGCGATGCGCTGGATCGCCTCCGTGACGATCTCGCGAGCACGACGCTCGCTCTCGTCCCGGGCCGAAAGCTCCGACTCTCGGACCTTGCGAGCGACCTCGTTGCGCAGGTCCTGTTCGACCTGAGCCATAAGGATGCCCTGGGCCTCCTGCCGCGTCATGTTGGCGACGCGCTGCAACTCGAGCTCCTGCTTGCGGTAGCTCTCCTCGAGCTGGGCCTTGATATCGTCGAGCGACTTCCTCTGGTTGCCGAGCTCGCGCTCAGTCCGGTTGAGGTCCTCGGACTTGCGGTCGAGGTTTTCCTCCTTCTGGAGAAGGCGCTTCTCGATCTGCTGCGATTGGGCTCGGTACTCGCGAGCCTCCTGTTCGGCGGTGGTGCGGATCTTGACGGCCTCTTCCTTGGCCTCGAGAAGCTTCTCTTTGGCCTGAGTTTCGGCGTCCGCGACTGTTTGCTGGGCCTTGAGCTCCAGGGCCTGATGCCCGTTGCCCTGACGACGGCTGACGACCAGGTACGCGACCAGGGCGCCGACTCCGAGAGCCACAGCAGCCACCACCACCAATGCCAAGACGAAAACGAAACCATTCATGTGGCATGCACCTCGTGTATTCGGATGTCAAAGTGCGTGACCATGGCAGGGCAACGCGGGCCCCGCCTCGGGTTGGCTCTATGACTTGCGGGCCTTAAAACCGGGCCCGCGTGACCCTGATTTTAGGCCTCGAGGCCGGCCGGACAGCGAGGGTATGGCCGCAGGCGCCGGAGGCGCCGGTCGGGCGAGCCGAGGCCAAGGCAGGGGTGGCCCGAGGCGGAGTGCATCGGGATGCATGACAACGAGGGCCGGGCCCCGTAACGCAGGCCCCGGCCGCCAGAGCCGCCATACTCCGCTGTACGCGCCGACCTCGTGGGCCTACGGCTTCAGGCGAGGTGCAAGGCTCGGCCTAGGCGCCCAGGAGCATGTCCTCCGAGCCCGTCCAGACGGCGTGGCAGGCGGCCCACGCGATGGCGTGCGAGTATCCGCGGCGGAGCAGCTTCGGCCCCTCCGCCTCGAGCAACTCTTCGTAGGTTGGCGGGAGGTTGGAGCCGACGTCGCGGCGCACCAGCCGGGCGGCCATCCGGACCTGGGCGTCGCGATCGAAGCGGCTCACGGCCTGCTGCACGGTCTCGCGGTCGACGCCCCTCGCGGTCAGCTCAGCCGCCAGGGCACGCGGTCCGCGCTTGCCCGCCCTGCGGGCGACGTGCAGGTCGGCGAATGTGGCGTCGTTGATATAGCCCAGCTCGGCGAACTTGTCCAGGGCCGGCCTCACCTCATCCTCGGGGTAGCCGAGCTGGAGCAGCCGTCGCCCGAGCTCCACGCCTCCATACGGCCTACGCGCCAGGAACCGGATGCCGGCGTCGAACGCCTTGATCGACTTGATCTTCGGCTTGCGCGGCCCAGGCGACCGGCCGCGTCGCTGGTACCCGGCGTGGGCGGGCGCCCTAGAACTCCTCCCCGCCACCGGCTCCAGTCCTGACAGGGGCCGCGGGCCGAAGCGGGGTGCTTCCCGCGGCAGCCTTCTCGCGGACCTTGGCTTCGATCTCGGCCGCCAGGCTCGGGTTCTCGCGAAGGTAGTTGCGAACGTTCTCCCGGCCCTGGCCGAGCCGCTGGTCGCCGTACGACATCCACGTGCCGCTCTTCTCGAAGACCGAGTGCTCGACCGCGGCGTCGATCAGTGATCCCTCCCGGGAGATGCCCTCGTTGAACAGGATGTCGAACTCCGCCGCGCGGAACGGCGGGGCGACCTTGTTCTTGACCACCTTGACCTTGACCCGCGCTCCGACGGAGTCGAGGCCGTTCTTGATCACCTCGACCTTGCGGATGTCGAGGCGGACCGAAGAGTAGAACTTCAACGCCCGGCCACCTGGCTGCGTCTCGGGGTTGCCGAACATGATCCCGACCTTCTCGCGCAGCTGGTTGAGGAAGACGACGGAGCAGTTTGACTTCGAGATCGCAGCCGTGAGCTTGCGCAGCGCCTGCGACATGAGTCGGGCCTGGAGTCCAACGTGCGCGTCCCCCATCTCGCCTTCGATCTCGGCCTTCGGCACGAGGGCGGCGACGGAGTCGATGACGATCACGTCGACGGCGTTCGACCGCACCAGCACCTCGACGATCTCAAGCGCCTGCTCGCCGGTGTCGGGCTGGCTGATCAGCAAGTCATCGATCTTCACTCCGATGCGCGACGCGTAAAGCGGATCGAGGGCGTGCTCGGCGTCGACGAACGCCGCCACACCTCCGGCCTTCTGGGCTTCGGCGATGACGTGGAGGGCCAGCGTGGTCTTGCCGGCCGATTCAGGTCCGTAGATCTCGGTCACCCTGCCGCGCGGCAGACCTCCCACCCCGAGGGCAAGGTCGAGGGGCAGCGCACCGGTGGAGATCACCGTCACCTCGCCGCGCAGCGCAACGTGCTCGCCCAATTTCATGATTGCGCCCTTGCCGTAGCTCTTTGTGATCTGGGACATTGCCGAGTCGAGGGCGCGGTCCTTCTCCTCGTGTGCCTTGTCCCTTTCTCTGTCCTTGTCTTTGTCCATTGCTTTTTCGGCGTGCCTCCTTTGTCGTTGCGGCGAAGTGTTCTACGTCTGGGCGGGGACTTTCAACTGCGCCTGTTAAGGTATGAGCGAAGTCTAGCGAACAGTTGTTTGGGCGTCAAGCGGGGCGGACCTTGGCCTGGCCGTAGTTGCGAGCTTCGAGAACCAACATGCGCATCGCCTCGATCGCGGTTTGACGCCGGACTGAGGCGCGGTCACCTTTGAATGTGAACTGACGCCAGAACACATGGACCCCGGAAACCACGGCGATGTATGTGAGGCCCACAGCCTTGTCCGTCGCATCCCCCCCGGGACCTGCGATTCCGGTCGCGGCAACCGCGAGGCTTGTGCCTAGTCGGGCTTGCACGCCTTTGGCCATCGCCACCGCGACTTCGGCGCTGACTGCTCCAACCGTCTCGAAGAGCTCCGCGGGCACACCCAGCTGATCCCGCTTCACGTCGTTCGAATACGCGATTACGCCGCCGACGAAGTAGGCCGAGCTGCCGGGTTGGTCGGTGATCATCGAGCCGATCATCCCGCCGGTGATCGACTCGGCCACCGAGAGCGTTAACCCGCTCGCGCGCAGCACCTCGCCCACCTCCTGCGCGGGTGAATGTTCGGGTGCGGCCCCGCTCGGGACGCGCACCCGAGAGGTATCGAACGGGCTGATGAGATAGCGGAACCGCCAGAGGTAATCCAGTCCGCTCCAGAGCGTGAAGACCACGGCGACCGCGACGGCGATACCGGCGAGCGGCGCGAGCACCGGATACGGTCGCTGAAGGATCAGGAGCGTCACCGCGCCCATCTGCATCACGGTCTTGGTCTTGCCGAGAGGCGCTGCCGCGATGACGCGTCCCTGGCCGGCGCCGACCGAGCGGAGGATCGTGATGATCAGCTCGCGAGAGAAGATGACGACGACCACCCACGCTGCGACCAGGCCTTCCTGGACGAGCACGATCAGCACCGACAGCACGAAGAGCTTGTCTGCAAGCGGATCGAGAAACTTCCCGAAGTCGCTCACCTGTCCGCTGCGCCGGGCGAGCTGCCCGTCCAGCGTGTCGGTGAGGGAGAACACGATGAAGAGCGCTGCCGCAACCTGGTCGTGGCCGGGGAATCGGAGGAGGAGCAAAGCCATCAGCACTGGAATGGCCACGAGCCGGCTGATGGTCAGCGCGTTGGGGAGATTCATCACCGCCTCAGGATGAAGTTTGCGACGAGAACTCCCTCGTCGCCACGCCGACCCCCATGGCGCCGACGGTGCGACCGTCGATCGTGATGAACGTCACCGACGCTTTGCCGCTTGTGATCTTCACATCGAGACCTGTGAAGTACACGACCGAACCCGCCGGCAGCGTGCGTCCGGAGTCGCCGTACTGCGGATTCCCATCCACGGTGACATTGATCCACACCGAGTCGGTGACGCGGACGCCCACGACGATCGGGCGGGCCCGGATGGCGGGCGAAACGGCCGGAGTTGGCGGCGCGCCGGCTTGCGCGAACGGCGTGGCAGCCGCGACCATCGCCCGCTGGTCGACCGTGATCTGCCGCCACGCGTAGCCGGCAAAGATGCTCGCGAGAAGCACGAAACCGGCGGCGGTGAGGGCCGGGGTCGTGAGGGCGAACCCGCGCCGGGGCTCCTTCTCCATCACTTTCATCGCGAGGTCTGGAGGCTGCACCCTGGCCGGGAGCTGGGCGATCAGCTGGTCCGGGTCCATGCCGAGAAAAACGGCGTATGTACGCAGATGACCCCTCGCGTACACAGGGGCGGCGAACGAGCTGTAGTCGTCCGCCTCGAGTGCGCGCAGCTGCTCGGCGCGGACGCGTGTCGACGCCTCAACCTGATCGATCGAGAGGCCGCGCTCGCCGCGCTTAGCAGCAAGCTCGGCCCCAACGGTCATTCGAGTCCTAACCGCTCCAGGAGGTCGTCGACATCGGGCAGCGTCAACAGCACCTCACGGGACTTCGAACCCTGATAGCCCCCGATCACGCGGTGCTCGGCCAGCTGGTCGACGATTCGCCCGGCGCGCGAGTAGCCCACGTTGAACTTGCGCTGCACGAGCGACACGGACGCAGCGCCCTCGGCCGCCACCGCGCGCGCCGCACGCGCGAAAAGCGGGTCCAGCTTGCGCTCCTCGCGCCGCTCGCCCTCCCACTCGATGCCCGCGCCCTCTTCCAGGATCTCCTCCATGTAACGGGGGCCGCCCTGAGACTTCCAGAAGTTCACGACGCCCTCGACCTCGGGGTCGCTCACGAACGCACCCTGGATTCGCGTCGGCTTGCCCGCGTCCACCGGTTGGTAGAGCATGTCGCCGCGACCCAGCAGCTTCTCGGCGCCGCCGGCGTCGAGGATGACTCGGCTGTCGACCTGCGACCCGACGGCGAACGCGATGCGGGACGGGATGTTGGCCTTGATCAAGCCGGTGATGATGTCGGTCGACGGCCGCTGGGTCGCGATGATCAGATGGATGCCAACCGCCCGCGCAAGCTGCGCGATGCGGCAGATCAGCTCCTCGATCTCACCGGCCGCGACCATCATCAGGTCCGCGAGCTCGTCGATGACGATCACGACGTACGGCAGGCGGCGCGCGAGCTTCTGCGCGGCCTTGTCGTTGTACGCGGCGATGTTGCGCACGCCCTCGGCGGAGAACAGCTTGTAGCGCCGGTCCATCTCGGCGACCGCCCACCGCAGCGCGGCCGCGGCCTGGTGCGACTCGACGAGCACGGGCAGCGCGAGATGAGGCAGCCCGTTGTAGCCCGTGAGCTCCACTCGCTTGGGGTCGATGAGGAGAAGGCGGAGGTGATCGGGCGTGACCTGGAACAGCAGGCTGGTGATGAGGGCGTTGATGCATACGCTCTTGCCCTGGCCAGTCGCGCCTGCGATCAGGAGGTGCGGCATGCGAGTGAGGTCGGCGACGATCGACTGGCCCGAGACGTCGTTGCCAAGTCCGAGCGCGAGCTTGTTGCTGCCTTCACGGAAGGCCGCGGTTTCGATCACCTCGCGGATCGTGACGAGCGACGCTGATTTGTTGGGGACCTCGATGCCGACCGCCGATTTGCCCGGGATCGGCGCCTCGATGCGCAGCGGCGCCGCGGCAAGCGCCAGGGAGAGGTCGTTCTGCAGCGCCGTGATGCGCTTGACCTGCACGCCGGCACCCGGCTGGACCTCGTACTGGGTGACAGCGGGTCCGGGATTGACGCCGATGATCTTGGCCTCGACGCCGAACTGGTGCAGCGTGCTCTCGATGACCTTGACGTTGCGCTTGATCTCGTCGGCCATGCGCTCACGTCTCGCGGTCACGGTGTCGAGGAGAGTGATCGCCGGCAGCTTCCAGTCGATCTCGGGCAGGTCGTCCTCCAGCTCGGCGACCACGCGCATGACCGGCGCCTTCGGTTCGGCGGGCTTCTCATCCGCTTCGGGCTCTTCAGCGAGCGGCTCGGCCGGCGGCTTCTTCGGTTCGCTCTCTTCCGGCTCGTCGACATCCCAGACATTCCGCTGCTCCGCAGTCGCGGGCGCCGTCGCGAAGCTCGCGGCGGATCGGGTGAGGGCGTCGGCCGTCGCCGGAACCCCTTTCGAAGGTCTGGCCTTGTCGCCGGCCGGTGTTGCGACCAGCTCGGCCAGACGCGCGCGCTCGGCGTTCGCGGATCGCAGGGCGCCGACCGTCGCCACGAGGAGCGTGCCGGGGCTGAAATGCACGGTGACGATCAGGCCGATCACAAGCCCGGCGATGAGCAGCGCCCACGCTCCGACGCTCGTGAAAAGTCCTGTCAGCGACGAATCGATGCCGGAGCCGAGGGAGCCGCCCGCGTGCGCGGCGATGCCGAAAAGTCCAACAAGGGACAGCACCGTCACGATCCCCGCAACGACGTCGATGCCGTTCGGCTTCGGTGCCTTCGGCCAGAGCAGGTACGCGCTGGCCGCGATGGCTGCGACGACCGGGACGAACCACGCGCTCCCGAACGACGTGTACATCCACCCTCGGATCGCACCGAGAATCTCTCCGGCGTGGCTGAGGATGGCGAGCAACCCAAGCAGCGCCGCCAGCATGAGGAGCACGCCGATGATCTCGCGGACCTGTCGGGTGCTCAGCCGCGGGCGAGTCGCGCGCTTGCTTCGCTTGGAGCGTGAAGGGGAAGCGCGACGGCTGCCGGATCGAGCTGAGCTTCGGGATGTGGTGCGACGCATGCTGCGGGCCCTAGAGCCGATTGGATTTTACGCCATACACTTGGACACTCAGTGGCCGTCGATCCATTCGCCGAAGCAGAGGTCCGTTACAAGTTCCTGGTCGAGGAACGCCGCGTCGGCAACCTGCAGCCACGCGCGTTTCGCGTCGCGGTGCGCGACCTCGCGGTGCTCGACAGCGAGGGACGCCGATGGATGCTCGGCCCCGAGGACGGCATCTGGTACCGGCGCGAGAACGAGCGATGGCTGCAGGCCGATCCGCCGCGCCGGCTTGTCTGCCCGTCGTGCGGGCACCACAACCTCGGGCGGCACAGCTTCTGCGTGGAGTGCGGTCACCGCCTGAACCGGCCGAACTAGGGAAGGCGCGAGATTGCGCGCTTGACGCCAAACGAGCGCAATTGGTCGCAGCGAAAGGAGGCGTTTGACGCCAAACGGGAGGTTTGCTGGTCGCTAGTGCCTCACCTGGGCCTGCGCGATTCCGTAGGCCAGGCCCAGCGCCACCGGCAACAGGGCCGCGAGGAACCACAGCCTCCACCACAAAGGGCGCCTCTCGCCCTGCACCATCTCGTGGCCGCAGAAGCCGCAAAAACGATCGAACGGCCCCGCGACGCCGCGGCAGTTCGCGCACTGGTGGATCTGCAGGCCGCAGTGGGCGCATCTCCCCTCCTCCGAGTCGTTGAGCATCATCGCCGGCTGGTCGCAGCGCGGACAGAGGCTCGGCGCGATCAGCGCGGCTGGCGGCAGCTTCATATTTCCGTGATTACCGGGATCACCATAGGACGGCGGCGCGTCCGCCTGTAGACGGTCTTGGAGACGGCGTCGTGGATCGTCTCCTGGACCAGCGTCAGGTCGGGACGCGTGTCGGCCAGGCGGCCGATGCTTTCCAGCACCTCTTTGCGCGCGTCGGCCATCAGCCGCACCGAAAGCTCGGGCTCGATGACGCCCCGCGAGATCAGGTCAGGACCGGCGCGAACGGAGCCCGTGTCGCGGTCGAGCGTAACGGTAACGACCAGGATGCCGTCCTCAGCCAGCTGCCGGCGATCCCGCAGCACCACCTGCTCGACGTCACCGACGCCAAGGCCATCGACGTAGACGAGGCCTGTGCTGATCTTTTCCCCGCGGACCATCGAGTCGGCCGTGAGCTCGACGGTCTCCCCGTCCTCGACCACGGCGATGTTGTCCTTCGGGACGCCCGCCTCGAGCGCGAGCTCCGAATGCAGCAGCAACTGGCGGTACTCGCCGTGCACCGGGATGAAGAATCGCGGACGCACCGCGTCCAACATCTCGCGCAGCTCCCCGCGCTGCGCGTGCCCTGTCACGTGGACGTTGCCGACCTCGGAGTAGAAGACGCGCGCACCGTGGCGGTAGAGGTTGTTCACCGTCTGGTGGACCATGCGCTCATTGCCTGGAATCGGACGTGCCGAGATGACAACCCAGTCGTCCTTGTGCACGTTGATGAACGGGTGGCGCTGCGCCGCAAAACGGGTGAGGGCAGACATCGGCTCGCCCTGGCTTCCCGCCGTGAGCAGCAAGAGCTTCGACGGCGGGATGCGCTCATAGTCGGCCAGCGGGACCGTGAGGCCGTCAGGCACAGAGAGGAATCCGAGCTCGCGAGCGGTCTTGATGTTTTGTTGCAGGCTTCGCCCTACGACCGCCACGCGACGTCCGAACTGAGCAGCCATGCGCATGAGGTGCTGAACGCGGTGGATGTTGGAGGCGAAGTTCGCGACCACGATCCGGCTCGGCGCCTCGCTGAAGATGCGTTCGAACGGGCCGTGCAGATCGCGCTCCGACCCCGACCTGCCCTCGCGCTCGGCGTTCGTCGAGTCGCTCATGAGAAGCAGGACACCCTCGTCTCCCAGGCGGCGGAAGCGCTCCATGTCCGTGGCATAACCGTCGGGCGGCGCGGGATCGAGCTTGAAGTCGCTGGTGTAGACGATGCGTCCAACCGGCGTGTCGATCGCCAGCGCAACCGCGTCGGGGATCGAGTGGCAGACGGCTATGGTCTCCAGGCGGAACGGTCCGAGCTGCACCGCATCGCCGACGCGGACCTCGCGCAGGTCCGATTCGCGAAGAATCCTGTGCTCCCTGAGCTTTGGCTTGAGGAGTCCGAGCGTCAGGCGCGTGCCGTAGACGGGCACGTTGAGCTTCTTCAGCGCGAACGGAAGGCCACCGATGTGGTCCTCGTGACCGTGCGTGAGAAAGACGCCGAGGACGTCGCGATCCCGCCCCAAGAGGTAGGAGATGTCGGGCAGCACCAGGTCGATGCCGGGCATGTCCTCCTGCGGGAACATCAGGCCGGCGTCGACGACGAGGACCTTGTCCCCCCACTCGAGCGCCCACATGTTGATGCCGACCTCGCCGAGTCCGCCGAGCGGGAGGTAGCGGAGACGGGTTGGAGCTACAACAGACGTAGCTGTTCGGACTCCGGCTTGGGTGACGCCACGGCGGCGGGCGGCGGTGGCGGCGCAAGGAGCTGGTCGAGGTAGCGCTTCAGCGCGTCGAAATCGTGCTCGAGGTCCGCGACCAGCGACCCGTTGTGCAGCGCAGCCGCCGGGTGGTAGAGCGGCACGTACGCCACGTCACCCCGCCGGATGAGGCCGCCGTGGATTCGCGAGATCGAACCCTGGCCGGGCATCAGCCGCTCGAGGGCGTGGCGGCCGAGAATGAGCACCACCTTCGGCTTGACCAGCTCCATCTGCTGCTTGAGGTACGGCGAGCACGCCTCCACCTCGTTCGGCATCGGGTCGCGGTTCATCGGCGGCCGGCACTTGAGCACGTTGGTGATGTAGACGTCGGACCGGCTCAGACCGATCCGCGCGAGCAGAGTGTCGAGCAGCTTTCCCGCGGCGCCCACGAACGGCTCGCCTTGCCTGTCCTCGTTGAAGCCTGGGGCCTCGCCCACGATCATGATCGTCGCCGGGCACGGCCCGACGCCGGGAACCGCCTGCGTGCGCGTGGCGTGCAGCCCGCAGTTCTTGCATGACCGGATGGTCTGGTGGAGCTCCAGCAGCTCCTGCGGCGCGCTAAGCGACTTTCACTCCAGGCTTCGCGAATGTGATGTACTCGCCCGCTTCGTCGATCGTCTTCAGCACCGATTTCAGCTGGTCGTCGGTGAGCGGCACGAGGGGCAATCGGAAGGGACCCGCGTTGAAGCCCATCGCGTTGATCGCGGACTTGAGCGGGACAGGGTTTGCGGCGGTGGTCATGAGCGTCTTGATGACCGGCAGCAAGCCGGCGTAGATGTCGCGGGTCATCTCGTTGTCGCCCTTCAAATACGCCTGGATCATCCGCGTCATCGACGTCCCCGCGATGTGGGAGACGACGCAGATGACCCCATAACCGCCGACCGAGAGCACAGGCAGCGTCCAGCTGTCGTCTCCGCTCCAGACCTTGAACCCGTCGGGAGCACCGGAGCAGACGAACCCGATCTGGTCGAGGTCGCCGCTCGCCTCCTTGACGCCGACGATGCCCGGCAGCTCGGCGCACCGCAGCGTCGTGGCGGCAGTCATGTTGACCGCCGTGCGGCCCTGGATGTTGTACATGATCGTCGGGCCGATCTCCGAGATCGCCTTGAAGTGCCTGTAGATTCCCTCCTGAGGCGGCTTGTTGTAGTACGGCACCACCGCGAGCAGCGCGTCGGCGCCGGCCTTCATCGCCAGCCTGGACAGCTCTACCGAGTGATGCGTGTTGTTGCTGCCGGTCCCCGCGACCACATCGTGCTGCGGGATGGCTTCCTTCACCGCGCGCACGAGCTCGATCTTCTCCGCGTCGCTGAGCGCCGGCGATTCGCCGGTGGTGCCCGACACGACGACTCCGTCGGACCCGTCGTTGACGAGCATCACCGCCAGACGCTGCGCCGCCGCGTAGTCGACCGCGCCGTCGGCCTTGAAAGGCGTCAGCATCGCGGTGAGGAGGCGTCCGATCTCTCTGCTCATTACGCCAGCACTCCCATCTCAATTGCCTGTTCGGCGATCTGCACCGCGTTCAGCGCGGCGCCCTTGCGCAGGTTGTCGGACACGATCCACAGATTGATCCCGTTGTCCGACGAAAGGTCTTTGCGAATCCGCCCCACGAACACCTCATCGCGCCCCGCGACATGCAGAGGCGTGGGATAGATGCGCGCCGCCGGATCGTCTTCGATCACCAGGCCTTTCGCGCGCTCCAGGATGGAGCGCACCTCATCGGGCTCGACGGCCTCGCCTGTCTCGATGGTGACCGACTCGCTGTGGCCGATCTGCACGGGCACGCGCACGCAGGTCGCCGCGATCTTCAGCTCCGGCTCGTGGAGGATCTTGCGTGTCTCATTGACCAGCTTCATCTCCTCCTCGTTGTAACCGTACTGCTGTGGCTTCCATCCGCCTGGGATGACGTTGTAGGCGAGCTGATGCGTGGTCGCGTTGACCTCCGGCTTGTGCTTATTGGCGATCGCCTCGGTCTGGTCCGCGAGCTCGTCGGCGAGCGCACGGCCCGCGCCGGAAGCGGCCTGGTACGTCGAGACGATGACGCGCTCGACGCCGACCTTCTGCCGCAGCGGCTCCAGCACCATCGTCAACGGGATCGTCGTGCAGTTGGGGCTGGCGATGATGCCCTCGTTGTCGCGGATGTCGTTCGGGTTCACCTCCGGGACGACGAGGGGCACGTTGGCCTTCATGCGCCACGCCGAGCTCTTGTCGATCACCAGCGCGCCCGCCTCCGCGGCGACCGGGCCATACATCAACGAGACGTCTGCTCCGGCCGCGAACATCGCGACGTCGATGTCCTTGAACGACGTCTCGTCGAGGTGTTCCAGCTTCAGCTTCTGTCCGTTGTAGGCCACTTCCTTGCCGACTGATCGCTCCGACGCGAAAACGCGAACGGTCTCCACGGGGAACTGGCGTTGCACCAGGATCTTCAATATCTCGCCGCCGACGAGCCCCGTTGCGCCGATGACAGCAACGTTTAATCGCTTGGGGGTGGGCACGCGGTCAGTTTACTTCCATTTCTATGGGTGCGGATATTGCGACTGATACGCCTGCTGGGCTCGCATGTGCTGCAGCTGCTGCACCGCCGCGACGAATGCCGGATGCACATTGCGCAGCTCGATCAACGATTGGTACTGCCCTGGTTGGGGCTCCAAGACCTTGCCGGTCGGCCCGAGCGTGCGGCGAACGATGACCAAACCGATGAACCCGACGAGAAGTGACGCGAGCCCAAGCACGAATCCAAGAATTCCGAGAGTTGCGCCCACCCCCTCCCCGTTGGATGCGCCCGCCACCGTCAGACCGACGAATGCAACGACCACTCCTATCGGTATCAGCGCCACCAGGGTCCAGAAATACAGTCGCAGCTTGTTGGCGCTTGCGCGCGTGAGCGGAAGATAGCCGCTCGCGCGGCGCGACATCATCGCGGCGACGATGAGCCCACCGATCCAGAACGCGTAGGGCGGCGCCGTGGAGAAGTTGAACCTGCGCCACGTCTCGGCGGGCGCGCCGGTCATGGCGCAGACCGGCGGGAAGTCGTTGGCGGCCAGCTGAGACTGCCAGACCAGGACGCTAGCCATTGAGTGCGCGAATAGGCATCTAGTTCCGCTCCAGACTAGCCAACGGTTGCGGTGCTGCCACAGAGCCGGACTCCTGGCTCTGGTACTGCTGCACGGCGGCGATAAACGCCGGATGCACATTGCGCAGCTCGATCTCCTGCGACATCTGATCGGCGGTCGGACCCACCACGACGAGCGCCGGCTGGCTGCTGAAGTGGCTCACCCAGCCCACTGCGGCGACCGCGAATGAAGCCGCCGACGCAAAGTTCAGGACGGATTTGACGGGGCCGGGGAGGTGCAGCGTGAGGGTCGACGCCAGCAGACCGAGGCCGAACGCGACGCCGAGCGACGCCGCCCATCGAAGAAACCTGTGCTTGCGGGCCGTCGCCAGCGAGACGGGCACCCTCGCGCGATTCGGACCCGCGTACAGAACCGTCACGGCGGGCTGGCCTGTGGCTGCGCAGACTGCGGGAAAGTCCGGCGAGCTCAGCTGGGCCGTCGTGAGCCTGACGGACGAATCGGGGTCAGCCAACCTGCAACCCCAGCAGCTGATCGAGGCTGCGATAGAACTTCGGTTCCGCGGTGACGCGCCAAATCGCCAACAGCACGCCCGGCACGTACGCCTCGCGGCTGGTCGTGCGGTGGGCGATTGTCAGGGTCTGTCCCGGCAGGCCGAAGATGACCTCCTGGTCGGCGACGAAGCCGGGCAGGCGGATGCTGTGGACGGCGACTCCGCCCTCCTCGCCGCCTCGCGTGCCGGCGAGCGTCTCCTTCTCCGCCCTGCGATGAGCAAACGGTCTGTCCTTGCGTCGGGAAGCCAGGCGACGCGCCGTGGCAAGCGCCGTGCCCGAGGGCGCGTCGAGCTTTCCCGCGTGATGCAGCTCGATGATCTCGGCGGCGTCGAAGTGCGGAGCCGCGATGTCGGCGAGGTGCATCATCACCACCGCCCCGATCGCAAAGTTCGGCGCCACGATTCCGCCGACGTGCTTGGCCTTGCAGGCGGTTTCGACCTTGTCCACGTCAGCGGCGGAAAGCCCCGTGGTCCCGATCACCGGCGCAGCGCCCGCCGCCACTCCGGCGAGGGCGTTGTGCAGCGCCTCGGCCGGCCGGGTGAAGTCGACCAGTGCCTGCGGCCGCTTCTCGTGGAGGAATGACGCGAGATCATCGCCGCGCGTCACGCCGCCGACGTACTCGATATCTGGCTCGCCCTGGAACGCCGCCGCCAGCACGGAGCCGACCTTGCCCCGGTAGCCGGCGACACAAACCCTGATGGCGTGAGCCATCACGGTTGCCTCCCCACTTGTGGGGAGGCGGCGCGCAGCGCCCGGAGGGGAACCCTGATGGCGTGAGCCATCACGGTTGCCTCCCCACTTGTGGGGAGGCGGCGCGCAACGCCCGGAGAGGAACCCTGATGGCGTCAGCCATCACGGTCGCCTCCCCACTTGTGGGGAGGCGGCGCGCAGCGCCCGGAGGGGCCACTCACGCCCTACTCCCGGCGACGGCCCCGGTCTCTGCCTCCGCCGTTGCGACCACCGCGGTCGCGCCCGCCGCTGTAACCGCCCCCCACGGGTGCGGGCGACGCCAGCGCGGTGGCTTTCGCCTCCTCGCTGATCTTCTCCTCGATAGGCTCACCCTTGGCGGTGAGCTCCTCGATCGCGGCCTGCCGGCTGAGGTTCAGGCGGCCCTGGCTGTCGATCTCGACGGCCTTGACCACGATCTCGTCGCCGACGTTGGCGACCTCCTCCACGCGCTCGACCCGATGGTCCGTGAGCTTGGAGATGTGGACGAGGCCGTCCTGGCCCGGCAGCACCTCGACGAAGGCGCCGAACGGCATGATCCGCACGACCTTGCCCTGGTAGATCCTGCCCACCTCGACCTCGTCGGTGAGGCTCTTGATCCAATCGATCGCTTTCTGGCCGCCTTCCTGGTCGACCGCCGCGATAAAGACCCGGCCGTCGTCCTCGACGTCGATCTGGGCCCCGGTCTCCTCGACGATCTTGCGGATCGTCGAGCCTCCCTTGCCGATGATGTCGCGGATCTTCTCGGGGTTGATGAGAAGGGTCGTGATCCGCGGTGCGTAGTGGCTCATCTCGGCGCGCGGTCTCGGCAGCACGGCGAGCATCTTGTCGAGCACGAACAGCCGCGCCTCGCGGGCCTGCTCGAGGGCCTGGGCCATGATCTCCTGCGTCAGGCCCTTGATCTTGATGTCCATCTGCAGGGCGGTGATTCCGTCCTTTGTGCCGGCGACCTTGAAGTCCATGTCGCCGAGCGCGTCCTCCACGCCCTGGATGTCGGTCAGAACCGCGAACTTGCCTTCGCGGGTGACGAGTCCCATCGCGATGCCCGCGACCGGTGACTTGATCGGAACGCCGGCGTCCATCAGGGCCAGCGTGGAACCGCAAACCGATGCCATCGAGGTCGAGCCGTTGGAGCTCAGGATCTCCGAGACCACGCGCATCGTGTACGGCCAGTCCTCCACCGGCGGGATGACCGGCAGCAGCGCGCGCTCAGCAAGTGCGCCGTGGCCGATCTCGCGGCGACCAGGACCGCGCAGCGGACGGGCCTCGCCCACCGAGTACGGCGGAAAGTTGTAGTGGTGCATGTACCGCTTGAACTCGTCGGTGGCGCTCAGGCCGTCCAGCTTCTGCTGGTCTGACATCGCGCCCAGCGTGGCGACGGTGAGAGCCTGCGTCTGACCGCGTGTGAAGAGACCAGACCCATGCGTACGCGGCAGAACGCCGACCTCAACTGTGATCTGGCGCACATCCTTGAGGCCGCGGCCGTCGACGCGCACGCCTTCTTCGACCACGCGCTGGCGGACGCGGTCCTTGAGTGCCTTGTCGAAGAGCTTGCCGAGGATGTCGATGTGCTCGGGGAACCGCTCACCGAGCTCGACGATCGTCTTGGCCCGCAGGTCGTCGAGGGCCTCCTCCCGCCTCGCCTTGTCGGCGCTGTACAGCACCTGGTCCAGGCGCAGCGCAAGGTACTCGCCCACGATCTCCTGCATCTGCTCGGGGTACGTGTTGGGAATCCACTCGCGCTTCTCCAGCCCCACCTGGTCACGCAGCTCGACCTGAGCACCGCAGATGCGCTTGATCTCGTCGTGCGCGGTCGTGAGCGCCTCGAGGACGACCTGCTCACCGACTCCTTTTGCACCGGCCTCGACCATGAGGATCGCGTCGGCCGTGCCGGCCACGACGAGGTCGAGCTCGGAGTCGCCCATCTGCGACATCGGCGGGTTGGTCACGACCTGGCCGTTGATGTAGCCCATGCGGACCGCTCCGACCGGACCCTGGAATGGGATGTCGGAGATGACGAGCGCCGTGGACGCGCCGTTGATGCTCAGGATGGTCGGGTCGTTCTCCTGGTCGACCGAAAGCACCGTCGAGATGACCTGCACGTCGAGCCGGAAACCATCGGGGAACAGCGGCCGCAACGGGCGGTCGGTCAAGCGCGACGCGAGGATCGCCTGCTCGCTCGGCCTGCCCTCTCGCCGCATGAACGCACCTGGGATCTTGCCGGCCGCGTACAGCTTCTCCTCGTAATCGCACGTGAGCGGGAAGAAGTCGATCCCCTCTCGAGGCTCCTTCGACATCACCGCGGTGCTCAGCACCACAGTGTCGCCTTGGCGGATGATCACCGCCCCATTTGCCTGCTCGGCCACCCTGCCGGTCTCGAGCGAGATCCGCTTGCCGGCCACTTCTACATTTTTCGTGACTACTGCCACGTCAAATACCTCCATATGTGGGAGGAACCCTGGCGGTGCGACTCTGGGTCAGTTTCCTAGCAGCTGCCGGTTAGCGATGTCGCGCTAAATGAAAGCTTCTAAGAGGCTGACCCGCGCTACCGTGCCGGGTCCTCCCTGGTTGTTATCTCCTGATCCCGAGCTTGGCGACGAGGGCGCGATAGCGCTCGACGTCGGTGTCCCTCAGGTAGTTCAGCAGACGCCGTTGCTTGCCGACCAGGAGAAGGAGGCCGCGGCGCGAGTGGTGGTCTTTGGCGTGCGTCTTCAGGTGCTCGGTGAGCTCCCGGATGCGAGCGGTCGACAGCGCGATCTGAACTTCGGGGGAACCTGTGTCCCCGACACCGCGCCTGTGATCCGCGATCAGCTTGCCCTTGACTTCGTTCTCTACTGCCAAACTCGGTTGGCAAGTATACGGGGCGGTTGCTACCGGCTGTAGTGCCGACCACTCCGGATAGTCCGGACTATCGGTGATCTGACCGTCCCGTTCATCCGGATAGTCGCGACGAACCGGCTATTTCGCGTATTCGACCGAGCCGTCCGACCTCGGATCCGCGCCGGCGCGCCACTCACCTGGACCATCGATGAGGATCGCATGGGCGTGCCCAAACGAGTGGTGGCGTCGCGGCATCAGCATCACGTTTGGATCCTTGCGCGTCATCGCACCCGCGCCTGGATAATCGGCCTCCACCGCCAGATGGCCGTCGGCCTGGATCGCCATCCGCGGCCGGGCCACCGCCTCCGCAGGCTCGAGACCGAGGTCGACCAGGTTCATGAGCACCTGCGCCTGCAGCTGAGGCTGGCGCTCTCCGCCCATCGTGCCGAACACCGCCCACGGCCGCCCACCGCGCGCCGCCATGGCGGGGATCAGCGTGTGCATCGTCCGCTTTTTCGGCTCGAGTCGGTTGACGTGGCCGGGATCGAGGCTGAAGTAAGCCCCACGGTTCTGGAGCAGCATCCCGGTGCCCTCGGCGACGATGCCCGACCCGAAGTCGAAGGCAACACTCTGGATCATCGAGATGGCGTTGCCCTGCCCGTCGGCTGCGCAGATGTACACGGTGTCGCCGCCATCGAGTTCCGCGCCGCGGGAGGCCGGCACGTGGTCGCGCGCCAGAAATTTCTCCGCCGGCGCGGTAACGAAGTCGGGGTCGGTGATGTAGCGATCGCGCAGCGCGTACGCCTCGTCACGCGCCTGTCGAAAATCGAGCCCCGCTTCCAACCGCACCAGCATCGCGGCCGCGGCCAGGCCCTGCGTCGGAGGAGGCAGCTGGTAAACGATGGTGTCGCGATATGGAAATGCGACCGGGTCCACCCATTGAGAGCGATGCGTGGCCAGGTCCTGCCGCGTGATGAACCCGTCCCTCTTCTTGATCGCAGCCGCGATGGCGGATCCGATGTCGCCTCGATAGAAACCGTTGATCCCGTTGCGCCCGATGTCGGTCAGGGCCGCCGCGAGGTCGGCGTTGCGCAGCAGCATCCCGGGCTCCATCGGCGGGTACAGCGCGTAGGCCGCCGGCTCGCGACCGAGGAGGTCAGCTCCGGCGAGCAGGAATTGCGACAGCTGAACCGTAATGAGGTAGCCGTCACGTGCCATCCCCGCAGCCGGTTCGAGGACCGCGCCCAGGCCGACGCTGCCGAAGCGCTCGAGCAGCCGTCCCCAAGCCTCGACCGTACCCGGGACGGTCACGGACAGCGGGCCGCGCGCCGGCATCGTTTCGTGCCCACGCTCGCGTACAGCTTCGATGGTTGCGAGCTCGCCTGAACGCCCGGCGCCTATCAATCCGGCGGGAGAGCTTTCGCCACTCGCCCAGACGATGGCCATCAGGTCACCGCCGATCGAGGTCATATGCGGATAGACGACGCACAGCACCGCGTCCGCCGCGATCGCTGCATCGATCGCGTTGCCACCGTCCCGCAGGACCTGCGCGCCGACTTCTGACGCGAGATGGTGCGGGGTCGCGATGACCCCCTTAGTCATCGGGGGGTGACGAACTCAATAGCGCCGGGTTGGATCTCGAACAGCGCGGGCAGAAATCCGACAGCTTCGCCGTCGATGTCGACGCGCACCTTCTCCGGAGAGCTGACCGAAACTCGCTTGCCGTACATGAGCTCGATTTTCGGATTGCTCTGGTCCAGGTGCTTGCCCGCGCGGAAATCGTTCATTCCCCGCATCGTTTCAATCTTGCCCGCGTTCTTGATCAGGATCACGTCGAACACCCCGTCGGTGGGCGAGGCCGACGGCGCCATCTGCATCCCGCCACCGAAGTACTGGCAGTTCGCGATCACGACCTGCTGCGCCTTCGGGAGCTCGTGGGTCGCACCGTCGATGTTGACGGTCATCGGCTTGTTCTTGTAGCCCAGCAGCGCCCGGGCGCCGCCGAGCGTGTAGGCGGCGCTGCCGAATCGCTTGGTCCCGTTGCCCATCTGGAAGACGACGTCTCCTCCGAGCCCGGCGTCGGCGATGTTGATGAAGTGGCGAACTCCGGTCTGTCCATCATCGGTCTGGTACGTCACGTATCCGGCATCGAGCCGCCTTACGAGGCCGTTGCGCAGGGCCTCGATCGCGAGCCTTGGGTCGGAGGGAATGCGCAGCGTGCGCCGGAAATCGCCGCCGGTGCCGAGCGGCACCATCGCCAGCTTGCTGGTCGTCGGGATCGGCGCACCGTTGCGGAAGAAGCCGTTGAGGACCTCGTTGAGCGTGCCGTCACCGCCGACCGCGACCACCAGCGGGCGGGACTCCAGGACCGCGCGCTGCGCGATCTCGGTCGCCTCGAGCGGGCGGGTCGTAAGGGCAACCTCGTAGGGCAGGCCGCTCGACGGGAGCCACGTTTCCACGCCCGCCCATTCGCGCCCGGCTCGCCCCGCCCCCGAGGCGGGGTTGACGACGAACAGGATCGGGGCGCCGGGCCGGGCGCCTATCGCAAACCTCCGACCGCCTGTCGGTTCATGATCGCGTTCGGATCAAGGGCCGATCTCACCGCTCGCCACACCTGCATCCAACCTCCCATCTCGGCGGCCACCCATCCAGCTCGCACCTGACCGACGCCGTGATGATGGCTGATCGTCGCGCCTAGATCGATGGCGACGTTCATCGCGCCCTCCCACGCGCGGGCATAGGCTTCCCGCGCGTCGGCTTCGACCTCCTCCTGTCCACCGAACGTGAAGTACGCACAGCAGCCTTGCTCGTAGGCATGACTGAAATGGCACAACGCGAGACCGCCGACTGCTATTGCGGTCTTGACGCGAGAGTGGAGCTCCTCGAGCTTCGTCCATGAGGCGGCGAGGTCGATCGTGTCCAGGTAGGACCCCTCGGACTCGAGCATCGCCTGCAGCCTGTCCGCGGAAAGGTCGAACCGGTGGCGGAGCCAGCGCTGCCATACCTCCTCCCCGAGCGGTCTCGCCCCACCACCGAGGCCCTCGACCGCCCTGGCTTCCGCCTGCGCGACCTCGCTGAGTCCCGCCACCGCGACCACGAGGACGCATTCGCCGTCGTTGACGTCATAACCGTTGAAGACGCTGTCCTCCGCGTCATACAGGCGCATGACCCGCGGCCGGATGCCCGCCTGCATCACCTCACGCATGCACTCCAGGCCCAAACGGAGATCCGCAAATGCGTAGCCACGACCAACCGTCGCCGGAGGAAGCCGGTGCACGCGCAGCACGGCCTCGACCACGACTCCGAGGCTCCCTTCGGCTCCCAGGAACAGCTCGTGAAGCGCCGGACCGACCGCCGACCGTGGGCCCGGGCGTGGGGCGGCATAGGTTCCGTCGGGGAGCAAGGCGCCGAGCGAGATGACCATGTCCTCGATGCTTCCGAAGCGGCTCGACTCCTGGCCGGAGGAGCGCGTCGAGATCAGGCCGCCGATCGTCGTCCCGGGCAGCGAGCTCGGGAAGTGCCCCAACGTCAGTCCGCGTGAATTGAGCTCCTGCTCCAACGCATGGCCGTTGACACCGGCCCCGCAGTGACAGATGAGGTTCTTCTCATCGATTTCGAAGATCTGGTCGAACGCAGACATATCGACAACCAGGTCGCCTCCCCATGGTCCGATCGCGCCACAGACGTCGGTTCCGCCGCCCAGCGGGGTGATCGAAACACGGTTTCTCGCTGCCACCTCGAGCACGGCTTGCAACTGTTCCCTACCCGAAGGGCGAACGACAAACGCGCGGGATACCCCGGCTTTGGCCCGCGGCAAGCGGTTGATGATCCGGTCCCGAATGATCGCTTCCGGCCAGAGGTCGCGGACCGGGCGCTCGTCGACATTCGTGGCGCCGACGATGGTTTCGAGCTCGGCCCTCAACGCGAGACGAGCCGCCGCGTGTCGGCGACGTCGAGTTTGAGCTGCGCGACCAGGTCGCCAGGCGTCGCGAACTTGATGTCCGGATGCAGGTACTGGGCGAAACGCAGCTCCAGCCGCCGCTGGTAGAGGTCGCCCTCGAAGTCGAGCAGAAAGGCCTCGACCTTGAGCTCCGTGCCCCCGAACGTCGGTCGGTAGCCGACGGATAGTGCGGCGATGAACTCGCCTTCCGGAGCCCGCACCCGGCCTGCGTAGGCGCCCAACGCGGGGACGAGCTTGTTCGGTTCCGGGCTGATGTTGGCGGTCGGAAAGCCAAGCTGCCGGCCGACCTGGGCGCCGGCCTCGACCGGCCCCGAGATGGAGAACTCGCGGCCCAGCATGCGGTTGGCCTCGCTCACATCCCCGGAGGTGACAAGCCGGCGGATCTCCGAGCTGTGCAGGTCGCGGCCATCGATCTTGAACGGAGCGACTACGTCGACCTCGAATCCGTGCGTGCGCAGCCATTCGACATTGCCCGTGCGCCCGCGACCGAACGCAAAGTCGAAACCGATGACCCACCTGCGGATGTCCATGACCTGAGACAGGCGGTCGATGAAGTCTTGCGGCGAAAGGCCGGAGAGCTCGCGGTCGAAGCGCAGCACGATCGCGTGGTCCACTCCGGCGCGCTCGATCAGCTCCAGCTTCTCGCGCAGCGTTGTGATCGACGACGGACAGTTCGCGGGGTCCAGCACGCACCGCGGATGCGGCTCGAACGTGATCAGTGCGGAGTGCCCACGGACGTCGCGGGCACCACCCACGGTGTGGCCGATGACGTCGAGGTGTCCGAGGTGCACGCCGTCGTAGCTGCCGATTGTCAGCGCGACAGGCCCGATGTGGTCCTGTGGAAGTCCGAGGTGCGTCTTCAGCTGAGGACCTTCTCCGGCACAAACGTGCGGCGCAGCGGGTCGGTGTGGCCCAGCGCGACGAGTCTTCCCTGCGAGTCGTGCGCCGAGAGAGGCCCTGGCGACGGCTCAGGAAGAACGCGCACCGGTCTGCCCTGGCGCACCAGCGCCTCTTGCTCGACGTTGAGCCGCACGCGTTCCATGCGCGGGAGTATGACCTCCGCTGGAAGCAGCTGGTCTCGAACCGCGTCCGCCGTCGCGAGAGACTCCAGGTCGGCGGCCCGGTCCAGCGTGAGTGGTCCGTAGGTCGTTCGGACCAGGCGCCCGAGATAAGCGCCCACGTCCAGCTTTCCGCCGAGGTCGCGCGCGATCGAGCGGAGGTAGGTGCCGCTGCTGCAGCGGACCTCGACCCGCGCCACGGCGCGAGCACCCGGCGTGAAATCCGTGACTGTTGCCGAGTACACCTCGACCTCACGTGCGGGCGGTCGCGTCGTGTCGCCGCCTCGCGCCAGTCTGTAGGAACGCGTGCCCTCGACCTTGACCGCCGAGTACGCGGGCGGTTGCTGAAGGATTTTGCCGACGAACCCGCGCAGCGCGGCGTCCACGTCGGCGACGGTCAGACGGCTCGGGTCGGCCACGGCTTCGGGCGCCGACTCCGCGTCGTCGGTCGGGGTCACGAAACCGAAATGCACGTCGGCGACGTACGTCTTCTCGAGCTGCAGCGCGAACTCGGCGAGCCGGGTCGCGGATTCGAAAAGAATCGGAAGCACGCCCGTGGCGAGCGGATCGAGCGTTCCGGCATGGCCGACCTTCTGCGCGCCTGTCAGGCGGCGGAGCCGGTTGACGACCGAAAACGACGTGTCGCCGGCAGGCTTGTTGACGTTGAGGACGCCGGTCGCGAAGCGGTCAGCGCTGGGGCGAAGCGGCAAGGATCGCCTCCTTGGCGGCCCCCAGCACCAACTTCACCGCCTCGTCCATTGATTTCTCGATCTCGGCGCCTGCGGCGCGGATATGGCCACCGCCTCCAAAAGTCGCGCATAGGGCAGCTGCATCGACCGCGCCGCGGCTGCGAACGCTGATCTTCGTCAGGTCGCTCGAGACCTCCTTGAAGAGGATCGCGAGCTCGAGGCCGGCGATGCTGTTGAGCGTGTCGATGATTCCCTCCGACTCGGCCATCACGGCGTTGGCCTCTTTCAGCATCCGCCGGGTCACCTTCGCCCAGGCGAGCCGGCCGTCCATCTCGACCCGCATCGTCGCGAGGGCCAGACCGCTCAGCTTCAGAGTCGTCTCGGGCCGCATCTTGTAGACCTGCGTCGCGATGCGGCCGGGGTCGGCGCCGAGTCGCGCGAGGCGGGCCGCATCCTCGAGCACGCGAGGTGTCGTGTTCTCGTGGCGGAATCCTCCGGTGTCGGTGAGGAGCGCGACATACAGGTTTGCCGCGATCGTCGACGTGATCGGGTAACCAAAGTGGTCGAGCATCTCCATCACGATCTGTCCGACCGCCGCCGCATCGGGTTCGATGACGTTGATGTCGCCGAAGCGTGTGTTCGACGGG
>Ga0070717_10000370_pt1 | contig 28818 bp, 23 predicted proteins | sample LARL113metaG_FD_71366 | JGI IMG/M metagenome (GOLD analysis project Ga0070717, IMG submission 71366) | Corn, switchgrass and miscanthus rhizosphere microbial communities from Kellogg Biological Station, Michigan, USA - LAR L11-3 metaG | ecosystem: Host-associated > Plants > Roots > Rhizosphere ...
GCCGCCAGGAGCGAGGGCAGCAGCGCCAGCGGCTCGGGCCCGGCGGCCAGGTCGAGCACGACCGGTCCGCCGGCCTCCGCGGCCAGGTCCCACCAGGGTGCGGCGCCGTCGAGGCCCGCCTCCGCGACCAGCACGCGGAGCACGCCCGGGCCCGCGCCGGCCAGCTCCGCCGGCGGCACGCGGCGGGCGCGCACCCCGGCCGCGTCCAGGCGGGCCGCCACCGCGTCCGCCAGCGGCCCGCCGGCCAGCGCCACCTCGGGGGCGGCGGGCTCGACCCGGACGACGGTGTGCTTGAGCTCCGGCTGCCGGGAGACCGGGTCGAGCGCCCGGCCCGGCAGCACGTTCGGCCACCCGGCCGGCTGCTCGACCGGCCCCGCGTGGAACGGGAGGAACGCAGAGCCCCGGCGGAGGGCCGGGCTGGTGGTGAGCGGGACTCGCAGGCTGCCCCGCGGCGAGGTGACCAGCACGGTCTCCCCGGGCGAGACGCCCGCCCGCCACGCGTCGTCGGGGTGCAGCGCCAGGCGCGGCGCGTCCGAGCGCCGGAGGGCGGCCACCCGCCCGCTGCGGCTCCTGGTGTGCCACTGGTCCGGCTCCCGGCCCGTCAGGAGGCGCAGCGGGTACGCCCGGGAGGGCCGCTCGGCGGGCTCGCGGAACGTCACCGCGACCAGGCGGGGCCGGCCGTCCGGGGTGTGGCAGCGGCCGTCCTCGTACCGCCGCGCGCGGGGCTGGCCGCCGGCCGGGCAGGGCCACGACGCCGGCCCGCCGGCCTCCAGCGCGGCGTGCGAGAGCGCGGTCATGTCCAGGTCGGTGCCGGCGGTCAGCCGGACGTGCTCGTCGAACACCTGGCTCGAGTCGAGCCAGCCGAACGCGTCCGGGGCGCCGAGGGCCGCGCCGACGCCGGCGAAGATCTCCCAGTCCGGTCGCGCCTCTCCGGGCGGCGCGACCGCCCGGCGGGCCAGGCCGACGACGCGCTCCGAGTTGGTCAGGGTGCCCGTCTTCTCGGCCCACCCCGCCGCGGGCAGCAGGACGTGCGCCAGCTCGCCGGTGTCGGTCGGATGGTAGAGCTCCTGGACGACGAGCAGGTCGAGCCGGGCCAGGGCGGAGCGGACCGCGGCGCCGTCCGGCAGCGACGCCAGCGGGTTGCTGCAGACGACCCACAGCACCCGCACCTGCCGGCGCTCGATCGCGTCCACCAGCTCGACCGCCGTCAGGCCCGGCCCGTCCGGCAGCCGGCCCAGCCCCCAGTGCCGCTCCACCTGCGCGCGGCCCTCGGGGTCGTCCCACTCGCGATGGCAGGCCAGCTCGGTCGCGAGACCGCCCACCTCGCGGCCGCCCATGGCGTTGGCCTGGCCCGTCAGCGAGAGCGGCCCGGCTCCCGGCCGGCCGATCTGGCCCGTGAGGAGGTGCAGGTCGATCAGCGCGCTGACCTTGTCGGTGCCGGCCGTGGACTGGTTCAGGCCCTGGCACCAGAGCGACAGGGCCGCGGGCGAGCGAGCGAACCGCCGGGCGGCCGCCCGGATCCGGTCCTCCGGCACCTCGCAGGTCGCGGCGGCCCGGGCGGCCGGCATCGCGGCCGCGGCGGCCCGGTACTCGTCCAGCCCGGCGCAGGCGCGGCCGGCGCGCGCCTCGTCGACCAGGCCCTCCTCGAACATCGCGGCGGCCATCCCCAGGAAGAGGGCGACGTCCGTGCCCGGCCGGATCTGCAGGTGCTCGTCGGCGGCCTCGGCGCTGGCCGTCCGCCGGGGGTCGACGACCGTCCAGTGCGCCGGCCGGCGCGCCCGCGCCGCGCGCAGGCGCCCGAAGAGGACCGGGTGGGTCTCGGCCAGGTTGCTGCCGGCGATCAGCACGTCGGCGGCGAGGTCCAGGTCCTCGTAGCAGCCGGGCGGCCCGTCCGCGCCGAACGCGCGCTTGTACGCGGCCACGGTCGAGGACATGCAGAGCCGCGAGTTGGTGTCGACGTTGGCGGTCTTGATCAGGCCCTTGCCCAGCTTGTTCGCCGCGTAGTAGTCCTCGGTCAGCAGCTGGCCGGAGAGGTACATGGCGACGGACCCGGGCCCGTGCTCGGCGACAGCGCCCGCGATGCCGCCGGCGACGCGCGCGACCGCGGCGGGCCACGCCGCGCGCCGGAAGGGCTCCGCCGGCCGGTCGCGGACGAGCGGGTGGAGCAGCCGGTCCCCGGTCCGCACCGTCCCGGCCAGCCGGCTGCCCTTGGCGCAGAGGCCGCCGCGCGTCGAGGGGTGGTCGGGGTCGCCGCGCAGGGCCTCGATCCGGCCTCGCCGGACGTCCAGCACGACACCGCAGCCCACCCCGCAGTAGGGGCAGATGGAGCGCACGGCGCTCATGCCGCCGCCTCGGCGAGCAGGCCGTCGACCGCGGATCCGCACTGGCCGCACGTCGTGCCGGCCCGCGTGCTGCGGGCGACCTGTTCCCGCGTCCGGTGGCCGTCGCCGATCGCGGTCAGGATGGCCGCCTTCGTCACGCCGTTGCAGCCGCAGACGACGGCGTCCAGCGGCAGGCCGGCGGCGGGCGGGGCCGCCGACCCGGGCCGCGCGATCCCGCCCAGGAGCGCGACGCCGTCGTCCACGACGCGGCCATGGGCGAGCGCGTGTCCCGCGCCGGACATCGCCGCCAGGTCTCCGACCAGGGCGACGCCGACGACGGCGCCATCGCGCGTCACCAGCTTCTTGTAGACGCCGGCGCCGTCGTCGCGCAGCACCACCTCGTCGTCGCCGGGCGAGGGCAGCGTCCGGCCGCCCGCGTAGACGTCGAGGCCCGTCACCTTCAGCCGCGCCGCCTGCGGACGGACTGCGAACCGCGCCGCCGGGTCGCCGGCGAGCCGGCGCGCGAGCACCCGGGCCTGGTCGTACACCGGGCCGACGGTCCCGAACGTCCGGCCTCGGTGCTCCGTGCACTCCCCGAGCGCGAACACGCCCGGTGACGAGGTCGCCAGGCCCTCGTCGACGACCACCCCGCGCCTGCCGATCCGGACGCCGGACGCCGCCGCCAGCCCGGTGTTCGGCCTGACGCCGACGCAGGCCACGACGAGGTCGGCCGGCAGCCTCGTGCCGTCCCCGATGACGGCCGACTCGACCCGGCCGCGGCCCTCGATCCGCTCCACCGCGGCGCCCAGCAGGACGCGGACCCCCATCCACTCCAGCTCGCGCCGCAGCAGCAGCGCGGCCGCCTCGTCGAGCTGGCGGTCCAGCAGCCGGTCGCCGAGGTGGGCCAGCGTGACCCGCATCCCGCGCCGGAGCAGGCCGCACGCGGTCTCGACGCCGAGCAGGCCGCCGCCGAGCACCACGGCCCGGCCGCCGGCGCCGGCTCGCCGCGCGATCGCCCGCGCGTCGCCGTCGGTCCGGAGCGTGCGCACGCCGTCGAGCCCGGTGCCGGGGATGGCCGGCACGACCGGGGTGGAGCCGGTCGCGACCACGCAGGCGTCGAACCCGATCTCGGACCGGTCGGCGCGGAGGCGCCGGGCCGCCGGATCGAGCGACCGCACGCCGACCCCGGTGTGGACCTCGATGCCGCGCTCCGCGTACCAGCCCGGGTCGCGGATCTCGAGCCCGCCGGGCGCGCGCTCGCCGCTCACCACCGCGCTCAGCGCGATCCGGTCGTACGCCGGCCCCGGCTCGTCGCCGAACACGACCACGTCCCAGCGCGCGTCCAGGCCCGACAGGTGCTCGAGCAGCGACGCCGCCGCCATGCCATGGCCGACGACCACCAGCCGCGGACGCCTCACGCCGCGCCGTCCTCCGCGTCGGGCGGGGCCGGCTGGAGCGCGCCCGCCAGCCCGTCCAGGTGGGCCAGCGCCTCGTGGACGCGGGCCGGCTCGACCACGAACGCCGTGCCCATGGCCCAGCAGTGGGCGTGGAGCACGGCGATGCCGTCGGCGCGCAGCCGCTCCCGACCGCTGGCCAGGACCTCGCCCGCCTGGTGGTCGTCCAGGCCGGCGACCGTGACCACGCTGCACGGCGTCCGCATCTCGGCGCCCCGCAGCCGGGCGGCGACGGACTCGAGCCGCGGCCGCGCCCCCTTGCGCAGGCAGGCCGTCAGCGAGACCGCGTCGCACGTCACGTACAGGCGGTCGCCCGTGCCGGCCGCCAGCAGCTCGGTCGCCCCGTCGAGGTCGATCTCTCCGGGCCGGCCCCGGAGCTGGACCAGCACGGCGTCGTCGAGGTGCGTGACCATCGGGGTCCTGGGCACGGTCTGCGCCACCCGGGTGCCGTCCGCGGCCCCGAGCCGCCGGACGATCAGGTTGACCCCGTGCCGCGCGGCCAGCTCGACCGCCTCCGGCTGCACGACCCGGGCGCCCATGGACGTCAGCACGGCCAGGTCCTCGTACGAGATGGCGGGCACCAGCCGGGCCCCGGGGATGATGGCCGGGTCGGCGCTCATGACGCCATTGACGTCCTTCACGACCTCCACCGCGTCCGCGTCCAGCGCCTCGCCCAGGGCGACCGCGGTCAGGTCGCTGCCGCCCCGCCCCAGGGTCGTGACCTCGCGGTCTTCGGTGCCGCCCTGGAAGCCGGCGACCACGGGCACGACGCCCGCCTGGCAGGCCCGCTCCAGCGACTCCGCCTCGACCCGGACGATGGCCGCCCGCCCGAACTCGCCCGTCGTCACGATGCCGGCGTCGATCCCGCTGTACGGGACGGCCGCCACCTCGGCCTCGGCCAGCTCCATCGCCAGCAGCGCCGCCGAGATGGTCTCGCCGGCCGTGAGGAGGAAGTCGAGCGCGCGGGCCCCGGGCCGCTCGACGGTCTGGCGCGCCAGCCGCAGCAGCGTGTCCGTGGCGTACGGGTCGCCGTCACGCCCCATGGCCGAGACCACGACGACGACCTGGTGGCCGCGGGCCCGGCGCTCGCGAATGGTCTCGACCACGCGCTGCCGGTCCGCCGGCTCGCGCAGGAGCGTCCCTCCGAACTTCTGAACCACTCTGCCGGTCATGTGCTTCTCCCGGTCACGCGTGCGTACGAATCGCAGCTGTTGCCAGAACTAGTCGGTTCCGGGGACGCTACCGGCCGGTAATTATTATTGTCAAGTCGTACGTGTTGACAGTTAGATAGCAATAACATCTCTGACTGATTCGATCGCAAGATGCGACTGTGAATTGCGCATCGATTTGCGCACAACCGAGCGCCTTGACACACGGAACGGACAGTCCGTACGGTGTTTCGGGACGAGGGTACCCAGCCTGCCGACGGGCTTCGCCGCGCAGGCAAATTGCAACAGGGAGTTCTGACATGGAGCACGGCGAAGCGTTCACGAACGGCAGGATCATCCGTCTCATGCGGCTGGGCGCGTCGGTGCAGCCGCGCATGTTCGTCCTGCCCCTCGACCACTCGGTGAGCGACGGGCCGATCGCCCGGCCCGAGGAGGTGGACGACCTGATGGGGATGGCCGCGAGCAACGGCGTGGACGCGGTCGTGGTCCACAAGGGCCGGGCCGCCACCATCGCGCCCTCGCGCTGGCAGGGCGTGGGGATGATCGTCCATCTGAGCGCCAGCACCAGCGTCGCGCCCGACCCCGACGCCAAGGTGCTGGTGTCGTCCGTCGAGGACGCGCTGCGGCTCGGCGCCGACGCCGTCTCCATCCACACGAACGTCGGCGCCGCGAACGAGACGCAGCAGCTGCACGACGCCAGCGTCGTGATCCGGGACTGCAAGCGCTACGAGATGCCGCTGCTCGCGATGATGTACCCGCGGGGCGACAAGATCTCGAGCTCGTCGGATCCCGACCACGTCGCCCACTGCGCGACGCTGGCCGCCGAGCTGGGCGCCGACCTCGTCAAGGTGCCGTACACCGGGTCGCCGCTGACGATGCGGCAGGTGGTCGAGAGCTGCCCCATCCCGATCCTCGTGGCCGGCGGACCCGCCGTCCCGTCGCTGGACGCGCTCGAGACCTACGCGGAGGAGATCGTGGAGTCCGAGGCGGCGGGCGTGGCCATCGGCCGCAACATCTTCCAGGCGAGCAACCCCGGACTGGCGGCGCGCCGCGTGGCCGCCATCATCCACTCGCGCGAGCCGCGGGTGATGCAGACGCAGTGCCGGGTGATGGGCCACATGGACGCACTGGCCCGGAACGCCCAGGCGGCGACGCGCCAGCGCGCGCTCGGCCACGGGTGACAGGAGGGAACGCATATGAAGCTGGCATGGATCGACGTCAGGCAGCTGCCCGCCTCGCAGTGCTCAGCCGTCGTGGAGGAGGCGATCCACTGCGGCGTCCAGGCGATCGTCGCGGACGACCCCGCGGTGCTGGAGCCGCTGCCGCCCACCGTGCGCCGGGTGCTGTTCCCGGGCGACGGGGACGGCGAGCACGGCGCCGCCGACCTGGTGCTGGAGCGGGTCTCGGACGCCAGCCAGATCGCCGGCGTCGCCCACCCGAACGGCGGCGGCGGGACCGACCGGGCGGCGTTCGTCCAGGTGACGGACGCGCCCACGCTGGACCTCGCCTGCCGCTGCGCCAGGACGCTGCCCGCGACCGTCGTGGACTTCCGCGACCCGACCAAGATCCCGCTGGAGATCGTGCTGGCGGAGTCGGGCGGGAGCACAGGCGAGGTGATCACCGTCGTCCAGGACCTGACGGAGGCGGACATCGTGCTGGGCGTTCTCGAGAAGGGCCCGCACGGCGTCATGTACCGCCCCTCGGCGGTGGGCGAGACGACGCAGCTCGCCGCGCTCTGCCGCGAGGTCACCCCGGATCTCGCGCTGCAGGAGCTGGAGGTCGTCAGCGCCGAGCACAACGGGTTCGGCGACCGGGCCTGCGTGGACACCTGCTCCCACCTGCGCCCGGACGAGGGCATGCTCGTGGGCTCGTTCTCGCAGGGCATGATCCTCTGCTGCAGCGAGACGCACCCGCTGCCCTACATGCCGACGCGTCCGTTCCGCGTCAACGCGGGCGCGCTGCACTCGTACGTGCTCCGGCCCGGCGACCGGACGCACTACCTGAGCGAGCTGGAGTCGGGCAGCGAGGTGCTGGCGGTCAGCGCGGACGGCCGGACGCGGCCGGTGACGGTGGGGCGGGTGAAGATCGAGTCCCGGCCGCTGCGGCTGATCGTGGCGCGGGCCGGCGACGGGACCAAGGTGACGCTGGCGCTGCAGGACGACTGGCACGTGCGCGTGCTGTGCCCCGGCGGCGAGGTGGCCAACGTGACGGACCTGGGACCGGGCAGCAGGGTGCTCGGGTACGTCCACCCGCAGCCGCGCCACGTGGGCACGGCGGTGGACGAGTTCCTCCTGGAGAAGTAGCGCGTCAGCGGGCGGCGGGCGCGGCGGCTCCGGCCGCCGCGCCGCGCAGCCCGACCAGGGCGGCGGCGGACGTGGCGGCCATCAGCGCCGCCAGGACGCGGAGCGCGAGCTGGAACCCGGCCACGAGCGCGGCCGGCCGCGTCGCGGCGCCCGCCCCGCCCGCGGCGATCGAGAGGAGCAGCGCGACGCCGATCGCGATGCCGAGCTGGAACGACGTCTGCCGCAGGCCGCCCGCCAGCCCCTGCTCGGCGTCGGCCACGCCCGTCGTCGCCGCGATCGTGGCGCTGACGGACGTGACGATGAAGGCGACGCTCAGCGGCACGATGATCGGGAGCAGGACCGGGTACCGCTGGTCCACCGCGGTCGCCGACGCCAGCAGCCAGATGCACAGGGCCGCGGCCGCGGTGGCCGTCGCGATCGTGGCGCGGAGCCCGACCCGGCCGGCCAGCCGGCCCGCCAGGAGGCCGGCGACGAGGCTCGCCACGCCCATCGGCGCGGCCGCCAGACCCGCCTGCAACGGTGTGTACCCCAGGACCTGTTGTAGGTACATGCTGAACAGCAGGTGGACCGCGCCGTTGGCGGCGCCCAGCGTGAACGTGACGGCGTTGCCCACCCGCAGCGGGGCGCCGCGCAGGACCTCCAGCCGGACCAGCGGCGCCGGTGACCGGCGTTCGACCCGCACGAATGCCGCCAGCAGCCCGAGCGCCCCCAGCAGCGGCAGCCAGCACTGCGGCGACGTCCAGCCGAGGGCCGCGCCGCGGGTCGGGGCGAGCACGATCAGCGCCATCGCCGCGGTGACCAGCGCGGCGCCGGAGACGTCGAGCGGGACGCGGCGGGGAGGCGCCGCCGCCAGCAGGCGGGGCGCCAGCGCCGCCACCGCCGCCCCCACGGGCACGTTGACGAGGAACACGCTGCGCCATCCGAGCCAGCCGACGAGCGCGCCGCCCAGGAGGAGGCCGCCGACGAACCCGAGCACGGTGGCCACGCCGAAGACGCTCAGCGCGCGGTTCCGGCGGGGGCCCTCGGGGAAGGTCGTCGTGAGCAGCGACAGCGCGGCCGGCGCCACGACCGCGGCGGCCAGCCCCTGCAGCGCGCGGGCGGCGACGAGCGAGGCCGCGTTCCCGGCCAGGCCGCAGACCAGGGACGTGGCGGCGAACGCGGCCATGCCGGCCACGAAGACGCGCCGGCGGCCGAGGAGGTCGGCGATCCGGCCGCCGAGGATCAGCGCGCCCCCGAACGCCGTGTTGTACGCCGTGACCACCGCCTGGACCCCGATGCGCGAGAACCCGAGCTCGTGCTGGATGGTCGGCAGCGCCACGTTGACGATCGACGAGTCGAGGATCGTCATGAACTGCGCGGCGACCATCAGCGCCAGGGCGAGCCAATTCCATCGCAAGAACGGGAGTGCGCGTCGGTGCGTGGTCGGGGAGGATGAACACATACAGTGGTAAGATTGGGAAATCGGATAGGAGAGATATCATGATATCTGTGCCGCGGGGGCGAGCGGAACGATCGGGGTACCGGACGGACGCGGAGCGCTGGGCCGCGGTGCGGGAGCGGGACGCGAACGCCGACGGCGCGTTCTTCTACTCCGTCCGGACGACGGGCGTGTACTGCCGCCCGAGCTGCGCCGCCCGGCTCGCGCGTCGCGAGAACGTGCGCTTCCACGCGACCGCGGCCGACGCCGAGGCGGCCGGCTTCCGCTCCTGCCGGCGCTGCCGGCCGGACGGCGCCGACCTGGCCGAGCGCCACGCCGCCGCGGTCAAGCGGGCGTGCGACCTGATCGCGACGGCGGAGGAGACCCCGGGACTCGGGGCCCTGGCCGCGGCGGCGGGCATGAGCCGGTACCACTTCCATCGCGTGTTCAAGGGCGTCACCGGCCTCACGCCGAGCGCGTACGCGGCGGCCCACCGGGCGCAGCGGGTGCGCGAGGAGCTGCTCAGGACCGAGACGGTCACCGAGGCGATCTACAGCTCGGGGTTCAACTCGAACGGCTGCTTCTACTCGGCCGCCTCGGACGTGCTGGGCATGACGCCGACGGACTACCGCTCGGGCGGCGCCGGCACGGACATCCGCTTCGCCGTCGGCGAGTGCTCGCTGGGCTCGATCCTCGTCGCGGCCACCGGCCGCGGCGTCTGCGCGATCCTCCTGGGCGGCGACCCCGAGGCCCTCGTCCGCGAGCTCCAGGACCGGTTCCCGAGGGCGCGGCTGATCGGCGGCGACAGGGACTTCGAGGAGCTGGTGGCGCGGGTCGTGGGCTTCGTCGAGGCGCCGGCGGTCGGGTTCGACCTGCCGCTCGACGTCCAGGGCACGGCGTTCCAGCAGCGGGTATGGCACGCGCTGCGCGAGATCCCGGCCGGGAGCCGGGCGACGTACGCCGAGATCGCCGAGCGCATCGGAGCGCCGGCGGCGACGCGCGCGGTGGCCCGGGCCTGCGCGTCGAACCCGGTCGCCGTGGCGATCCCCTGTCACCGCGTGGTCCGCACGGACGGTTCGCTGTCCGGCTATCGCTGGGGCGTCGACCGCAAGCGCGCCCTGCTCGACCGGGAGCTGGCATCATGACCGCGACGACCCGAAACAGCGCCCGCATGCCCGCGATCGCGGACCGCGTGGCGGCGCTCGACTGGGACGCGATCGCCGCCAGCCTGGACGCGCACGGCTCGGCCGTGATGGGCTCGGTGCTGTCGGCCGACGAGTGCGCCGCGCTCGCCGGCAGCTACGACTCCGGCGAGCCGTTCCGGAGCCGGGTCGTCATGGCCAGCCACGGGTTCGGCCGCGGCGAGTACAAGTACTTCTCGTACCCGCTGCCGGCGGCCGTCGCCGAGCTGCGGACCGCGATCTATCCCCGGCTGGCGCCCGTGGCCAATCGCTGGAACGAGGCGATGGGCGCGGACGTGCGCTACCCGCCGGAGCACGCGGAGTTCCTGGACCGCTGCCATCGGGCCGGCCAGACCAGGCCGACGCCGCTGCTGCTGCGCTACGTGGAAGGCGACTTCAACTGCCTGCACCAGGACCTGTACGGTCCCAATGTGTTCCCACTGCAGGTGACGTTCCTCCTGTCAGTGCGCGAACGCGACTTCACCGGCGGTGAGTTCGCGCTCACGGAGCAGCGTCCGCGCCAGCAGTCGCGCGTCGAGGTCGTGACGCTGGAGCAGGGCGACGCGGTGATCTTCCCAGTGAACGAGCGCCCCGTCGAGGGCTCGCGAGGCAGCTATCGCGTGAAGCTGCGGCACGGCGTGAGCAGGCTCCGCTCGGGACGGCGTCACACGCTCGGCATCATCTTCCACGACGCCGAGTAGGACAGTTCGACCGCAACATTCCGAGTGCCTCTACGACGCTCGCCTCGTACTACTGGTGTGTATGGAGGTGACGTGCTGTGAACCGTGACGATCGACAGGGGCTGCGTATCGCCATCGTGGGCGGCGGCATCGGCGGCCGCTCGGCGATGCGCTTCCTGCGGCGCGCGGGCGTGCACAACGTCACCATCTACGAGCAGGCGCCCGCTCTGAGAGAGATCGGTGCCGGGATCCAGCTGTCGCCCAACGCCGTGCGCCTGCTCGTCCGTCTCGGACTGCGCGAGGCGCTCGAGGCGACGGCCGTCCGCCTGGAGGTCGGCTGGGAGCTGCGGCGCTGGGAGGACGGGCGCGTGCTGTTCAGGCAGGAGCTCGGCGACAGCTGCGAGCGCGAGTTCGGCGCGCCCTACTACGTGATGCACCGCGCCGACCTGCTCCAGCTGCTCGCGGTGGACTCGCCGGAGCACGTGCAGCTCGGCCGCTGCTGCATCGGCGTGAGCCAGGGCGCGGACGACGCGCGGCTGACGTTCGTCGACGGCAGCACCGAGACGGCCGACGTCGTGATCGGCGCCGACGGCATCCACTCGATCGTCCAGGGCGCCGTCACGGCGCCCGTCCCCCACACGTTCTCCGGGCTCGCCGCGTACCGGTGCCTGGTCCCGGCGGACCGCGCGCCCGCCGTCGCGGCGCGGCCCGTGTTCACGTCGTGGATCGGCCCCGGCCGCCACCTCGTCCACTACCCCGTGTCCGGCGGCCGTGAGGTGAACGTGGTGGCGGCCGTCCCCGCCGGCGACTGGCGGGCGGAGTCGTGGACCGCCGAGGGCAGCGTGGACGACTTCGCCGCGCAGTTCGGCGGCTGGGACGAGCGGGTGACGGGGCTGGTCTCGGCCGCGCCGAGCGCCCTGCTCTACGCGATGTACGACCGCGAGCCGCTCGACCGCTGGGTGGCCGGCCGCGTCGCGCTCCTGGGCGACGCCGCCCACCCGATGCTGCCGGCGCTCGCCCAGGGCGCCTGCCAGGCGATCGAGGACGCCGCGGTGCTGGCCGGCTGCCTGCGCCACGCGACCCGGGAGACGGCGCCGCCGGCGCTGCTCCAGTACGAGGCCGCGCGCCGGGAGCGCGCGACGCGGGTGCAGGAGCTGAGCCGGCGGCGGCAGGACTTCAACCACCTGCCGGACGGCGACGCGCAGCGCCGGCGGGACGAGGGGCTGGCGCGGTTCGACCCGCTGGGCGACAACGCCTGGATCTACGGGCACGACGCCGAGCGTTCGGCGCTGCTCGTGCCGTGAGCCGAGCGCCGCGCCCGCACCCGCGGACGCGGCCAACTCTGGAAAGGAGGCACAGACCCATGGGTCCACTCGACGGCTGCATAAAAGGCCTTCACCACGTCTCCGTCGGTGTCGACGGAGCCCAGGACGACATCGACTTCTGCCGCCAGGTCCTCGGGCTGCGGCTCATCAAGTCCACCGTCCTGTTCGACGGGCGGCGGCCCGTCTACCACTTCTACTACGCGGACCGGGTCGGGACCGCGGGCACCGTGTTCACGACGTTCCCGTGGCGCAAGATCGGGCTGCGGGGCCGCCGCGGCTCGGGCCAGATCAAGCGCACCGTCTTCAGCGCGCCGCCCGACTCGATCGACTTCTGGCACGCGCGGCTGAAGAACGCGGGCGCCGCCAGCAACGGCGTCGGCGAGCGGTTCGGGCAGCCCACCGTCGAGTTCCAGCACCCGAGCGGCCTCGACCTCGAGATCATCGAGGCCGAGGACGACCGCCAGCCCTGGCTGGGCGACGGCGTCGACGACGGCGAGCTGGCGCTGCGCGGACTGCACAGCGTGACGATCAGCGTGATCGACCTCCAGACGATGAAGGAGTTCCTGACGCTGCTCGGGTTCCAGCAGACGGCGGAGGACGGCAAGTACAGCCGGTTCGAGATCGACGGCGGCGGCGCGGGCAAGCGCGTGGACCTGCTGCACGAGCCGGACCTGCCGCCGGGCACGTGGACGCACGCCATCGGCATCCCTCACCACTTCGCGCTGTACTGCCCGACGGAGGAGCAGCAGTACCAGATCAAGGACCACCTGGTGGGCGACGGCTACGTGGACTTCTCGGAGCTGAAGGATCGCTTCTACTTCCGCTCGATCTACGTGCGCAGCCCGAGCGGGGTGCTGGTCGAGATCGCCAGCCCGACCGCGTGGATGCGCGACGAGCCGGAGGACCAGCTCGGCATGACGCTGCAGATGCCGACGTGGTGGGAGTCGCGCCGCGACGAGTTCGTGGACAACCTCGAGCCCGTCCAGCTGACTCCGCCGGGCGCCTGACGGCGCGCCGCAGCGAGTGATCTGAGCATCCTCGGCGCCGCCGCGCGTCGAGGGTGCTCCCCGAACGGAACGCTGAACCAGATGGGGAGGATGCGCCATGTACGACGCCGTGCGAACGCGCGCCGCCGCCGGGACGAACTGCGCCCCGGTCGTGGAGCTCAGGCAGTACACGTGCAAGCCCGGGCGGCGCGACGCGCTGATCGACCTGTTCGACCGCGAGTTCGTGGCCGCCCACGAGGCGGTCGGCATCCGCCAGATCGGACAGTTCCGCGACCTGGACGCGCCCGACAGCTTCGTGTGGATCCGCGGGTTCCCGGAGCCGGAGACGCGCGGCCGCGCGCTGGCCGGGTTCTACGAGAGCGCCGCGTGGGAGGCGCACAAGGAGGAGGCGCTGGCCACGCTGGAGGCCTGGGACAACGCGCTGCAGCTGCGGCGCAGCCACGCGCGCTCGGGGTTCGACGTCCCGAGCGAGCAGCCGCCGGCGGACGTCGCGCTGCCGCCGGCGTCGCTGGTGGTCGCGTCGCTCTGGCAGCTGGCCGCGCCGGTGGACGACGAGTTCGTGCGCTTCTTCGAGGGCCACGTCCGGCTGGCGATGATCGAGTCGGGGGCGCCCCCGATCGCGAGCTTCCAGACCGACCACTCGGAGAACCCCTATCCGCGGCTGCCGCTCCGGACGGGCCAGAACCACTTCGTCTGGTTCGCCACGTTCGAGACGCCGGACGAGCACCGCGAGCACCTGGCCAGGCTGGAGCTCTCCCGGCAGTGGACCGACGTGGTGATGCCGGAGCTGTCGAGGCGCTTCAGCGCGCCGCCGCAGCTGCTGCGGCTGGAGCCGACCGCCCGGTCGCTGGTCGGCCGCGTCGCGAAGAGCAGCCGGGACTGAGCAAGGAGGTCGGATGACATGGAGCTGGAAGGCAAGGTTGCCCTGGTCACCGGTGGGTCCGGCGACCTGGGCGGGGCGATCGCCTGCGCGCTGGGGCGCCAGGGCATGACGGTGGCCGTGACGTACCTCGGCGAGCGGGACCGCGCGGAGGCGTGCGTCGCCGAGATCGAGCGCCTGGGCGGCAGGGGCTGGACGGTTCAGCTCGACCAGTCGGACGTCGCCCAGACCGAGCGGGTGGTCGAGGAGACGGTGGCGCGGCTGGGCCGGCTCGACGTGCTGGTGAACAACGCCGCGACGAACCAGGGTGTGCCGTTCAAGGACCTGGACGCGCTGACGGCGGACGTGTGGGATCGCCTGTACGCGACCAACCTGCGCGGCCCGTACCTGCTGGCGCGGGCGGCGGCCCGGCCCATGCGGAAGCAGGGCAGCGGCCGGATCGTGAACATCTCGTCCGCGGGCGGCACCCACCCGATCAGCAGCAGCATCGCGTACTCCTGCACGAAGGCGGCGGTGATGCACCTGACCCGCTGCCTGGCGGTCGCGCTGGCGCCCGAGGTGCTGGTCAACTGCGTCGCGCCGGGCCTGGTCGAGGGGACGCGCATGTCGAACCGCATCCCGGCCCCGTCGATCAAGAAGGCGCTGGGAAGCGCGGTGCTGGAACGGGGGGCCACCGCCGTGGACGTGGCGGAGGAGGTGGTCCCGTTCTGCCGGACCGACAGCGCGACTGGCCAGGTCCTGGCGGTGGACGCGGGGCTGTTCGTCCACTGAGGCTCATGAGCGACGCTGGTCGACGGCCTGTCGCGTTGGCCCGAGCTCGCTCACAACGATCCATGGGCGACCAGCCCGGCTCGGCGGCGCCATGCGTCGCGCCGCGAAACAACTGGGAGGGAACGCAAATGAGAGGCGACCAACTTCGCGCGCACCTCGCGCTCCACGGCGTCACCCGCCGGGACGCGCTGCGGCTGGCCGGCGGCGCCGGCCTCGCCGCGGCCGGCCTGGCCGGGCTGGGCCCGCCGCCGGCGGCGGCCGCCGCCGAGGACCAGCCGCCCCCCGCCGCCGCCGGCGGGTTCGACGACCAGGTCTTCGACGTCGCCGCGGTCCTGGCGGGCGCCTGGGACGACACCGCGTTCTACCGCCGCGGCGACCAGCGGGGCACGTTCCAGGAGGTGACGCCGGCGAAGACCGCCGCCGCGCTCCGGCTGCTCGACTCGCGGCGGCCGGTCGCCTCGTTCAACCTCGGCGAGCCGCTGTTCAACGGCTTCCCCGCGTTCAAGGCGACGCCGGCTCGCTACTACTTCCAGGTGCTGACGGTGCTCGGCTACCAGCCGCCCGCCGACTTCGGCGGCGTGCTGCAGTCCACGACGCCGCTCGGCACCAACCAGGCCAGCGCCCACGAGGAGAGGTTCAAGACCACCGACCACTCCGCCCCGTACACGGGCACCTACCAGATCGCGACGCAGGTGGACAACCTCAACCACGTGGGCGTCGGCCCGGTCTTCTACGGCGGCCGCCGGGGCCCCGACATCGCCCGATCGTGGGGCACCAGCGAGATCGGCGCCGAGGTGATGGGCCCGATCGTCACCCGCGGCCTCCTGCTCGACGTGCTCGGCGTCAAGCTGGCCCAGGGCGGCGGCGGTGTCGTCGAGGTCGCCGGCAACGGGCGCCCGCACCTGGCCGCCACGTACCGCGTCACGCTGGAAGACCTCGAGGCGGCGATGCGGATGGGCCGGATCGCGAAGATCGAGCCGGGCGACGCGGTGCTCATCCGCACCGGCTGGGACCAGCTCGTCAACCCCAAGGACCCGAACGGCCACGATCCCGACGACCCGAGCCACCCCGGGCATCCGGACCACGTCAAGTACCTGGCCAGCGAGCCCGGGATCTACCTGCGCGAGGCCCGCTGGCTCGCCTCGCACCGGCCCGCGCTCGTGGGCGCCGACAACTGGGCGCTGGAGGTCGTCGGCAACCCCGTGACGGGGACCAACGCGTTTCCCTGTCACCAGGAGCTGCTCACGCACCACGGCGTGCGCATCGGCGAGTCGATGCTGACAGACGAGCTCGCTGGCAGCGGCGTGTTCGAGTTCGTGTACATCGTGACGCCGCAGCTGGCGCTCGGCGCGACCGGGGGCAACACGCCGCCAGTGGCGCTCGCGCAGCCGCGCGGTCACCAGCAGCTACCAAGCAGGAGCGGACTGTCATGACCATGGATCTGTACGACGTGATGCGGACGACCGCCGCCATTCGCGAGTACGAGGACCGGGACGTTCCCAACGACGTCCTGCACCGGATCCTCGACGGGGCGCGCTTCGCGCCCAGCGGCGGCAACCGGCAGGGCTGGCGCGTCATCGTGGTCCGCGACCGGGACGTGAAGCGCCGGCTGCGCGACCTCTACCGGGAGCCGTGGCAGGCCTACATCGGCAAGCGCGACCCCGGTCGCGACCACCGGATGCGGGTGATGAACCGGTTCGTCGAGTCCCTCGACGACATCCCCGTCATCCTCACGTTCTGGGCGGACATGCCCACGATCGAGTTCACCGACGGCGACCTGGGCCGGCCCAGCGTCGTGGGCGGGGGCTCGGTCTGGCCGCTCGTCCAGAACGTCGCGCTGGCGTGCCGGCGCGAGGGCCTGGGCACCGCCATCACGACGCTCCTGGTCCGCCAGGAGCCGGAGGTGCGGAAGCTGCTCCAGGCGCCGGACGAGTTCGGCCTCGTGTGCGTCATGACGCTCGGCTACCCGCGCCGTTTCGCCTCGCGCCTGCGCCGGAAGCCCGTGTCGGAGTTCGCCTACCTCGAGCGCTTCGGCGGCGAACCGGTGTCGCCCCGTTAAGAGACGCGACCCGGAGAACCATCGCAAGATCCAGCATGCGAACGCGGCGCCGATCCCGCACCATGGATCACAGATGCGTTGATCGACTACGAGGAGGTAGGCATGGCCACTGAACGGACCGCGAGCGACGCACATATCGAATCGACAGACAGCCAGCACCGCTGGCTGCTGCTGTCCCTGCTCGGAGCGATCTTCCTGGCCAACGTGGACACCGCGGTGGTCAACATCGCCACGCCCTCGATTCACAGCACGCTCAACGCCTCCAGGGCGGAGCTCGTGCTGATCGTCTCTGGCTACATGGTCGCCTACGGCACGCTGCTCATCACGTGCGCGCGCCTCGGCGCCATGTACGGCCACAAGGCGATGTACCTGCTCGGCATGGCAGCGTTCACCATCGCGTCCGTCGTCTGCGGGCTGGCGCCCACGGGCCTCGTGCTGGTCCTCGCCCGCATCGTCCAGGGCGCGGCCGCCGCGCTCATGGTCGCGCAGGTCCTCACGGGCATCCAACTCCACTTCGACGGCCAGGCGCGAGCGCGCGCGATCGGCCAGTACACGATGGTGCTGGCGGGCAGCGCGGTCGTCGGCCAGGCGCTGGGCGGGCTGCTGGTGGCCGCGAACGTCCTGGGCACCGCGTGGCGCCCCATCTTCCTGATCAACCTGCCCATCGGCATCATCGTGATCCTGGCGGCGGCGCGGTTCCTGCCCGCCGACCAGCCCCGCGGCCCGCAGCGCCTCGACCTGCCGGGAGTGGCCCTGCTCTCCGCCGCGCTGCTGCTCCTGGTGGTGCCGCTCGTCCTCGGCCCGGACGCGGGCTGGGCGCCCTGGATCTGGGTCCTGCTGGCGGCCAGCATCCCGGCCTTCGTGCTGTTCGTCGTCGTCGAGCGCCGGCTCGCGGACCGCGACGGCAACCCGGTCATCAACATCCACCTGCTGGCCCGGCCCGCGATCTCGTGGGCGCTGATCACGCAGGTCGGCAGCTTCGCGACGTACTTCGCGATCCTGTTCGTGGTCGCGCTGTACCTGCAGCGCGGCTTCGGGCTGAGCCCCGCGTACTCCGGCCTCGCGCTGGTCCCGTGGGTCGCCCTGTTCGGCGTCGCCGGACCGGTGCTCGGCCGGCTCCCGGCCCGGGCCCGCGGCCTGGCCGCGCCGGTGGGCTCGCTCGCCCTCGGCCTCACGTACGTCGCGATCGCGGTCGCGCTCGCGGCCGGGGCCACCAGCGGCTGGCTGCTGATCGCCCTGCTGGGCCTCGGCGGCCTCACGTTCGGCATCCAGTTCGCCGGCACGGTCGGCCACCTGACGAGCTCGGTCGGCAACGAGCACGCGGCGGACATGAGCGGCCTGGTCAACACGGTCATGCGGATCGGCAGCGTGCTCGGCGTGGCCGCGTTCGGGACCGTCTACCTCAGCCTGGCCCCCAACCCGGGCCAGCAGGCGGCCGTCCACGCGTTCACCGTCGTCACGGTGCTGTTCGCGCTGACGACGCTGGCCGGCGCCGTGACCGCGTACCTGGCGATCCGCGAGCGGGCCGCCGCCCGGCAGGACGCCGGGCCGCGCCGCGCGCCCGCCGCCTCGGGGGGCGGCTCATGACGCGCCGCGCGCCGCAGCAGATCGGCTACGCGCGCTGCGCCACCACCGAGGGGGGCCTCGACCACCAGGTCGAGGCCCTGCAGGACGCCGGCTGCGCCCGCGTCGTGGTGGACCGCGGGGACCTCACTCTCGAGGAACGGCCCGCGCTGGTCGCGATGCTCGACGACGTGCGCTCCGGCGACACGGTGACCGTCTCGAGCCTCGACCGTGTCGGGCGGTCGCTCCGCCACCTGGTGGAGACCGTCGCGGAGCTCCAGCGGCGGGGCGTGCGGTTCCGCAGCCTTCGCGAGGAGATCGACACGTGGTCGGACGGGGGCGTGTGGCCGTCGGCACGCGTCTTCGTCGGCCTGGCCCAGTTCGAGCGAGACGTCGGTCAGGAGGTCTATCCCTGATGCACATCCTCGGCACCCGACGACCGATCACCCAGCGCCTGCGGCTGGCGATGGACCAGGACCTGGGCGCCGGCAACTTCTTCTGGCGCGCGTGCGCCGTGGCCAGCGACCCGGACCGCCCGCTCCTGTACCACCCCGACGTCCGGCGGCCCGACTGGGACACCGCCGAGCCGCCGGGGCACTCCCTCGACAGCATGCGGGCGACCGTCGTCCGGTACGCGCACTGGTACCGCAGCCAGGGCGTCACCGCCTACAGCCGCGTCGGCGTGTACACGCGCGACGGCATGCGGACGCTGCTCAACCACATCGCGATCACCAGCCTCGGCGCGATCGCCGTGCACGCCAACCCGAGGATGGCGCCGGCCGTCGCCGCCGACTACTTCCGGCGCACGGAGGTCGCGGCGCTCGTCGGCGATCCCGACCTCATCACGGACTGCCTGGCCGCCTCCGGGGCGGCCGAGTTCCGGCCGCCCGCGGTGGTGGTGGACATGGAGGCGATGGACGCCGAGGCGGTCGCGCCGCCGGGCCCGCTCGACGACTTCCCATACCGGCACGACGACGCGGACCTGGTCATGATCTCCCACTCCTCGGGCACGACCGGCCGGCCCAAGGCGCCGGTCTTCGGCCACCGCTCGTTCTTCGTGGGCAAGCGGGAGCGGCTGTTCACGTTCCCCCAGAGCAGCACCGAGCGGATGGTGTCGGCGCTGCCGCACAGCCACTCGGCCGGCATCAGCTACCTGATGATGGCCCTGCTCGTGGGGGTGCCCACGCTGGTGCTCGACGGCGCCGACGGCCCCCGCCTGGCCCGGGCGATGAACCAGTTCCTGCCCACCGTGGTGATCGGGTTCCCGCTGACGCTGGCGGAGCTGCCGATCGGCGACCTGTCGCCGGAGGCGTCGCGGAGCATCCGCATGTGGATGGGGATGGGCGACGCGTCGCACGAGCGGCACATCCGGCCGCTCCTGGGCGTCGGCGCGGCGTACCTGGACGGCCTGGGCTCGTCGGAGATGGGCATGGTGCTGTTCAGCCGCGTCCACACGCCCGCGAACTCGTCGTTCGGGCGCGACATCGGCCGCCCGGCGCGGGTGGTCCGCGACGCCGCGGCGCTCGACGAGCAGGGCAACAAGCTGAGCCCCGGGCAGGCGGGCGCGCTGGGCGTGCGCACGCCCAGCTCCACGCCCGGCTACTGGGACGACCCGGACCTGAACGTGCGCTCGCTGCGCCGCGGCTACTGGCTCACGGGCGACGTGGTCAGGCAGGGCGCGGACGGGCGCTGGTTCCACCTGGACCGCGTCCCGGACGTGATCCACTCGGCGGCGGGACCCGTGTACAGCCTCCCCCTGGAGGAGGTGGTCCTGCTCGTCACCGGCGCGCCGGACGCGGCGGTCATCGCCGTGGACGACCCGGAGGCGGAGGGCGCGTCGTGCCCGGCGGTCGTCCTGCTGTTCGACGAGCCGCCGCTGCGGGGGCCGGCGGAGCTGCTGGCCGACTGCAACGCGGCGCTGCGCGGCCGCGGCCTGGCCGAGCTGCGCGGTCTCGTGATCGCCGAGTCCCGCGGCGAGCTGCCGGTCGGCGTGACCGGCAAGGTGCTCAAGCGGGAGCTGCGGGAGCGGCACCGGGCGCTGCTCAGCGAGGGCCCCGGCCGGGGCGTCGCCATCGCGGGGCGCGAGGGCGCCGGGCGGCTGGCGACCGCCGCCGCGGAGGTGTCGGGATGACGGACCGCGACCCGTCGAGAAGCGTCGTGGACCTCATCACCGGGTCGTGGCGGGCGCAGGCGGTGTACACCGCGGCGGCGCTGCGCATCCCGGACCACGTCGCGGCCGGCCACCGCTCGGTGGACGAGATCGCGGCGGCGGCGGGCGCCAGCTCGGACGGCGTCCGCCGCCTGATGCGGCTGCTGGCCGGCATGGGCGTGTTCGCCGGCACGGAGGGGACCGGCTACCGGCTGACCGGGGTGAGCGACGCGCTGCGCGGCGACCGTCCCGGGTCGATGCGCGACCTGTGCCTGATCTACGGCGACGAGTTCTACCGGGCGTGGGGCGAGGCGACCCACGCGGTGACCACCGGCGAGTCGGGCTTCGAGCGCGCGTTCGGGGCGCCGCTGGCCACGTACCTGCGGCGTCACCCGGAGACGGGCGCCCGGTTCCAGCGCGCGATGAGCGCCGGCAGCCACTTCTTCGCGGACGTGCCGCGCGCGTTCGACTTCTCCGCCTGCCGCACGGTGGTGGACGTGGCGGGCGGCAACGGGGCGCTGCTGTCGGCCGTCCTGGGCGCCAACCCGGGGGCCAGGGGCGTGCTGCTCGACCTGCCCCACATGGCCGGGATCGCGCGGGAGCAGGTGGGCCGGCTGCCCGGCCTGGAGCGCTGCGAGATCGTCGCCGGCGACCTGTTCGAGTCGGTCCCCGCCGGCGGGGACGCGTACCTCCTCTCGCGCGTCCTGCAGGACTGGGACGACGACCGCTGCGCGCGGGTGCTCGACAACTGCCGCGCCGCGATGGCGCCCGGGACCGCGCTGGTGATCCTGGAGCGGGTGATCCCGCCGGAGGACCGGGCCGCCCGCGGCGACGGCGCGCTCTCGCTGCTCTGGGACCTCCACCTGCTGATGGCCGCCGGGGGCCGGGAGCGCACGCTGCCGCAGTACCGGGGCCTGCTCGACGGCTCGGGGCTCCGGCTGGAGTCCACCGCGGGCCTGCCGCTGGAGATGACGCTGCTCGTCGCCAGGGCCGCGTGAGCCGGCCGCGGCCGGCCGCGGCGCCGCGGCCGGCCGTCCCGGCGGCTCTGCTACGCTCCGGAGGCATGCCTCGCCGCGCCCTCCGGCTGATCGTTCCCGTGCTCCTGCTCGCCCTCGCCGCCTGCTCGTCGGCGCAGCCGTCGCGGAGCGGCCCGGCGCTGGTCCTCGGCGCGATCTACCCGCTCAGCGGGCCGCAGTCCGAGGGTGGCCACGAGGAGTTCGGCGGCGTGCGCGCGGCGCTCCAGGTGGCACGCGACCAGGGGGTGCCGGGCGCGGACCGGGTGCGGCTCCAGGTCGAGGACGTGCAGACGCCGGACCAGGCCGTGGCAGCGGTGGACAGGCTGATCGACCGCTACCACGTGCCGCTGATCATCGGCACGTACGGCAGCACGCTGTCGGCGGCGGCCGCCGCCCGCGCCGACCAGCGGCACGTCGTGTACTGGGAGACCGGCGCCGTGGCCGACCAGGTCACCGTGGGCCGGCAGTACGTGTTCCGGACCGTGGCCACGGGCAGCTCGCTCGGCCGCATGGCGGTCGGCTTCACGCAGCAGGTGCTGCTCGGCGCCGCAGGCCTGGCGCCGGCCGCGGCCCGGGTCGCGATCGTCGGCGTGGACGACGTGTACGGCCAGTCGGTGGCCGACGCCGAGGAGGCGGGCGCGCGGGCGGCCGGAATCCAGGTGGTGGACCGGGTCCGGTACAGCTCCTACGCGTACGACCCCAACGCGATCGCCGAGGAGGTGGCGGCGGCCCGGCCGGACTTCCTGTGGGACGTCAGCTACCTGACCGACGGCATCGCGATCTGGCGGGCGATGCTCGACCACCGCGTGCCGCTGCGGGCCGCGATCGGCACCAGCTCGGCGTTCTGCATGGACGACTTCGGCAGAACGCTGGGCGCGCAGGCGGTCGGCCTGTACGCGGCGGACAAACCGGCCGGGACGGTGCCGTCGAACGCGCTGCAGCCGGCGGCCCGGGCGCAGCTGGCCGTTGCCCGGCGGGCGTACCGCTCGGTCACAGGGGCGACGGACATGCCGATCCCGGCGGTGGCCGGCTTCGTCGGCGGCTGGGTGCTGGCCCACGACGTGCTGCCGGCGGTCCACGGCCAGGTGACCAGCGACGGGCTGCGTGACGCGGCCGACGCGGTGGACGTCCCGGGGGGCATGGAGATCAACGGCGGGGGCGCGAAGTTCTCGCTGCCGGGCAACCCCGACGCGGGCCAGAACCTGCGCACGGCGGCGGTGGTCGGCCAGTGGCAGGCGGTGGACCAGATGAAGGTCGTGTTCCCGGCCGCGTTCGCGGAGGCGGCCCCCCGTCTGGAGCTCTCGGCGCCGAAGTTCGGCTGATCTCTGCGAGAGTACGGTCATGGCACCGGACTCGATGAAGATGCCGAAGCCGAGCGAGGAGGCCAAAGCGGCGTTCGCGGGGCTGGTCCCCGCCGCCCCGGCGGTCACCATGAAGCCGATGTTCGGCAACCTGGCCGGCTTCGTGAACGGGAACATGTTCGCGGGGCTGTTCGGCGAGGACCTGTTCGTCCGCCTGCCCGACGAAGAGGCCGCCGCGGTCCGCCAGGCCGGCGGCCGCGACTTCGAGCCGATGGCGGGCCGCGCGATGAAGGGCTACGTCATGGTCCCCGCGGACTGGCGCGACCGCCCGCAGGCGGTGGCGCCGCTGGTCGAGCGGGCGCTGGAGCTCACTGCCGAGCTGCCGGCGAAGCCGCCCCGGGCGGCCGTGGCGGCGAAGCCGGCCCGGAAGGCGAGGGCGTAGGCGCGCGGCCCGGCGAGATGGAAGACGTCCTCATCTTCGCCGACACCCGGCGCAGCCCTGAGCTCAGGCGCGAGCTGCCCATCGGCGTCGGTGACCCGTTCCTGTACGCCGAGGCCGGCGGGGTGCGGCACGTCGTGATCGCGCGGATGGAGATCCCGCGGCTCGCCGGCGCCGCCCCCGGCGTCGTGTGCCATGCCCTGGACGAGCTCGGCGGCGACGAGCTCCGCGCGCAGGGCCTGCGCCATCACGAGGTGCTGGAGCGGGTGGCGGTCCGGTTCTGCCGCGAGCAGGGCATCGGCCGGGCGCTGGTCCCCGCCACCTTCCCGGTGCGGATGGCCGACGTGCTCCGGGACGCGGGGATCGAGGTCGAGCCCCGGCAGTCGTTCTTCGGCGACCGCCGCCGGGCCAAGACGCCGGCCCAGGTGGAGGGGATCCGGCGGGCGCAGCGGGCGGCCGAGGCGGGCATGGCCGCCGTCGCCGGCCTGATCGCCCGGGCCGAGCCTCGCGAGGACGGCGTGGTCGTGGACGGCGCGCCCCTGACGTCGGAGCGGCTGCGCCACGCCCTGCTCGTCACCTTCCTGGAGCACGGCGCGATCGCCGGCGAGGCCATCACCTCGCACGGTCCGCAGGCCGCGGTCGGGCACGAGAGCGGCAGCGGGGTGATCCTGCCCGGCGAGCCCATCGTCGTGGACATCTGGCCGCAGGACCCGCGGACCGCCTGCCACACCGACATGACGCGCACGTTCGTCGCCGGCGAGCCGCCCGCCGAGCTGGCCGAGTACCAGCGCGTGGTCAGCGAGGCGCGTGACGCGGCCATCGCCGAGGTGCGGCCCGGCGCCGACGCCCGCGCGGTGTACGCCGCGGCGGCGGGCGTCATCGAGCGGGCCGGCTACCCGACCCTGCGCACCAAGGAGCCGGGCCAGCCGCTGGACCACGGCTTCAACCACCTGCTCGGGCACGGCGTCGGCCTGGAGGTCCACGAGGCCCCGATCCTGGGGCCGGCACCCGACGAGCTCGTCGCCGGCGACGTGATCGCCATCGAGCCGGGCGTGTACCGGCAGGGCTTCGGCGGCTGCCGGCTCGAGGACGTCCTCGTCGTGACCGACACCGGCGCCGAGGTGCTCACCTCCTTCCCGTACGACCTGGTTCCCACCGCCGCCGCCGACTGAGCGGGAGAGAGCGGCCATTTCGCCGCCCAACCGCCACGAATCGCCGGGCCGGGGCCATAGTTTCGATGCATCCGCCGGGGAGACTGCCGTGCTGAGAGAGGCGCTCGACCGCCTCACAGACGAGCAGAAGGAGCAACTCAGATGATCAACCCTGGCTACCCGGTCCAGTTCTCGGTGGACTACCCGGACCGTCCCCTCGACCGTCTCACGACGGCCCTCCGGATCTTCACGGTGGTCCCGATCGCGATCGTGCTCAGCGTCCTCGCGGGCGGCGCGTGGCAGTCGGACGGCGGCCACTCCACGGCCGTCGCCGTCGGCGCCGCCGGCCTCCTCTTCGGGGCCCCGCTGCTGATGATCCTGTTCCGGCAGAAGTACCCGCGCTGGTGGTTCGACTGGAACCGCGAGCTGATGCGCTTCACCAACCGCGTCTCGGTGTACCTGGCCCTGATGGACGACCGCTACCCCTCGACCGACGAGGAGCAGTCCGTGCACCTCGACTTCCCCTACCCCGACGTGCCGCACGACCTCAACCGCTGGCTGCCGCTGGTCAAGTGGTTCCTCGCGATCCCCCACTACATCGTCCTGCTCTTCCTCAGCATCGCCGCGGTCTTCGCGGTGGTCATCGCCTGGTTCGCGATCCTGTTCACCGGGCGCTACCCGCGGCCGCTGTTCGACTTCGTGCAGGGCGTGATCCGCTGGAGCAACCGGGTCACCGCCTACGCCGTCATCCTGGTGACGGACCAGTACCCGCCGTTCCGGTTGGCGGCCTGACGCCCGGTCAGCCGCCCACGGCGATCGGGGTCACCAGGCGGCGGTCGGCGTACGAGCGGCCCGTCTCGAGCGCGTACGCGCCGGGGCGGAGCCGCCAGGCGCCGGCCGCCGCGTCCCACGTCTCGGCCGCGCGCCGGGGCACGGCGATCGCCACCTCCGCCGCCTCGCCCGGGGCGGCGGCGGCCGTCGCGAAGCCGGCCAGCCAGCGCCGCGGCCGGTCGGCCTCCGGCTCGGCCGGCGCCAGGTACGCCTGGACCACCTCCCGGCCCGCCCGGGGACCTGTGTTGCGGACCCGGACCCGCAGCACGCCGAGCGCGTCGCCGGCGCCCGAAGTGAACGAGGCCGACTCGTACGCCCACGTCGTGTACCCGAGGCCGTGGCCGAACCAGAACGCCGGCGGGGCCGCCGCCCGCTCCCACGCCCGGTACCCGATGAACACGCCCTCGTCGTACACGAGCGCTCCGTCCACCGGCGTCACCCGCGACACCGGGCAGTCCGCCAGCCGCGCCGGCCACGTCGTCGGCAGCCGGCCGCCCGGCTCGGCGCGGCCGAGCAGCACGTCGGCCAGCGCCGCCCCGCCCTCCTGGCCCGGGAACCAGGCCAGCAGGACCGCCGCGACCTCGTCCGCCCACGGCATCTCGACCGGCGAGCCGGCGTTGACGACGACCACGGTCCGCGGGTTGGCCGCCGCCACCCGCCGCACCAGCTCGTCCTGGCGGCCGGGCAGCGCCAGCGTCTCCCGGTCGGCGCCCTCCCGCTCCGTCTCCTCCGTGCTGCCGACCACCACGACCGCCACGTCGGCGGCGGCCGCCGCGGCCACCGCCTCGGCGACCAGGTCGTCCGGGTCCACCGCCGGGCCGGCGTGGCCGAGCGTGAAGCTGACCGCCGGGAAGGGCAGGGTCCCCTCGATCGTGTGCCGCAGCGACACGTCCACCGCCGCGCCGGCCGCCAGCTCGACCTCGACGACGCGCGACGGCGGGTGCAGGAAGGCGGCGCCCGGGCCGCCGTCGCCGTCCACCAGGTTCACGCCGTCGAAGACCTCGCGGCCGCCCACCTCCAGGCGGAACGCGCCGGCGCCCTCGACCGCGAACCGGTGCCGGCCCCCGACCTGCGGGGTGAACGCGCCCGCGACCTCGACCGACCGCAGCTCGCGCTGGGTGACGCCGCCCGGCAGGTCGCCCAGCCAGCGCGCCAGGCCGCTGGCCAGCGGCTGCTCCGCCAGCGCCCGGCCGTCGCGGTCCCGGAACACCGCGGTCAGCTCGAAGTCGGCCCCGGCCGGCGCCACGCGGGTGCGGGCGCCGGCGCCCACCGCGTACGTCACCGCCACCCCGCCGGGCAGCGCGGCGCGCACGCCGGCCAGCGGCGACACGACCGCGGCCGAGCCGACCTCGGCGCTGCCGCCGCCCATCGCCGTCGGCGCCCCGGCCGCCTCGCCCGCGACCGCCACGGCGCGCAGGCCCGCCGGGTCCAGCGGCAGCACGCCGTCGTTGCGAAGGAGCACGAACGAGCGGGCGGCCAGCTCGCGGGCCAGCGCGGCGCCGTCCACCGGAGCCGGCAGCGCGTCCGCGGCGACCGCCGGCGCCACGCCGTCCAGCGCCCCCGCCCGGGCCGCCAGGCGCAGCGTCCGGCGGGCCATGTCCGCCACCACCGCCTCCGGCACCGTCCCGGCCCGGACGGCGTCGGCCAGCCCGTTCCGGAAGACGGGGAGGACGCCCGGCATCGCCACGTCCAGGCCGCCGAGCGCGGCCCGGACGGCGTCCCGCGCCGCCATCCAGTCGGAGACGACGCAGCCGTCGAAGGCCCACTCGCCCTTCAGCAGGCGGCGCTGCAACGCGCCGTGCTCGGTCATCGTGCTGCCGTTGACGCTGTTGTAGGCGGACATCGCCGCCCACGCGCCCGCGCGCCGGACCGCCACCTCGAACGGCGCCAGGTACAGCTCGCGCAGCGTCCGCTCGTCCACCCGCACGTCCACCGTGAAGCGGTCCGTCTCGGCGTCGTTGGCGACGAAGTGCTTGGGCATGGCGGCGACGCCGCCCTCCTGCACCCCGGTCACGTAGCCAGCGGCGATCTCTCCGGTCAGCAGCGGGTCCTCCGAGTAGCACTCGAAGTGGCGGCCGCCGAGCGGGCTGCGGTGCAGGTTGACCGTCGGCGCCAGCAGCACGTGGACGCCCTTGCGCCGCGCCTCCTGCGCCAGCACATGCCCGGCGCGCCGGGCCAGCTCGGGGTCCCACGTCGCGGCCAGCGCGGTCGGGCTGGGCAGCATCACCGTGGGACCGCCGCCGCTCCAGACCGTGCCGCGCACGCCGACCGGCCCGTCCGACATGACCAGCGAGCGCAGCCCGATCTCCGGCAGCGCCGGCAGCGCCCACATGTCCAGCCCGTCCACCAGCCGGACCCTCGTCTCCAGGTCCAGGCGGGCCAGGGCGGTCTCCACGGCACGCTCGCGGGTCGTCTCGTCGGATGCGGTCGCCTGCGTCATGGCTCCATCCTGACGCGCGCGCCCCGGCCGGGGACCATCGTGACCGCGTGCAGCGCCACGCGCTCGGGCCGCGGCGAGGCGGGCCGCAGCCGCGCGTGCTCCAGCACCGTGCGGATCACGACGGCCATCTCGAACGTGACGAAGCTGGCCCCGAGGCAGCGCCGGATGCCGCCGCCGAACGGGATCCACGCGCCGGCGCCCGGCTGCGCGTCGAGAAACCGCTCGGGCCGGAACGCCTCCGGCCGGTCGTACCGGTCGGGCCGGCGCTGGGCCAGGTAGATGCTGGCGGCGACGGCGACGCCGGCCGGCACCGTGTGGGCGCCCAGCGCGAGCGGCCGCCGCAGCCGCCGCGACGTGTAGCGGAAGACGGGCCGGAGGCGGAGCGTCTCCCGGATGACCGCGTCCAGCAGGCGGGCCGAGCCGTCGGGGTCGTCGCGGAGGCGCTCGACCAGGTCCGGGCGCCGCAGCAGCAGCTCGAAGCACCAGGCCAGCGACGTGGCGGTCGTCTCGTGCCCCGCCACCAGGACCGTCACCAGCGCGTCCACCAGCTCGGGGTCGTCCATCTCGGGCAGCAGGACGTCGATGACGCCGTCGCCCGGCTCCGGCGCGGCCCGGCGGCGCCGGACCTGGGCGCGCAGCAGCTCGTCCACGTGCGCCTTGAGGCGGACGAACCGGCCCCACGGGCTGCGCGGGCCCAGGTCCCGGCGCAGGGCGGGCACGACCATCCACGAGCTGCCCATCCGCAGCAGCCGCTGGAGCGACCGGCGGAGGTCGTCGAGCTCCGCCGATTCAGCCAGGTCGAACACGACGCGCAGGATCACCTCGAACGTGATGGCGCGCAGGCGCGGCAGCAGCGGGAACGGGCGGTCGCGCGGCCAGCCGGCGACGCTGGTCCCCACGATCGCGGCGATCGCCCCCGCCTGGCGGCGCATGCGCTCGCCGTGGAAGAACGGCAGCAGCAGGCGGCGCTGGCGCAGGTGCTCCGGCCCGTCCAGCATCAGCACCGACCGTTCCCCGAGCAGCGGAGCCAGGATCGCGTTCTCCTCGCCGGTGCTCGCGGCCTCCGCGTCGAGCGTCAGGACCCGCTCGACCAGCGCCGGGTCGCTGACCATGACGACCGGCGGCCCGAGCGCCAGGCGGAGCGTGAACATGTCGCCATACCGCCGCGCGCACCGCTCCAGGAACCCGGTCGGCGAGCCGAGCCACAGGGCGGTCTGGACGAGGGCCGGGAGGGGCGGCCCGGGGGGCAGTGCCGAGGCTGCTGACATACCGCCGATTTTGCCGAAACGATTGCTGGGCGTTTGTCCTGGCCGTGCCGTCTCGCCCATGGTCGCCTCCCTGACCATTCGGATATCACAGTG
>Ga0070717_10000371_pt1 | contig 28681 bp, 28 predicted proteins | sample LARL113metaG_FD_71366 | JGI IMG/M metagenome (GOLD analysis project Ga0070717, IMG submission 71366) | Corn, switchgrass and miscanthus rhizosphere microbial communities from Kellogg Biological Station, Michigan, USA - LAR L11-3 metaG | ecosystem: Host-associated > Plants > Roots > Rhizosphere ...
GGAGCGCCGGCGTCCTCGCCGGCTGGCGCGCCGGCGTCCCGCCGGCGTTCATGAGAGGCGGCGAGGACGCCGCCTCGCCGGCCGCCGGGACGGCGGCGCTCCAATGCCCGCCGAGCGACGTCAAACTTAAGGCCATTGCGCCTAGAAGCGCACGCCCACACCTGTCGTCACGATCAGGGGGTGAAAGTTGGTCTGCAGCCCGTCGCGCGGGAATTCCGCGCGATGCGTCTCGAACGTCGACTCGAACGGAAACACCTTCGCGTCGACGCCCGCCCACCAGCGGCCGCTCAGCGGCATGCGCGCGCCGAGCTGCGCGATCACGGCAACGTGGTCCGGCTGCTCGATGCGCGTGACGCGCATCGCCGGCGCGTCGACGACGTCGTCGGCGTGGCGCACGAACGGAAACGCCAGCCCCGCGCCGGCGTACGGCTCGACGCGCCCGCCCTCGCCGAACCGCCGCACGAGCGACAGCGACAGCGGCACGACGCGGAGGCGCCGCCCCTCCGCTCCGTTTTCGCCGCGCAGCGACGCGCGCGGCCGCGCCTCGTTCGCCGCGAGGTGTAGCGCGAGCCTGTCATCGAGCTGCATCTCCGCCGCGGCGGCGGGGCCGAGGCTCGGTACGAGATGGAGGTATGCGCTTGTCAGCTGAACGTGCCCGTTGCCGGGGAACGACTGCATCGCCAGGAGGAAAAGAATGCCGAAATGCATGATCGTGCTCGCCGCCTTGCTTGCCTGCGATGCACTTGCCGCGCCCGCTCCGTTCCGCGTTGCGCAATACGACGTCGCCTGGTACGACGCCGCCCGCCAACGCCCCGTCGCGGTGCGCATCTACGCGCCGGTGGACGCGCCCGGCCCGCTCCCCGTCATCGTTTTCTCCCACGGCCTCGGCAACTCGCGCCTCGGCTACGCCTGGCTCGGGCGCGCCTGGGCGAGCGCCGGCTTCGTGTCGATCCACCCCGAGCACCTCGGCGCGGACCTCGACGTCACGCAGCACGGTCTCTGGCACCTCTACCGCGCCGGCTTCGACCGCGCGAACTGGCGCAACGTGCCGCTGGACATCCATTTCGTCCTCGATCAGATCGCGCGCGACGACGCACTGCCGCCACCGCTGCGCGGCCGCCTCGACCTCGCCCACATCGGCGTGGCCGGCCACTCCCTCGGCGCGTTCGCCGCGCTGGCCATCGGCGGCATGCGCGTCGACGGCGTCAGCTACCGCGACGAGCGCGTGCGCGCGGCCGTGCCGATCTCCATGTCCGAGACCATGCCGGCCGAGGCGTACGAGAGCGTGGCCATCCCGATGCTGCACATCACCGGCACGCGCGACTCCAGCTACGCCTACGGCACCACGCCGCGCGCGCGGCGCGTGCCGTTCGAGTCGATTCCGCGCGAAGACCAGATCCTCGTCACGATCGCCGGCGCGAACCACTCCACGCCCTCTGACGACGAGAGTCCCGCGAACCGCGCCGCGCACGACGTCATCCGCAACGTGACGACCGCATTCTGGAACGCGACGCTCCGCGGCAAGCCGCTCCACTTCCCCGCGTACGCGAACGCCAAAATCGAGACGCGCACCGCCCCCCTCCGCGTCGGCAAGATCAACGTCGTCGCCGGCAACCTCTTCGAAGGCCGCGCGAACGCGCTGCACGTGCAGACGCGCGAGTCGCTCGTGCGCGACTTCCTCCTCTTCCACGAAGGCGACCCGTTCGACGAGGCCCGCCTGCGCGAGAGCGAGCGCAACCTCCGGGCGCTCGACTTCCTCCGCTCCGCCTCGGTCGTGGCCGCGCCGCCGCACGACTCGGTCGTCGACGTCACCGTCACCACCGAGGATGCGTTCACGACGGACGTGAACGCCGACTTCTCCAACGACGGCCGGCGCTCGCTCTACGACTTCGACGTCACGCAGAAAGACCTCGGCGGCAGCGGCGCCGAGGCCGACGCGCGCGTCGCCAATGGCCGCGATCGGAGCACGCGATCGCTGGAAATCCTCGATCCGAGGCTCGCCGGCGCGTATTGGAACGGCGACGCGCTCTTCGCGCGCAGCTCCGACGGCAACGAGGAGAAGCTCTCGGTCGAGCGGCCGCTCTACTCGTACGCCGCGCCGTACACCGCGGCCGCGTCGTTCGATCACCTCCTGCAGGACGCGCGCATTTACGAGGACGGCGATGTCGCCGCGCTCTTCCGCCAGGAGCACCGCGAGGCGACGCTGGCGTACGGCCACCCGCTCTTAGCGACGCCGCATTCGTCGCTGCGCCTCGTCGGCGGCGTCGACGTCCTCTCCGACACCTTCACGGCGCTGCACGGCCTGGCGCCGCTCGACCGGCACTTCCGCTTCTTCGAGGCCGGGCTCGACTCGCAGTCGTTCGATCTCTTCAAGCTCGACCACGTCGACCTCGGCCTGCGCGAGCAGGATTTCAACCTCGGTATACACACATCCGTGTACGCGGCGCGCTCGGCCGGCGGAACGCTCCGCTTCCGCTCCGACGACGCCGCCGGCTACGCCTTCGGGCCGCACGCGTTCGTGCTCACGCGGCTGACGGCGTCGGCGCGCGGGCGCAGCACGAACCGCAACTCCGTGACGTCGAGCGACACGCGCTACGTCTACCGCTTCGACACCGCGCACCCGCAAACCTTCGTCGTCCGCGCCCGCATCGACTACGGCAGCGACGCCGACCGCGACGTGCAGTTCTTCGCCGACGGCCAGAACGGCCTGCGCGCCTATCCGAACTTCGCCTTCAGCGGCCCGCACCGCGTCGTCGTCAACGCCGAGCAGCGCCTCTTCCTCGGCACCGAGTGGCTGCACCTCCTCGAGCCGGGCTTCGCTGTCTTCGCCGACAGCGGCAACGCCGCCGCCAACGCGCTCTTCCGCCACTTCAAGAGCGACGCGGGCGCGGGACTGCGCTTCGCCGTCTCGCGCTTCGAGTCGACGATGATCCGCCTCGACGCCGCCTACGCGTTCAACGGCAGCCCGCTGAGCCGGCGAGGGGTGGTGTTTTCGATCGCGACGACGCAGGCGTTTTGATCAGGGGGCAGGGCGTTCCGAATGCGACGACCACGGAAACTCAGAACGCAGAATGCGAATGCAGAATGAAGAAAGCTCCGCCTGTTTTCTCAATTCTGCATTCGCATTCTGCGTTCTAAGTTTCCGTGACGAATGCACCCGCGCTCGCGAAGAATTCGCTTCGGGTGAGATGAACGAGGGGGGTGGTGCGAAAGGGGGGACTCGAACCCCCACGGCTGTGAACCACTGGCTCCTGAAACCAGCGCGTCTACCAGTTCCGCCACTTTCGCAGCTTGCGGGACCGAGATTCTCGGCGGCGGGTGGAGGAATGTCAATTGCGTCGGCGATATTCCTAATCTATTCTGACGTGGCAACGACGCGAGAAACCCCGCCCATGTCTCTAACGAGCGATGCCGCTCCGGCCGTTCTGGAGCGGCCCAAGGCCATCCCCCCGCCGCGCGAGAAGGTCAGCACCGAGATCTGGAACCTCCCCAACTCGCTGACCCTCTTCCGCATTTTCCTCGTCCCGCTGCTCGTCGTCGTCCTGCTGACCAAGTACTCCAACCGCCTCGGCCTGGCCATCTTCCTCGTCGCCGCCGTCACCGACTTCTTCGACGGCTACTTCGCCCGGCGCATGCAGAAGATCACCCGCCTCGGCGCCCTGCTCGACCCCATCGCCGACAAGCTCCTCATGTCCGCCGCCTTCATCTCCCTCGTCGAGCTCGGCCTGGCCCGGGCCTGGATGGTCGTCATCATCATCGGCCGCGAGTTCGCCGTCTCCGGCCTCCGCGCCATCGCCGCGCAGCAGGGCGTGACCATCGCCGCCTCCCCGCTCGGCAAGACCAAGATGATCTCCCAGGTCGTGGCCATCGCCCTGCTGATCGTCAGCTACGAATTGGGCGAGTTCCGCTTCACCTCCGAGATCGCCCTGTGGGTCGTCGTCCTCTTCTCGCTCGTCTCCGGCGTCGACTACTTCCTCAAGTTCGCCCGCTCGGTGCTGAAGGAAGACGAGACGCCGTAGACCATCGTCATCCTGAGCCGCGCAGCGGCGAAGGATCTCCGGATGCGACGCCGTTGTATTTGGAGATGCTTCGGCGTCTGCGCGCCTCAGCATGACGCTGCGTAGGAACGCCGCTTGCGACGACGTCGCGGGCGATGCCTCGCCTCACCCGCGCGCTGCAGCACCGCAACTACCGCCTCTTCTTCGGCGGGCAGAGCGTCTCGCTCGTCGGCACGTGGATCACCCGCCTGGCCACGAGCTGGCTCGTCTATCGCCTGACCGGCTCGGAGCTCCTCCTCGGCGTGACCGGCTTCGCCGGCCAAATCCCGATGCTCGTCCTCGCGCCGTTCGCCGGCGTCCTCGTCGACCGCTGGAACCGCCACCGCATGCTCGTGATCACCCAGATCCTCTCGGCCCTGCAGTCGCTGGCGCTGGCCGTCCTGGCGCTGGCCGGCGTCATCACCGTCGCGGAGATCATCCTCCTGCAGATCGCGCAGGGGATCATCAACGCCTTCGACACGCCGGCGCGCCAGGCCTTCGTCGTGGAGATGGTCGAAGACCGCGCCGACCTGCCGAACGCCATCGCCCTCAACTCCTCGATGTTCAACGCCTCGCGCATCGTCGGCCCGGCCATCGGCGGCGCGATCATGGCCGCCGTCGGCGAGGGATGGTGCTTCATGATCGACGCGATCTCCTACCTCGCCGTGATCGCGTCGCTGCTGGCCATGCGCGTGCCGCTGCGCGCGGTCGTCCGCGAGCGCGCGCGCATGCTCGACGAGCTGCGCCACGGCGTGCGCTACGTCTTCGGCTTCGCGCCGATCCGCGAGCTCCTGCTCAACGTGGCGCTCATCGGGACGATGGGCATGCCGTACGCGGTGCTGATGCCGGTCTTCGCCTCGAAGATCCTCCACGGCGGCCCGCACACGCTCGGCTTCCTGATGACGGCGTCGGGCCTCGGCGCGCTGGCCGGCACGGTCTACCTCGCCTCGCGCCACACCGTCGTCGGCCTCGGCAAGGTCATCGTCGCCGCCATCGCCCTCCTCAGCGCCGGCCTGATGGCCTTCTCGTTCTCGCGCTCGCTCTGGATCTCCATGGCCGTGCTGCCGCTCGTCGGCGCCGGCATGATGCTGCAGTCGTCGTCGTCGAACACGATCCTGCAGACGCTCGTCGACGAAGACCTGCGCGGCCGCGTGATGGCCTTCTACACCGTGGCCGTCCTCGGCACGCAGCCGCTCGGCAGCCTCGCCGCGGGGGTACTCGCCGACCATATCGGCGCGCCGCGCACGATCCTGGTGGGGGCGATCGGCTGCGCGCTCACCGGCGCGTGGTTCGCCTTCCGCCGCCCGATGCTGGCGCGCCACGTCCGGCCGATCTATGTCGAGCGCGGCATCCTCGCGCCGGTCGACGACGCGCCGCCGATGCCGGTGGCCTGAGCGCCGCCGTCCGCCTCCATCCAGCCGTTCCGCCCGCTCTCCTTCACGCGGTAAAGCGCTTTGTCCGCGAGGCCGACCACCTCCTGCCACGTCAGCGCTCCCGCATCGCCGCGCGAGAACGGCCACGCGGCCACGCCGATCGAGCAGGTGCGCGCGATCGTGCGGCCGTCGGGGAGCTGGAAGCGATGCGCCTCGAACGACGCGCGCAGCGTTTCGGCAAGCTCGCCGGCGTGGGCGCGGTCGACGAAGCGGACGACGACGAGGAACTCCTCGCCGCCCCAGCGCACGACGGTGTCGGACGTCCGGAAGAACGAGCGCAGGATCGCCCCGATCTCGACCAGCACGGCGTCGCCGGCGTCGTGGCCGTACGTGTCGTTGACGCTCTTGAAGTGATCGAGGTCGAGGAGGAGAAAGACGAGGTCCTCGCCGTCCGCGCGCTCGGCGATGGCGAGGTCGGCGCCGATGGTCTGCTCGAGGTAGCGCCGGTTGCGCAGGCCGGTGAGCGCGTCGGTGAGGCTGGCCTCCTCGATCTTCGCGTACGCGGCGCGCAGCTCCTCGGTGCGCGCGGCGACGATGCGCTCAAGGGCTTCGCTGCGCGCGCGGAACCGGCGCACACGCAGCCGGTAGCCGAGGTAGATCGCCGCCGCGATCGCCAGCGCCACGGCGATGCGGAACGGCCACGTCTCGTAAAACAGCGGCGGCACCGACACCGGCAGGCGCAGCTCGTGCGGGCTCCAGACGCCATCGCGGTTCGTCGCCGCGACGCGCAACGTGTAGTTGCCGGCGGGCAGCGACGCGTACATCAGCGACCGCTGGCTCGCGTCGACGACGGTCCACGCACGGTCGTGGCCTTCGAGCTCGTAGCGATAGACGATGCGCTCGGGCGCGCTGAGGTCGAGCGCGGCGAACTCGACGCGCAGCGAGCGGTCGCGCAGCGTCGCGAACGTGGCCACGACCGGCGGCGCGTACGTCCACGGCCGTATCTTCGCGGGATCGACGACGAGCAGCCCCTGCGGCGAGCCGAAGAGCAGCCGCCCATCGCGCATGCGGGCGCGGCTGGCGATGAAGATGTTCGGGAAGACGGAGCCGTCCGCGGCGCCGAACGCCTGCGCGGTCCACGTTTCCGCGTCGACGCGCAGCCGCGGCCCGATCCACATCCGCCCGCTCGCGTCCTCGACGAGCTCCTCGGCCGCGGCCGGCGCGCGATGGAGTCTCTGCGCGACGTTCTCGAAGCGCCCGTTCGCGAGCACGACCGCGCCGCCGTGCGTGCCGATCCACAGCCGGCCCTTGCGGTCGAAGGCGAGGTCCGGAACCCAGCGGTCGGGCAAGCCGCCGATGCGCTGCGTCCGACCGGACGCCGGATCGAAGTGATTCAGGCCGTGATCGGTGCCGACCCACAGCGTGCCGTCGGGCGCGACGGCGATCGCTTCGACGGCGGTCCCTTTCTCGCCGTACGCGGTCACGCGCGACGCCGCGTCGATGCGCGCCATGCCGAACGCGGAGCCCGCCCACACCGCGCCGTCGTTAGTGAACGCGATCGTGCGGATCGGCCCGCCGGGAAGGCCGTCACGAGTCGTGAAGCGATCGCGCCCCTGTCCCTCTCCCCGCTCGCGGGGAGAGGGTGGCCGAAGGCCGGGTGAGGGGCGAATCCGTTCCAGACTCCCATCGAGCGTCGCCACCCAAACATCCCCATTCGGCGCCTGCGCCAAACACGTCACCGCGCCATCCGCCAGATCGCCGATGTGATCGACGCGATGCAGATCCCGGTCGAAGACGTCGATCCCGTTGCCGTTCGTCCCCGCCCAAATCCGTCCGTCGCGCATCTCCATCGCCCGCACCACGGACGGATGCGTGAGCCCGTCGGCGATCGCCGGCGAGTAGCGCAGCGCGCGAAACGCGCGCGTCGACGGATCGTGCCGCGCGATCCCCTCGCCCCACGTCCCCGCCCAGATCACGCCCGAGCGGTCGCGCAGGATCGCGCCGATGCGGTCGGCCGGGAGTGTCGAGTCGAGCGTCGCGTCGTGCTTCAGACGATCGACGATCTGCAGCGACGATGCGTCGACGACGTCGATCCCGCCGCCGAACGTCGCGATCCACACTTCATCGCCGGTCTCGGCGAAGCCGTAAACCCAGAAGTGACTCAGCTCGCCGGGAAGGAAGCGCCGCAGCGCGCCGGTGGCGGGGTCGAGCACCGCCGCGCCGTGGTCCGCGGTACCGATCCAGATCCGGCCGCGCGCGTCCTCGTAGATCTTCGTCACGTACTCGCCCGCGAGCGCGACCTGCCGGAAGTTGCGCTGCAGTCCGGCGCGCGTGCCGGTCCAGACGTTGCCGCGCCTGTCGATGAGCAGCCCGCGCGTCTGCTCGTGCGTGATCTGCTCGATGCGCCCTAGGTCAAAACGCGCCAGCCCGTCGCTCGCGGCGATCCAGATCCGTCCGCGCGCATCCTCGGCCAGCCCTTCGACGCGGTCGGCGGCGTAGCGCGTGACGCGGCCGCTCTTCGGATCGAGCGCGCCGAGACCGTCGCTGAACGTGCCGATCCAGATCGTGCCGTCGCGCGCGGCGAGCAGCGTGCGCACGTATCCGCTCGTCAGCGTGCGGAAGCGGTAGCCGTCGAAGCGCACCAGGCCGCCCTGCGTGCCGATCCAGAGGAAGCCGTCGCGGTCCTGCGCGAGCGCCGAGCAGAGGTGCGCCGGCGCGTCCTCGGGGATGGCGATGCGGCGGAAAGAAACGAGGCCGGGCCGCGACGCGGATGCGGTCGCGGCCACGGCCCCGAGTGTGAGGCACAGCAGAAGCGAGCGGGCGTTCATGGGAGACCGTCAGATGATAACGGTCTCCCGCCCGATCACATGCGCCGTTCGTCGCGAGTGCCGGCACCGCCGGCCATGCTGCCGCCGCCGCGATACTCGTAAGCGTGGCGGATGTAGTCACGGTCGCGGTTGAAGTCGGTGCCGTAATCGCTGCTGAGCTGCCGCTCGAGATCGGCATTCCACGTCGGATACCTCGCCTTGTACTGCTTCTGCGCGGCGTAGCCGAAGCGGAAGGCCTGCTCGTGGTTCTCGGCGCCCGCGGCGCCGCTGGCGGCCTGCTTCAAGGTGTCGTCGACGTCCTGCTTGAGGTCGCGGTCGGTCTTCGAGCCGAAGTCGTTTTTCGTCTGCTCCCAGTCGTTGGCGAACGCGGCTTTCACGCGGTTCCAAGCGCTGTCGTGCTCATCGGTGTACCAAGAGGGTCTGTGCATAGGTTCTCCCTTCGCATCCAAAGGGAGCAATGAGCGGGCCATTTAGAGGGGGCAGAGCGCAGGGCGCGGGGCGCGGGTGGTGGTCGTCGCAAACGCACGAACCTTGGCCTTGGGGCCGTAGCTCGCGCATTCGCGAGGACAACATCTGCGCCCCGCCCCCTGCGCCCTGCGCCCTATTCTTCCAACGATTCGAGATTCGACAGGATCGACTCGATGCGGTCCCGGATCTCGCCGCGCTCGCGGCGGAAACGCGCGCCGTCCTCGTCGATCTCGTCGAGGCGTTTCTTCAGCGCGTCGCGCTCGCGGCGCAGCTCCTGAATCGTGGCGATGGCGCGCTCGACCTTCTCGCTCAAGCGCTGCAGGATCTCGTCGTCGGTCTCTGTAGTTTTCTTTGTCATAGCAGTTTCACCGGAAGCATGCCCGCCAGGCGCGACGCGAGCTGCTGCTGCAAGCCGCTCACCTCGTCTTGCGTGAGCGAGCGGTCGAACGCCTGGTACCACATGCCTAGAGTTGTCTTGATCTCGTCACCGTCGGGCGCGTAGCGGTCGCGAAGACCGACCTCCTGCAGGTGCGGGACGTCGAAGGAGCGGATGGTGTCGACGATGCGCTGGTATGCGAGGTCGCGGCCGTGCGTGAGCGCGAGGATCATCGGCACGCCGGGATAGCGCGCCACGGGCGCCATCGTCCAGGCGCCGGTCGCGGCGAGGAGCGCGTCGACGTCGATTTCCGCCGCGACGACGTCGCCCTTGATCCCGAACCGCTGCAAGACCTCGGCGGCGATGAATCCGACCGACGCGATCTCCGCGTCGCCGTGCCGCGCGACGGCGCGCTTTCCCTTGCGCAGCCACGGCTGATCGCCCGTCGAGAAGTCGAGGCCGACGTGCAGCCGCGACGCGATCTGCTCGACGACGCCCTTGACGTCGAAGAAGTCGATCGGCCGCTTCGGATCGCCCCAGAACGTGCCGAGCGTGCCGTACATGACGAGCGCCGCGCGCGCGCGCTCGCGGACGCCGCCGGCGGCGCGGTGGTACGTGCGCCCGACCTCGAAGAGCGCGCCGTCGCGCGTGCCGTAGGCGCGGTTGAAGACGACGTTCTCGAGGAGGCCGGGCAGCAGCGAGAGGCGCATCGACGAGACGTTCTCCGTCAGCGCGTTCGTGATCGAGATCGGCTGCTCCGTCGAGAAGACCGCGTTGAGCTCGGGATGGATGAACGAGTAGCTGATCGTCTCCGTCAGGCCGCTGCCGACGAGGATGTCGCGGACCTCGTCCGCAACGACGTCGATGCGCTGGCGCCGCACGTCGCCGGTGTTCGAGCGCGGCATCGCCGCCGGAACGTTGTCGAGGCCGAAGAAGCGGAGGACTTCCTCGACGAGGTCCATCTCTTCGAAGATGTCGCCGCGATACGTCGGCACCGTGACCCTGATTCCGTCGTGCACGGTCTCGGCGGCGAAGCCGAGGCGGCGGAAGAGCTCGAGGGCGTAGCCGATGCCGACGGCGCCGCCGGACTGCTCGTGCAGCTTGGTCTGGCGCAGGCGGATCGTCTTCGGCGCGGTCTCGACGGCCACGACGTCGATCGGCGCCTCGGCCGCGCCGCCGATCATCTCCGCCGTCATCTCGACGGCGAGCAGCGTGTCGTTCGGATCGACGCGGCGCTCGAAGCGGTACGACGCGTCGGTCTTGATGCCGAGGCGCCGCGCGGTGCGGCGGATGAACGACGGCTCGAACCACGCGCACTCGAGGAGGACGTTCTTCGTCGACGCCGTGATCTCGCTCTCGGCGCCGCCGATGATCCCGCCGAGGCCGACGGCGTGATTCGCGTCGGCGATGACGACGGTCTCCGCGTCGAGCTTGCGCATCTCGTTGTCGAGGCTGCGCATCGTCTCGCCCGCCTTGCCGCGGCGAACGACGATGGCCGGCCCTTGCAGGCGATCGAGATCGAAGGCATGCAGCGGATGCCCGAGGGCGAGCATGACGTAGTTCGTGGCGTCGACGACGTTATTGATCGGGCGGAGGCCGACCGCTTCGAGCCGTCTCGCGATCTTCGGATCGCTCGGCTTGATCGTGACGCCGCGGATGACTTTCGCCGTGTAGCGGCGGCACATCTCCGGCGCCTCGATGCGGATCGCCACCTCCGTGGAGGACAGGCACTCTTGCCTGTCCTCGGGCGGGGGGACAGGCAAGAGTGCCTGTCCTCCACGGCCCAAGGCGGCAGCGAGCTCCCGCGCCATCCCCATGTGCGACATCGCGTCGACGCGGTTCGTCGTGATCTCGAGGTCGAACACGATGTCGCTGCCATGCGCCTCGCGCGACTCGACGGCGTGGCCGATCTCGGTGAAGCGCTGCGCGAGCTCGTCGTCGGACAGCCCGGAGAGATCGACGTAGTCGCTCAGCCAGTCGCGGGAGAGTTTCATGCGGCGCGGATTCTAACGTGAGCGGCTGCGCATCGCAGCCACGACGATCGCGGCGATCACGACCGCAAGCACGACGACGGCGAGCAGCACGACGAAGCCGACGAAGCCGAGCATCAGAAGCTCACGCGCGCGAGCACGCCCTCGGCCGCGTCGTGCGGGTTGTTGCGCTTGTGCAGCACGTCGTCGAGGATCCGCTCGTAGTCGTCGGTGACGCCGAGGAGCCGGCCCATGAACTTCTCCTTGAGCAGCGTCTCGATGCGGATGCGCACGCGCTCGCGGTTGCGGCGATCGAGCTCCCCCGAGGCGCGGAGATAGCCGTCGTGCTTCGCGATCGCGGCGTCGAGCTCGTCGATCCCCTTGCCGAGCGACGCCACGGTCTTCACGATCGGCGGCACCCAGTCGCCGTGCTCCTCGACGAGCGACATCATCATCGTCACCTCGGTCACGGTCTTGTCCGCGCCAGGACGGTCGGCCTTGTTGACGACGAAGATGTCGCCGATCTCCATGATCCCCGCCTTGATCGCCTGGATGTCGTCGCCCATGCCGGGGACGAGGACGACCATGTTCGTCTGCACGGTGCGGATGACTTCGACCTCGTCCTGCCCGACGCCGACGGTCTCGACGAGGACGATGTCGAAGCCGGAGGCGTCGAGGATGTCGACGACGTCGTTCGTCGCCTTGGCCAGGCCGCCGAGAAAGCCGCGCGTGGCCATGGAGCGGATGAAGACGCCGCGGTCGGTGTAGAGCTCGCTCATGCGGATGCGGTCGCCGAGGATCGCGCCGCCGCTGAACGGCGACGTCGGATCGACCGCGACGATGCCGACGCGCTTGTCATGCTTCCGATAGTGCTTCGCCAGCGCCGCGACGAGCGTCGACTTGCCGGAGCCGGGCGACCCGGTGACGCCGACGATGCGCGCGCGTCCGGTGGCGGGATAGAGCTCGGCGAGGAGGCGCTCGGCGGCGGGATCCTCGCGCTCGGCGAGGGAGAGAGCCTGGCCGAGGGCGCGGTAGCGGCCGGCGAGGACGTCTGTGGCGAGGTCGCTCATGGATAGCGATTAGCGATTGGCGATTAGCGATTGGGTGTGGGCGGGCCTAATCGCCAACCGCTATCGCCAATCGCTTTTTCATCGCTCCCCCGAAAGCACGTTGCGCGCGATCACCATCCTCTGAATCTCGCTCGTCCCCTCGCCGATCGTGCACAGCTTCACGTCGCGGTAATACTTCTCCGCCGGGAAATCCTTGACGAAGCCGTAGCCGCCGAAGATCTGCACGCCGCGCTCGGTCGCACGCACGGCGACCTCGGAGGCGTAGAGCTTGGCCATTGCGGAAAACTGCGTGACGCGCTCGCCGGCGTCCTTCGTCACCGCGGCGCGGTGGCAGAGGAGCCGCGCGGCGTCGATCTCCGTGGCCATGTCGGCGAGCATGAACTGGATGGCCTGAAAGTCGGCGATCGGCTTGCCGAAGGCCTGGCGCTGCTTGGCGTAGTCGCGCGCCGCCTCGAAGGCGCCGCGGGCGATGCCGACGGAGAGCGCGCCGATGGAGATGCGGCCGCCGTCGAGGACCTTCATGGCGTCGATGAAGCCGTAGCCGATCTTGCCGAGGACGTTGGCGGCGGGGACGCGGCAGTCCTCCATCACGAGCTCGGCGGTGTCGCTGGCGCGCATGCCGAGCTTGTTCTCCTTCTTGCCGGGACGGATGCCCTTGCGATCCATCTCGACGGCGAACGCGGTGATGCCGTGCTTCTTGTCTTCGCGGTCGGTGACGGCGAGGACGACGGAGATGTCGGCGTAGCTCGCGTTCGTGATGAAGTTCTTCGTGCCGTTGAGGACCCAGTCGTCGCCGTCCTTGACCGCGACCGTGCGCATCCCCGAAGCGTCGCTGCCGGAGCCGGGCTCGGTGAGACCCCATGCGCCGATCCACTCGCCCGTCGTCAGCTTGCTGAGCCACGTCTTCTTCTGCTCGTCGTTCCCCGCCAGATAGATGTGGCCGCTGCAGAGGGAGTTGTGCGCGGCGACGGTGAGGGCGACGCCGCTGTCGACGACGGCAAGCTCTTCGATGATGTTGACGTAGTCGACGTACGAGAGCGCCGCGCCGCCGTACTCCTCGGGGAAGATCGCCCCGAGCATGCCGAGCTCGCCGAGTTTCTTGACCGTGTCGAGCGGGAAGCTCTGGGCCTCGTCCCACTCCATGACGTGCGGCTTGATCTCGGTTTCCGCGAACTCACGGACCATGTCGCGGATCTGTTTCTGATCGTCAGTCAGGCTGAAATCCATGCGCGGAACCTACCATAATGTGAGGATGGCCCGAAGGGTGCGAAAGCGCGCCGTGCCGGTGGTGCTGTTCTACGCGGCCGTGACGCTCGCGATCGTGGCGTCGTTCGCGTGGCAGATGATGCACGGGATCTGCCCGGTGCCGTGAGGGCGCCGAGGTAGAATGATGGCGATGGGCAAGGTGAAGGAAAAAGAGGAGATGAACCCGGTGGGGTATCGCCAGTTCGTCGAACCCCCGCTGATCCCTGGCAAGCCCGCGTTCTACCGCTGGATCGGGTATTTCGATTTCGATCCCGGCGATGTCGTGGAAGCTGTCAAAAGAGCGCGGGACATCATCGATCCTGATTCGCTCCGCGGACTACCGGAATTCGACCCGGACGCGCTCTTTGCGGCACGCAAGGAGCGCTGATTGCGCCAAGTCGTTGTCGACACGAATGTCCTGATTTCCGTCATCTTCAGGCGTAACGAAGAGCAGCGCGCATTAGGCCTTGAGCTCTTCGACCGCGCAGGAAGCGGTGAGCTTGTAATCGTCCTACCTCAGTTCGTCATCTTTGAAGCGATTCACGTCTTCGGCAGCTATTATCGTTTCTCGCCCGCTGCGATCACGAAGATGCTGCGCGAGGCGATGGCGCTCCCGGGAACTACGATCGGCAACGACTGCCCCTGGCCACTTTTCTTCGAACACTGGTCGAATCTCAAGCCCTCCGTCGGCGACGCCGCGATCCTCGCCCTCGCCATCGAGCACGGCTACATCCTCGCCACCTTCGACCACAAGCTCGCCAACCGAGCGAAGGCCTTTGGCGTCGCGCCGTACTGGTAGCATGCCCCCTCGATGATCGCCGTCCTCTTCCCGCGCTTCGACCATCCGGCCATCGAAGAGCGGTACGCGAGCTGGCAGTGTCAGATGCTGCTGCGGCGCGACGTCGAGGTCGAGTTCTGCCGCTACGATCCGGAGGAGCCGGCGTCGTTTGCGGTGGGCGATCTGGAGAGCGAGCACGTCCTCGTCGTCACCGATCCACTCCTCGTGCCGCCGCCGAAGCTCGCGCTGCGCCTGCAGCAGGCGCTCGTGCAGTCGCCGGGGACCGCGGCGGCGCTGCCGGTCAGCAACGAGGCCGAGAACGCCGCGCAGCGGCGGGCGGCGCCGAGCGCATATCTCACGTTACGCGAGCTCCAGCAAATGACGAGCGAGCTGCAGCAGGGCTCGTTCGACACCGTCACCGTGAAGTGGGACAAGTCCGACCCCGCCGCGTACCTCTGCCGCACCGCCATGCTCGACGACGTCGACGACCCGCCCTGCCGCGCCCTTGCCGGGCGCGAGGTCGTCATCTCCCGCAACGACTACGCGCATCGCTGGAGCTCCTTGCGCGGGCAGCGGCGCGACGACCTCCTCGCGCGCATCGGCGCCGACGCGAAGTCGATCCTCGAGTTCGGCTGCGGCGAAGCCCCCCTCGGCGCGGCCCTCAAGGCGCGGCAGCGCTGCCGCGTCGTCGGCATCGAGCTCGATCCGCGCGCCGCCGCCATCGCGCGGAAGCGCATCGACGACGTCTACTGCGGCGACGCCCGCGAGATCGTCGGCGTCATGCGCGAGCACTTCGACTGGATCATCGGCGGCGACATCGTCGAGCACCTCGACGAGCCGTGGTCCTTCCTCGCCGACCTCCGCCGCGTCTCCGCGCCCGGCGGGAAGTTGCTGCTGTCGATCCCGAACGTGTCGAACGCCTCGCTCGTCGCCGACCTGCTTCACGGCCGCTTCGACTACGTCTACATGGGCCTCACCTGCGTCGGCCACGTCCGCTTTTTCACGAAGCGGACGATCGAGGAGATGCTGACGATCGCCGGCTGGTCGGTCGTGGAGATTGCGCCGCAGCCGCCGATCGCCACGCGCGGGAGCGAGGAGTTGCTGGCGGCGCTGGCGGCGTCGCGCCTGGCGTATTCGAAGGACGACCTCACGCCGGCCGGCTACTACGTCATCGCCCAGAACCGCGCATGAAGATCGCCTACCTCGCCGAAGACACCGCCATGTCGGGCGGCATCCGCGTCCAGCTCGCGCACGCCGACGCGCTCATCGCCCGCGGCCACCGCGTCCGCATCGTGACGAAGGGGGCGCCGGTGACGTGGCGCCGCTCCGACGCCGAGTTCGTCTACGTCGACAACTTCCTCGACTACGACGCCGCCGATGACGATTTCGTCGTCGGCACGTTCTGGCTCACCGTGCCGCCGGCGTATGCGATCGCCAAAGAGAAAGCCGTGCACCTCTGCCAGGGCTACGAGGGCGCGTTCACGGCGTATCAGCCGATCAGGAACGAGATCGACGCCGCCTACCGCCTGCCGGTCCCGAAGCTCGTCGTGTCGAAGCAGTTGATTGCGATCTGCAGGCAGTTCAGCGACGACGTCACGTTCATCGGGCAGGTCGTCGACGACGAGTTTTACCGCCCGCGCCTCCCGCCGGAGAACGAGCCGCTGCGCGTCCTGCTGAGCGGCCAGTCGCAGGCCGACCTCAAAGGGATCGAGGAGGGCTACGGCGCCGTCGCGCACGCGCGCTGGTTCCACCAGCAGCTCGAGCTCGTGCGCGTCTCGCCGTGGGTGCCGTCGCGCGAGGAGCCGCTCGACGCCGTGCAGGAGTTCCACGTCGCGCTGACGACGAGCGAGATGACGCGCCTCATGCACTCGTGCGACGTGCTGATCGCGCCGAACCACGCCGAGGAAGGATTCGGACTGCCGGCGGCCGAGGCGCTGGCGTCGGGACTGGCGACGGTCATGACGTCGATTCCGTCGTACCTGTCGTTCGACGACGAGCACGACTACGCCCTCTTCGCGCCGGAGCAGAACGCCGTCGAGCTCGGCGAGAAATTGATCGAGCTCCTCGGCGACGAGGCGCTGCGCGCGCGCCTGCGCAAACGCGGACGAGATGTTGCCGAACAGTGGCGGAGCCGCCACGTCGCCGACCGGCTTGAGGCGTTCTTCTCGGCTAGACTTCGTGCATGATCTTCCTCCTCGCAGCGCTGCTGTGGCAGAGCGACTGGAACACCGCGTTCGCGCAGGCAAAGCAGCAGCACAAGCTCGTCCTCGTCAACTACGTCCAGACCCCCTGTCCGAAGTGCTTCGACGTCGAGCACGCGGCCGATACCGATCCAGCGCTGAAGGCAGCGCTCTCGAATTACGTGCTGCTGCGCGTCCACTCCGCGCCGCCCGGGTACGTCGTCTTCGACTCCGACAAGCACGAGCGCATGCGCATTCGCGAGACCAACGGCGTGCTGCACGCGGAGGACTGGCACTTCTCAGCGCAGTCGTTCGCGGAGCCGGTCGAGGGCTTCGCCGCTTCCGCGCCCGCGTTCATCGAGGCTTCGGAGCTGTCCGACGCCAAGCGCGACCTCGAGGCCAACGTCCTCCTCGCCACGACCTATCACCGCCTCAAGATGACCGAGCACGCGCGAGCGGCGTTCGCCGAGGTCGTGAAGATCGCGCAGCGGCAGGGGAACGCGGCCATGGCCCAGAGCGCGGAGGTGCAGTCGGCGTACACCTACGTCACGGACGGGCGCGCCGCGCACGCCGTCGAGCTGCTGAAGCCGCTCGCGAAGACGCCGGTTAATCGCGACGTCGAGGCGCTGACGTGGCTCACGCTCGGGCACGCTTACGAAGCCGCGACGGACAAGAAGCAGGCCGTCGAGGCCTTCCGCCGCGCGCAGTCGCTCACCGCCTCCGAGAGCCGCACGTACAAGGCGGCCGCCGCCGCCCTCAAGCGTCTGGAGTAGTTTTCGCAATGCCATTGCATCGCCGCACGTTATCGACCTTGTGAAAAGTTTCTCAAGGCCATAGAATCGCGAGCCCGCCGAGTATGCCGACCGACATCGAAAATCCGAGCAACTCCATCGTCGCGCGCAAGCCGGGCACGGTGCCGGGCGAAGGTCCGGAAAAGGGGCTGATCACGCTGCCGGGCGAGTCCGACCGCGAGATCGAAGACCTCGCCGGCGCGACATACCTCACGACCAAGGTCGACACGATGGTCAACTGGGCGCGCGGCAACTCGCTCTGGCCGCTGCCGTTCGGCACGGCCTGCTGCGCCATCGAGTTCATGTCGCTCGTTTCGTCGCACTACGACCTGGCGCGCATCGGCGCCGAGGTCGTGCGCTTCTCGCCGCGGCAGGCGGACCTGATGATCGTCGCCGGCACGATCGTCGACAAGATGGCGCCGGTGCTGAAGAAGATTTACGACCAGATGCCGGAGCCGAAGTACGTCGTGGCCATGGGCGCCTGCGCGACCTCGGGCGGCTTCTACCGCATGTACCACGTCGTACAGGGCATCGACGAAATCATCCCGGTCGACATCTGGGTGCCGGGCTGCCCGCCAACGCCCGAGGGATTGATGTATGGGATCCTGAAGCTGAAGGAAAAGATCGAGCGCGGGGAGCTGAAGCGAGGGGTATGAGCGATTAGCGGTTGGCGATTAGGAACACCGAATCGCGATTCGGAAACCCTAACCGCCAACCGCTAAGCGCCAACCGCTAAATCGCGTATGAGCACACTGACGAAATACTCCGCCGTCCCCTACACCGGACCCGCGCCGACGAATCGCGAGCCGTACGTGCCGACGGACGCGGCGGCGATCGATGCGCGCGGCGCGGAGCTCGCCGCGGCGCTCTCCGTCGAGCAGGAGACCGGACAGGACCTGCCGACGCTGCTCGTGCCGCGCGAGAACATCGTCGCCGTGCTGACCGCGCTCAAGTCCGCCGGCTACACGATGCCGCTCGACCTCTTCGCCGTCGACTACCCGCGCCGCGAACAGCGCTTCGACGTCGTCTATCAACTCTATTCGCTCGCCAAGAACGAGCGCGTGCGGCTCAAGGTGCGCGTCGGCGAGGACGAGCCGCTCCCCACCGGCACCGGCGTCTTCAAAGGACTCAACTGGTACGAGCGCGAGATCTTCGACATGTTCGGGATCGTCGTCGACGGGCACCCGAACCTCCGCCGCATCCTCTGCCACGAGGCCTTTCAGGGCCACGCGCTGCGGAAGGACTACGATCCCGCGCAGCGCTGGCTCCTCACCGAGAAGGACGTGGCGAAGATCATCCCGAAGATCGATCCGCGCTTCGAGAACGTCGACACCGATTTCGAGCGCGTCACGCTGAACCTCGGCCCGTCGCACCCCGCCACGCACGGCACGCTGCGCATCGTCGTCACGCTCGACGGCGAGACCATCATCGGCTGCGACCAGGAGATCGGCTACCTCCACCGCTGCTTCGAGAAGTCGTGCGAGACGCACACGTACCAGCAGGCCATTCCCTTCACCGACCGCCTCAATTACTGCTCCGCGTTCATCAACAACGTCGGCTACTGCATGGCCGTCGAGAAGCTCCTCGGCATCGAGGTGCCGAAGCGCGCGCAGCACATCCGCCTCATCCTCTCCGAGTTCATGCGCATCGCCGACCACCTCGTCTGCATCGGCACGAACCTCGTCGACATGGGCGCGCTGACGAACTTCTGGTATCTCTTCCAGCCGCGCGAGGAGATCTACGGCCTCATCGAGGCGTGCTGCGGCGCGCGCCTGCTGCCGAGCTATTGCCGCATCGGCGGCCTCGCCGTCGACGCGCCGCCGGACTTCCTCGAGAAGTCGCAGCGCCTCGTCGACTGGCTGCCGAAGTTCATCAACGACGTCGAGAAGCTCGTCGACAAGAACCAGATCTTCCTCGACCGCGTCGTCGGCATCGCCCCGATCACGCCGGAGCTGGCCATCGAGTACGGCTTCACCGGACCGTGTCTCCGCGCCTGCGGCGTGCCCTACGACGTCCGCAAGGCGAGCCCGTACCTCGGCTACGAGACGTACGACTTCGACGTGCCGATCGCCGACGGCGGCGACACGTTCGCGCGCTACCTCGTGCGGATGGAGGAGATGCGCCAGTCGCTGAAGATCCTCCAGCAGGCCATCGACCGCGGCATGCCCGAGGGGGCCGTCATCGTCGACAATCCGTACGTCGCCCTGCCGCCGAAGTCGAAGGTCTACAACGAAATGGAGTCGCTGATCTACCACTTCAAGCTGATCATGCACGGCATCCAGCCGCCGGTCGGCGAAGCGTATTTCCAGGTCGAGGGCGGCAACGGCGAGCTCGGGTTCTACGTCGTGTCGGACGGGACGAAGAATCCCTACCGCGTCCGCTGCCGGCCGCCCTGCTTCCAGATCTACTCGGCATTCCCCGACATGATCATCGGCCAGACGATCCCCGACGCGATCGCGGCCCTCGGCTCGCTGAACATCATCGCCGGGGAGTTGGATCACTGATGGACGTCACGCGCGTATCGCCCGGCGTCGTCAAGGTGACGGGAGCCCGCATGAGCGTGCTCGACCGCCTCATCATCCCGCAGGTCGTCGCCGGGATGCTGGTGACGATCCGCCACCTGGTCAAGAATCTCTTCAACCTCGAGAAGCTGCCGACGATCTCGTATCCCGAAGTCAAGCGCGTCTACTCCGAGCGCTTCCGCGGGCGGCACATCCTGACGGCGCGCGAGGACGGCACGACGCGCTGCGTGGCCTGCTACATGTGCTCGACGGCGTGCCCGGCGGAGTGCATCACGATCGAGGCCGGCGAGGACGAGCGGACGCGCGAGAAGTTCCCGGTGCGCTACGACATCGACCTGCTGCGCTGCGTCTTCTGCGGCTATTGCGTCGATGCCTGCCCCGAGGATGCGATCTACATGACGCGCGACTACGAGATGGCCATCGACACGCGGGCGCGCTCGGTGGTCGGGCTGCGCGACCTCGTCGTGCCGCCGAACTTCCCGGTCGCGCCGATGGGCTGGCGGCCCTACTACGGCGCGATGGAGAAGAAGGGCACGGCCGGCGGCACGGGCCTCGGCCAGCCGCTGCGCAGCGCGCCGTTCGAGGACGACGCGCCGCCGAACCCCGACCTCTTTCGCGGCAACGAGTAGAATCGCGCCGCGCCCATGAAGCCCCTGGTCACCACGGTGGAGGAAGTCCTCCGCAATGCGATTCAGTCCGAGGTCGAGACGCGTGTCTACTATCAAAAGATGGCCGAGCGCGCCGGGTCGCCCGAGGTGCGCAAGCGCCTGCTGCAGCTCGCCGACGGAGAGCTCGTGCACCGCGCCAAGCTGGAGCGGAAGTACCGCGAGACGATCGGCAACGCGCCGCCCGATCCCGAGCCGGTGGCGGTGGAGATCCCGCCGGAGATCGTGAACCTCGACCTGCCGCGCGCGCTCAAGCTCGCCCTCGAGCGCGAGCGCGACTCGGAATCGCACTATCGATTCCTGGCCGAGCGCGTGCCCGAGACGGAGCTCGGGCGGCTCTTCATGGAGCTCGCCGAGACGGAGTGGAAGCACAAGACGGATCTGCAGGCCGAATACGACGCCAGCGGGGCGGCGGACCGTTTCCTGATGGACCTATAAACGGAGCAGGCTCGGAGCGCCGGCGTCTTCGCCGGCTGGCCGCGCAGGCGTCCCGCCTCGCCGGCGGCGCTCCAATGCCTATAAAAAGGAGCAGGCCGGTGAAAGCGACTCGCTTCCACCGGCCTGCCAGCTCTCTCTCATACAACACGCTTCCGGAGGAGGTTGCAGCGTTGTATGCCGTCTCAGTTGCAAGCAAGATACGCCGCGATCATCAAGAGTCCGTTCGTCGCCGCGTGAAAAAAATCCGGCCTCGCGGCGACTCCCATGCGTGTCGTGAGCGGTGCGTCACGGGCCCGTGAAATGCGCGTCAGCGCGGTTGAGGCAGGCATCGACCGACTGCATGAGACGCGCGGGGATGACGGGCTTGGCGAGCGCGGAGCAGACGGCGGGGAAGAGCTTGCGGATCTCGGCGACGTTGAGGCCGGTCACGACGATGATGCGCGAGAGCATGGCCGCGTTGGTTTGCGCCAGGTAGTCCATGACGGCGGTTCCGCTGATGCGCGGAAGGACGATGTCGAGGAGGACGACGCCGTAGTCGTGCTGGCCGAGGAGGTTGATGGCCTGCTGCCCATCGACCGCCTCGTCGACGTTGCATCCTCGCTCTTCGAGAAGGTTCCGGAGCAGTTTCCGGGTGACGGCTTCGTCTTCGACGACCAGGGCTCTTGGCCGCATCTCGGTAAATGTGGCGCAAAACGCCCGCCGAATCAATGCTGCTCGATGAAGCCGGCGGCGAGATCGACGGCGCGCGCGAGGTTCTCCCGCGCCCGCGGTTGGTACGAGTGGTCGGCGCCGGCGAGCCAGGCGATCTCGATCGCGGGCGAGAGCGCGTAGCCGGCGACGTCGTCGCGCGTGCCGAACGGATCGCGCTCGCCCTGGATGATGAGCGCGGGCGTCGTCAGCGCGGCGAGGTGCTTCGTCCGCAATTTCTCCGGCTGCCCGGGCGGATGAAACGGATAGCCGAAACAGACGAGGGCGCGGACGCCCAACTCGTCCGCGACCATGCTGGCCATCCGCCCGCCCATCGACTTCCCGCCGATGACCACGGCCGCGCCGCCGCCATGCTCGGCGACGACGTCGCGCCACGCCTGCAGCAGCACCGGCTCGCGGTCGGGCACGCGCCGGCCGGCTTTCATGTAAGGGAACTCGAAGCGCACGACGTCGATGCCGCGCTCCTCGAGCCCGCGCGCGACCGCGGTCATGAAGGGGGAGTTCATGCCGCCGCCGGCGCCGTGGGCGAAGAGGAAGGTGGGCATCAGGGAACAGGGTACAGGCGATAGGCGACAGGTGCCGTCACCTGTCGCCCGTTCCCCGCCACCTCCCCTACAATTCCGCATGCTTCAGCGCATCGCAGCACTGCTCCTGTTCTTGGCCACCGTCTCCGCCTTCGCCGCCCCCAAGCCGGTCGCGCCGGCTGCGATCCCGCACGACGTGGCGATGTTCATGGCCTCCCTCGCCGGCGATGGCAAAACGAAAGTGACGTACAGCGCCACGGCGCGCGGCACGCACTTCTTCTTCGCCGAGGATGGAGGCGTGACGGTCTACGCATTCGACGGCGCGGGCTATCGCAAGAGCGAATTCCTCAAGGGCTTCACGCTGGCGAAGGCGCTCAAGAAATACTCAGGGAGCGAGCCCGCGGCTCCCGCGGCAAAGTGACGACACGCGGCCGTTCTCGTTGACGACGAACGTGTCCTCGATGCGCACGCCGATGGCGCGGCCGGGGAAGTAGAGCCCCGGCTCGATCGTGACGATGTCGCCGACCTCGATCGTGTCCTTGTTCGCCGGCGACAATCCGAAGAACGGCTTCTCGTGGATGTCGAGGCCGACGCCGTGGCCGAGGCTGTGGATGTAGCCGTCGAGCGTCTGCGGATTCGAGCGCGCCGTCGCGTAGCCGCGCGCTTCGAAATAATCGCAGACGAGGTTCTGGTACGCCGCGGCGGGCGTGCCGGCGACCATCGCCCGCTCCGCGAGCTCGAACGCCTCCAGCACCTCCGCATGAATCTTCGCCAGCTCCTCGGGGACCGGCCCGATGCAGAACGTGCGGGTCATGTCGAAGAAGTAGCCGCTCTCCTTGTCGACCGGGAAGATGTCGAGGACGATCGGCAACGACGGCCGCACGGGCGCGCCGGCGTCGCCGCGCGAGTGCGGGACCGCGGCGTCGCGGCCCTGCGAGAGGATCGTGTCGTGGTCCTCGACCATGCCGAGGCGGGCGATCTCGCCCGACACCAGGCGCTTGAGGAAGCCGAGAGTCAGCACCTCGCCGTGGTGGAGGACGTGATCGTCCTCGACGACGGCGCCGCGCAGCACCTCGCGCACGCGGTCGACGACCTGCTCCGTGCGCTCGCCGGCCGAGGCGATCGCCTCGATCTCCCACCGCTCCTTCCGCTTGCGCGCGAGCTGCACGAGGTCCTCCCCCGTCGCGCGGACGACGTTCCAGCCGCGCTCCTGCAGCGCGTCCGAGATGCCGAGGTAGAGGTGGATCGGGAGATTGCCGGCAAAGGCGATCGATGGGCCGCTGCCGGCGTCGCGCAGGATGCGGTCGAAGAACTCGCCGTACGCGGCGACCGGATGCGGCGCGCTCTTGAAGATGCGGTCGTAGTCGAAGTCGTGGACGAGCCGCGTGGCCAGCCCCGTCGCCGCCGCCTCGTCGCGCTCCATCGGATACGTGACGAGGAGCGGCGGCTCCCCCGCCCGCTTGATCGCGTAGCCCTTCGTCACCTTCGCGCCGCGGGTGATCCAGCGGAACGCGGGATGAAGCACCTCGTGCATCGGAACGACGAGGGTGTCGATGTTGCGCGCGCGGAGGAGCGCGTCGAGGTCGGCGAGCACTTACAGATTGCGGTCGATGAAGGCCTTGAGGTTCGGCTTCGGCATCGCGCCGATGGCGCGGTCGACGAGCTTGCCGTCCTTGAACATCAGCAGTGTCGGGATGGAGGTGATGCCGAACTTCTGCGGGACGACCGGGTTCTCGTCGACGTTCATCTTGGTGATGACCGCCTTCCCCTCGTACGACGGGGCGAGCTCTTCCACGATCGGGCCGATGATCCGGCACGGGCCGCACCACGGCGCCCAGAAGTCGACGAACACCGGCTTGCCGCCGTTGACGATCTGGTCGAATTCGGCGTCGGTAATCTGCTGTACTGCGTGAGTGGTCTCAGCCATCTGCTCGATCTCCTAACGGCGTAGGGAAAGCGGCGCGATTCACGGACTATTCCAATCACACCTCCAGCTTGTCGTGCGGGCGCGCCACGATCGCATAGAGCGCCGGCATCAGGAAAACGCTGATCAGGAGACGGGAGAAAAGGCCGCCGACGATGACCAGCGCGAACGGCCGCTGCGTGTCGGAGCCGATGCCGTGCGAGAGCGCGGCCGGGAGCAGTCCGAGCGCGGCCACGAGCGCCGTCATCATGATCGGCCGCAGGCGCAGGATGGCCGCCTCGCGCGTCGCCTCGGCGATGCCCCGGCCGTCGGCGCGCAGCTCGTTCGCGTAGGAAATGTAGATCACCGCCGTCTGCACCGAGACGCCGAAGAGGGCGATGAATCCGATTCCCGACGACACCGAGAACGGCGTCCCGGAGAGCTTCAGCGCGAGCAGGCCGCCCACCGGCGAGGAGAGGATGACCGCCACGACGGTGATCGTCGGGAACTTCACGTTCGAGTAGAGCATGAACAGCAAGAGGAAGATCAGGCCGAGCGTCAGCGGCAGGATGATCTGGAGCTGCTTGCGCGAAGCGGTGTAGTTCTCGTATTCGCCGCCCCAGACCAACTGGTAGCCCGGCGGAACGGAAACGGCCTTCGCCACCGCCGCCTGCGCGTCCTGCACGGCGCCGGCGAGGTCGCGATTCTTGATCGAGTACTGCACGCCGATGTAGCGCCCGTTGTTCTCGCGATAGATGAACGACGCGCCGCTGGCCTCGCGGATGTCGGCGAGCTCCTTGAGCGGAATCTGCTGTCCTCCCGGCGTGGCCACGAGGATGTTCGCGATCTGATCGGGCGTCTGCCGGTACTGCGGCTGCAAGCGCACGACGAGGTCGAAGAGGCGCTCGCCCTGCACGACCTGCGTCGCCGCGGTGCCGCCGACGGCCGCCTCGATCAGCGTGTTGATGTCGGCGACGTTCAGGCCGTAGCGCGCGATCTTCTCGCGGTTCGGCGTGACGGTGAGGCTGGGCTGCCCGAGCTCGCGCACGACGGAGATCTCGTCGACGCCGCGAACCTTCTGCAGCACGGCCTTGATGGCGTTCGCCTTCGTCTCGAGGACCGCGAGATCGGGGCCGAAGATCTTCACCGCCAGCGAGCTTTTCAGCCCCGTCTCCGCCTCGTCCACCGCATCCTCGGCCGGCTGCGTGTAATTGAACGTGATGCCGGGGAACGCCTTCAGCTTCTCGGCGATCGCCTCGATCAGCTGCTCCTTTGTCCGGATCGGGCCGGTCCATTGATCGTACGGTTTGAGACCGACGAAGAATTCGTCGTTGAAGAAGCCGGTCGGATCGGTGCCGTCGTCGGGGCGTCCGAGCTCGTTCGTCACGACGGTGACTTGCGGAAACGACTGCAGCACCGCGCGCACCTGCGGCGAAATCTGCGACGCCGCCTCGAACGAGATCGTCGACGGCATCGTCGCGCGCACCCACAGCGATCCCTCGTCGAGGTGGGGCATGAACTCCGCGCCGATCGACGGCACGAGCAGCAGCGACGCCGCGAAGATCACGAGCGACAGGATCGTCACGGTCCACGGCCGCGCCAGCGAGAAATCGAGGCCGACGGCGTAGAGGTCGCGGATCTTGTCGAAGATCACGTTGCGCCGCTCGCGCACGCCGCGCCGCAACGCCCACGCGGCCAGCACCGGCAGGAGGGTCAGGGCGATCAGCAGCGCGCCGACGAGCGCGAAGATGGTCGTGTCGGCCATGGGGCGGAACAGCTCGCCCGAGGGGCCGCTGAGCGCGTAGATCGGCAGGAAGCCGGCCACGATCACGGCGACGGCGTAGAAGATCGGGCGGTCGACTTCCGCCGCGGCGGCGACGATCGCCCGCGGCACCGGCAGCGGATGCTCGCTCTCGGCGTTGAGGGCGAGGCGGCGGAAGATGTTCTCCACCATGACCACCGCGCCGTCGACGAGGATGCCGAAGTCGATGGCCCCGATCGACAGCAGGTTCGCCGGCACGTGCTTGAGATCGAGGCAGATGAAGGCGAAGAGCAGCGACAGCGGAATGGTGACGGCGACGATCAGGCCGGAGCGGATGTCGTAGAGAAAAAAGATCAGGATGACGACGACGAGGAGCATGCCGCGCAGGAGGTTGTCCTCGACGGTGCGCGTGGTGAGCGCGATGAGGTCGCGGCGGTCGTAGAACGGATGGATCTTCACGTCGGCCGGCAGCACGGACGCGTTCAGCTCGCGCGTTTTCTGCTCGATGCGATTGAGGACGATCTGCGCCTGCTCGCCCTTGCGCATCAGGATCACGCCTTCGACGGCCTCGTCGCGCTTGTTGAAGCCGAACTGTCCGAGGCGCGGCGCGGCGCCGATGACCACCTGCCCGATGTCCTTCACCAGCACCGGCGTGCCGTTGTGCACGGACACGACGACGTTGGCGATGTCCTCCGGCGTCTGCAGGCGCCCCAGGCCGCGGACGTAGTAGAACTGCCCGCCCTGCGAGTAGAAGCCGCCGCCGGCGTTGCCGTTGCTGGCGCTGAGGGAGTTGACGACGAGCGGCACGGAGAGCCCGACCGCGGCGACTTTCGTCGGATCGAGCAGCACCTGGTACTGCATCGTCGGGCCGCCGAGGCCGGAGTCGTCGGCGACGCCCGGCACCGACTTGTACTGCCGCTCCACGACCCAATCCTCGAGGATCTTCAGCTCCATCGGCGAGCGGTCGGGGCTGTCGAGAACGTAGCGGTAGATCAGGCCCGACGGCGAAAAGAGCGGCGCGATGCTCGGCGTGACGCCGGCGGGAAGCTGCACGTCGCCGAGCCGCTCGAAGGCCTGCTGCCGCGCGAAGTAGTTGTCGGTTCCGGGAGCGAACGTGAGCCGCACATCGGACAAGCCGTAGAGGGAGATGGAGCGGATGACGGTCTGGTTGGGAATGCCGTTCATCTCGACTTCCATCGGCACGGTGATCAGGCGCTCCACTTCCTCGGCGGCGTGCCCTTGCCACTGCGTGATGATCTCGACCTGCGGCGGCGAGAGATCCGGATAGGCATCGACCGGCAGGCGGCGGAACGAGTAGATGCCGCCGGCGATCAACAGGAGGGCGAAGAAGAGGATCAGGAAGCGCTGGCGCAGCGAGCCGGCGACGATGCGGTTGATGACCGAGGTGGCGGTCCGCTCGCCATCGCCGTTGACGTCGGGCAGCTCGCCGTTCGTCATGACTGCTCCTCGTTCTGGAGAAACAGCCCCCCTTCGACGACGATCGACTCGCCGGCGGCGAGGCCAGAGCGCACTTCCTGGCGGTCGCCGACGCGCGAGCCGAGGTCGACGCGCCGCCGCTCGAACGCGCCGTCGGGCTTGGCCACGAAGACGAAGGGGAGGTTCTGGTCGTCGCGCAAGACCGCGGAGACGGGCACGAGGATGCCCTGCGCCGGCGTGCGCGACTGCAGCCGCACGTGAAGGTAGAAATCGCGCTTGAGCACCTCGCCCGGATTCGGCACGTCGAGCCGCACGGAGACGGCGCGCGTGTTCGGATCGACGATGGCGGCGATGTAGTCGACGCGCCCCGGCAGCGTCTGGCCCGCGCCGGTGATGACCTCCGCGCTGTCGCCGATGTGCACCGACGCGAGGTCGGCTTCGAAGACGTTGGCCATGACCCAAACGTCCGACAGGTCCGCAACGGTGAAGCACGGCGTGGTGGACTGCAGGAGCTGGCCGGGAGAGATGAGCTTCTCGACGACGGTGCCGTCGATGGGCGAGCGGATGACGCCGCCGAGGTTCGGGACGGGATGGTTTTCGCGGATCTCGCCGATGGTGTGCTCGTCGACGCCGAGCGACCGGAGCTGCTGCACGGCGGCGTCGCGGTCAGCCTCGGCGTTGATGGCGTCGGTCTGCGCCTGCTCGTAGTCGCGTCGCGCGATCGCGTCGTTCTTGAAGAGCTGCGCGTCGAGATCGGCGATGCGCCGCGTGTTCCGCGCGGTCGCTTCCGCCTTGCGCAACGCGCTCACGGCCGTGGCGAAGTCGGGCGACGCGACGAGCGCCAGCTCCTGGCCGCGGCTCACGCGCGTGCCGATGTTCACGACGATCCGCGACACGGGGCCGGAGATCGGCGACAGCACCTGCGTGGAACGATTCTGGTTGAACGCGACGGTGCCGGTGGTCTCGATGGTCTTCTGGAACGACACCGGTTGGACGGTCTCGGTGTGAACGCCCTGCAGCGTTTTCGCTTTGCCCGGTTGCGCCGGCGCGGGCGTTTCCTTCTTCTCCTCGCCGCACGAAACCAGCACGAGCGCGAGCGTTGCGATGACGATGGATATTTTCATGGCTGAGCTCCTGGCTTGGCGGCGGGAAGCGATGCGCCGACGGCCAGCTCCAGCGCGGCGAGGGCGTCGTTCGCGGCGCCGAGGGCGTCGACGTACTGCGCCTCCGCGGCGAGCAGCGTGCGCTTGGCGTCCAGAAGATCGAGCGCGGAGAGACCGCCGAGTCCGTAGCTGACCGAGGCCACGCGGTAGACCTCGTGCGCCTCGGGGAGAAGTTGATCGCGGATGAAGATCGCCTGGCGCAGCGACGTCGACGCGGTGGCGAACGCGGTCTGCACCTCCAGGCTGACCTGCGCGCGCGTGTCGCTGAGCGTCGCCGCCAGCTCCTCTTCGCGATGCCGCGCCGCCGCGACCTCGCCGCGCTGGTGCTGCCAGAAGAAGACCGGCACGCCGACCGTCACGCCGGTGGTGAACGTCGACGGCGTTCCGACGGCGGCGTTGCGCGCGGCGCTGACGTTGAAGTCGGGAGCCCAGAATTCCTTCGC
>Ga0070717_10000372_pt1 | contig 28578 bp, 21 predicted proteins | sample LARL113metaG_FD_71366 | JGI IMG/M metagenome (GOLD analysis project Ga0070717, IMG submission 71366) | Corn, switchgrass and miscanthus rhizosphere microbial communities from Kellogg Biological Station, Michigan, USA - LAR L11-3 metaG | ecosystem: Host-associated > Plants > Roots > Rhizosphere ...
GGGGGTTGTCCGCGACATGTTTCAGAACCACCTGCTCCAGCTGCTCGCCCTCACCGCAATGGAGCCACCCTACACGATGAGCGCCGGCGCCGTGCGCGATGAGAAGGTGAAGGTGATGAAATCGGTGCGCTGGCTCGATCCGCAGACGATCCCGCGCAATGCCATACGCGCGCAGTATCGTGCTGGGCCAATCGCGGGCAAGCTGGTGTGCGGATACATCGAGGAAAAGGACGTGGACCCGAGCTCGATTACGCCAACGTATGCGGCTCTGCGGATATACGTCGACAATTGGCGCTGGAATGGAGTGCCGTTCTACTTGCGCTCCGGAAAGCGAATGAAGAAGCGGGTCTCAGAGATCGCGGTCACATTTCGTTCGCCGCCGCACCTGATGTTCGGCCATCAGACGCGCGAGGTGCTGCAGCCCAACACGCTCGTCATGCGCGTGCAACCCGACGAGGGCGTCAATCTCAATTTCGAGGTCAAGGTACCGGGCGCCGCCGTCGCGCTCACCTCAGAAGTCGAAGTTGCGCCGGTAGACATGGACTTCACGTACGACGAAGTCTTCGGTGAGACCTCGGCGCCCGCTTACGAGACGCTACTTCTCGACGTCATGATCGGTGAGGCGACGCTATTCACACGCAGCGATGAAGTCGAAGCGGCGTGGCGCGTCATCGACCCCCTCATCAAGTACTGGGAGGAGAACCCTCCCGATCAGATGCCCACATATGCCGCCGGTACATGGGGGCCACGCGAGGCCGAGGAGATGATACTCAAGGATGGCGTGCGCTGGCGAGAACCGTAGTGACGGAGAGTGGAGGCAGGCGCCCTCTGCCTTCTACTCTTCGTCATTTCACCGCTGAAAAGTCGATCCAGCCTTTCTCCGGATCCGTCCCGACCAGCTTCACCTGTACTCGATCGCCCACGTCGAGGCCTTTCTCGCCGTGGACGACGCGACCTTCGGCCGGTGGGTGAAGCAGTCGAACGTATGTCCCGGACGACGAGACGCCGGTCACGATCGCGTCGAAGCGGTCGCCAATCCGGTCCGCGAGCATCAGTGCCGCGCCGACCTTGCGCATCGTCCGCTCCGCCTTGCGCGCCGCATCCTCGCGCTCCGTGCAATGCTGGGCGATTTCCGCGAGCTCGTCGTTGGAGTACGATGCCGGCGTCTTGGCGAGTGCCGCCTTCACCAGCCGTTGCGTGATCAGATCCGCATAACGACGATTGGGCGCCGTCGCATGTGAATAGTCGTGCGCCGCGAGCCCGAAATGGCCGCCGGGATCCTTCCCCGGCAAATCCAGCGCATAGGCACCCGGTCCCATCAGCTTCACGATCGTCAACGACAGATCGGGGAACCGCAGCGGGTCGGCGGCGCGGCGTTTCGTCAGGAATTTTGAAAGTGCCAAGGAATCCGGTTCGGCGGGCAGTGTGTCGCCGTACCGCGCGGCCAATTCAACGATACGTCCCCACCGCTCGGGTTCGCGGACGATGCGGCGAATGCCCGAGCGCCCGAGCGCCTCGAGCCACTTGGCGATGGCGACGTTGGACGCAATCATGAAATCCTCGATCAGATCGCGCGCCGCGCTCTTGTGGGTGAGCTTCAGATCGACGACGCGTCCGCCCTGCGTCACCGGCGTCGCCTCGATCGTCTCGAGATCGAGCGCGCCGTTCTCCTCACGCTCCTTCTTGAGGCGACGCGCTGCCTCCCATTGCAGTCGAAGTTGCACCGCGAGGCCCGGCGTCGATGCCACCTTCTGCGGGGGCTGCACAGTACCCCCGCTCGTGTTCTCGAGCCAATCGCCAGTGTCATCGTACGCGAGCTGCGCCTTGTTTCTCACGACCCCGCGATAGACGTCGTACCTCGACACGTCGCCGTTCGCTTCGACGACATTCTCGATGATTATCGCTGCACGATCGGCATTCTCGTTCAGAGAGGTGAGGTTCGTCGAGAACTCCTCGGGTAGCATCGGAAAAACGGCGACGCCGGTGTAGACCGAGGTGGAATTCTCCTTCGCGTGGAGATCCACCGGTGATCCTTTCGTGACAAGGCCGTCGACATCGGCAATCGCGACGAGGATGCGAATGGCGTCATTCGGAAGGTGCTCGGCGAACTCGATCTGATCGAGGTCGCGAGACTCGGTGTTGTCGATCGACGACCAGAGCAGCGAGCGCAAGTCGCGCAGGCCGTCGGTACTCGCCGGCGATTTCGCTGACGACACCTGCGCCTCGACCGGTTGGTCGAAGTCCGGATCGAATCCGTTTTCCCGCAGTACGCGCCGTGCCGTCTGCAGGAAGTCGATGGATGGATGGCTGGCGATGATTCAACTCCGCGTGATGGTGATCGCGAATCGAACACTCGCCAGCCTCACCGCAGCAATCAACTCTTGATTTTGTCGAATGGGATATTGCCGATGCGGTAGCTCTTCCAGTCCTCGTAATCGAAGTGCCACCACTCCTGCGGATTGACCGTGAAGCCCTGCGCCTCCATCGCCTGGCGGAGCAGCTCGCGATACCATCGCTGAAGCGACGTGCCCCCCGGGTACTCCGCGTACGCTCGGTCAGTGCTCTCGTCGTACGTGCTGACCATTTCGACTGGCTTGCCGGTCTTGAGATCGTAAAGAGTGAGATCCACGGCCGATCCGCGATTGTGCTTCGAGCCCTCGGCGGGATTGGCGACGAGCCACTTCTTGGCCAGCGGGGTCGCGTCCCAGAAGATCTTCGTCACGTACCAGGGCCGATAGGCATCGTGAATGAGCAGCCCGTAGCCTAACGGCCTGAGCGCGTGGTGCGCGCGCACGAGCGCCTCGGCAGCTGGGCGCTGCATGAACGCACGTGGCTCGTCGTAGATCTTCGTGCCGAGGAAATTGTTCGTCGTCGCGTAACGAATTTCGAGCTTGATGGTAGGGTCGAGCTTCACGAGCTCGGCGAGGTCCGTCTCCTTGAAGTTGCCGCTCTCCGCCGGCGGCGACGCGGCGAGTGCTTCCTTGCGCAGCTCGGCGACGGGACGTAGCGGAGTGATGCGCAGCTGGTTCGTGCCGGATTTCGGCTCGATATTGCGCCGGGCGAAACGTACCCCCGCGGCACGCGCTTCGATGGCGCGCCCGCTTCGGTCCCTCGTGAAGACGATTCGCTCGCCGTCATAGAGGCCATTGGGCGGAAAAGCGAACGTGTCGCGCGCGACTTCGGTGAGCGGATAGGGGAAGAACCACTCGATGAGCGCCCACAGCCGGTTGTCTCGCTCGTAAACATATAAGATGTCATAATCCGGACCGTATTCTCCGATCACGCCCCGCCAGGACTGCGACGCGGCACTCGGCATCCCGCGATTCACACGGAAAAGCGTGTCACGAAAGCCGTCGCCGGTGCGGAGCCACGCCGCCGAATCCGCGTTAGGTAGAAACCGCGCGCCCGTTCCGAACACCGGATCGTCGACGACGAGGGTGTCGCCCCGCGCACGGAGCTCGGGAATGCCACCGCCGGCCGCAGGCATCACGGCAAGGCCAGTCCCGCGGTGCATCAGCTCCACATCGTGGCCAGCGCTCGATCGCGGCGCATATTCGCCGACGAGGTGCCGCGCATCTGCCGGTGCAACCGGCGCGGTATTGTCGACCTCTCTGAACGGACTACCGGCGACGGTCACTCCACCGGGTTTGCCGGCTCGCAGGGCGAGCATCGCGCGCAGTGCGATATCGCCGATTCGGTCCACGACGGCATTGGCGCCATCGCGTGTCGTCACCACGACCACGCCGAGCTTTTCATCTGGCAGCGCTTCGAGCGTCGTTGCGAAGCCGTAAATGGCGCCGTCGTGGCCCACCGTGCGATGACCGTCGAGCGTGCCAATCCGGAAGCCGATGCCGTATCCTTCCTTCTCGCCAGCGCGGGCGAACTGCGGCGTCCACATCTGGGCGATCGTCTCTGGCCTCAGTAGCTGGCCATTTGCTCCGCGACCTCCCGCGAATAACGCACTCACGAAACGAGAGAGATCGTTCACCGTCGTATACATGCTTCCAGCGGGCGCGATTCCCAGCTGAAACGTCGGTGCCGCGAAGGTGTGTCCGTCGATCGTCCACATCTGCGCAGGCGCGAGCTCACGCGTGAGCGCGGGCGTCGCCTCGAAGCCGCTCATGGTCATGCCTAACGGCTGGAGCACGGCTCTGGACAGCGCCTGCGGAAACGGTGTTCCAGTCGCCCGTTCGAGCACATAACCGACCGTCGCGATAGCCGCGTTGGAGTACTTCGTGTGCGTCTCGGGAGGATAAACCAGCGTCGTGCGATTCAGGCTCGCGATCGTCGCCGCGAGCGGCGGCGACGTACTGTCGAAGTAATTGCCGATCGGAGGTTCGCGTACGAGTCCGGCGCGGTGCGACATTAGCTGCCGGAGTGTGATTGACCGACCGTACGGGTTCTGTGGGTGAAACTCCGGAATGTATTTCGATACTGGCGCGTCGAGATCGACTTTGCCCTGCTCGACGAGTTGCATGATCGCCACGTCGGTGAAAAGCTTGGAAACCGACCCGACCCGAAAAACCGTCTCCGGGCCGGCGATTCGTTTCGACGCCGAGTCGACGACACCGAAACCACGGCTCCAGACGACTTCCTGATCGTCGACCAGCGCAATCGAAACGATTGGCAAGCGATCGCTTCGCATCTCACGCTCGATGAACTCCTGGAGACGATCGGCAACTTGCGAATAATCGCGACGCGGCGCGGGCGTTCCCTGGGCCGACCCACTGACCGGGCAGATGAGCGCGAGAGAAAAAGAACAGGCGGCGAGGAGACGAGCGGCTGGCACCATGGGGCAGGCGGCGAGGGAAATGGCGCGTTCGGCGGACGCGTCATGTTCGCCAGCGGGCACGGCAAAGTCCAGCGGTAGCGCGGCTAATGAGCGTGCCGGCCAAACCACTGCCGGAACACGTCCTTCAGTGTGCGTGGCTGGATCGCGCGGAACTCACCCGCATCGAAAAACTTGCCGAAGCACACTGGACAGGACTCGTACCAAATACTCCGAGTCCGTCGGTCGAGCATGCGGATCATCGGCGAGTGGCAGCGCGGGCAGTCCACGCGACGTTGCTCGTTGCGTCCGGGGGCCGGCGATGCGCCCGGTGGATCGAGCAGGTCTATGCTTTCCTTCGCGCGAAGGTCGCTGTCTTCGAGCGCGTCGAACCACAGGCCTTCACAGGATGTGCACCGGTCAATTGCAGTTTCCTCGACGTGCATGGTGCGCATCGGCGCGCTGCACTTGGGACACTGGATCTGCATGAGTGCCCTCACGCGAGCAGGGGATACTGCAAGGACGATCAGCGGCTGTAGTCGCGCAACCAACGCTCACTCATCCGTGCCGTGCGTCACGTTCACAGCGCGAATGCTTCACGAATTCGGACGACGATGTCCGATGGCGGCAGCGCTGCATCAATCCACAACGCCTCGCGCGGCTCCTCCAGCGTTTGGAGTTGGCTCGCGAGCAGCTCCGGACCAGCGTAGTGCCCGTGACGGTGCTCCAGGCGTTCACGGAGCAGCTTCTCGTCGGCGCGTAGATAGACGAAGCGCAGGCTCGCGCTGTCGTTCGTCGGAATCAGACTGTGGCGGTACTCTTCTTTGAGCGCGGAGCATGCGAGCACGAGGCTTTGCTCGTGCGTCACCGCGTCCTCCAGCGCATGGCGAATCGCGGCGAGCCATGGAGCTCGGTCGGCGTCCGTAAGACCGATGCCCCGCCGCATTCGTTCGATGTTTTCGGCCGAGTGAAACTCATCGGCATCGCGAAAGGTCCAGCCTAACGAATTGGCGAGTGCGATGCCGACGGTTGTTTTCCCAGCGCCGGCCGGTCCCATGACCACGATGATCCGCGGCGCGGCTTCCATGCGCTGAAGCTATCGCGCGTGGCGCCAGAGCTCAGGGCCTGCTCATGAGCGCCTTGAGTCTCACCAGGTCGAGGGGCGTCACCGCAGTCACGACCGGCGACGGGTGCATGAGCGCGTTCGGCGACGGATCGTGCGGCAAGCCAAGCGCGTGCCCAATCTCGTGAGCAATCGTGGCGTAGAGTACGCGGTCGGGGGTTCCAGTGTGCCACAGTGCAGGCTGCGCCGCGATGAAAACGTCGGCGTGTGTCAGCCTCCCAGCGCGATTCCGATACAACATCGTCACACCGGGATTGGTGGAGGGCAGACGGTCGCTCCAGAACACTCGGACATCTGCATCGACGGGCCAGCTTACGAGCTCGATGTGAACGTCCTCGCAGCTCATCCACGCCGTTATGGCCTCGTCCACCAGCGCAAGGTGGTGTGGCGTCCACCCCGCTAAAGACGACGAAGGCTGAACGTACATCCTCAGCGTGCCGTTCCGTGCCCATCGATATGCCGCCGATCCTGCAGTAACCGCCGATGCGGCGGTATTACCGGTTGATTCGTCGTGGGATACAACAACAACAGATCCTTGCTGCATCACCTCGCCAACGACCGGCTTGGCTGTGACAGCATAACATGAAATACAGCAACAACTTATAACTGCAAGTACCGCTCGCTGTCTTGAATCGGAGTATGACGAAGCGCGTCGCAAGCAACTCCCGGCCAAAGTCGCGACCAATGCTTCAGGTCGCTACTAGCCGACGCACGCCGCCTCAAGACAGTCACCGCACTAGGACTTAATAACCGGCTTAAAGATCTTAAAGAGATAGCGAATGGACGGTATAAGGAGCGCAAGGCCCAATGCCAGAGCGAATGCCAGTAGCCGCAGAGTCGCTGGAGGCGCGGCGCTGTTGTCTACCGTCAGATCGGGTGGAACCAGAAACGGAAACTGGCCCAGTGCCCATCCCCATACGATGAGAGACACTTCGATCACCGCCGCAATTCGAGCAATTCGATAACGTCCTTGCCACAGGCTCGCCATCGCACCTATCGCAGCCACCGTCGCGCCCACACGAAAGGTCATGGCGAGGTAACCCTCGGTAAGAGCAGTCCATACGAGTGGCGCATCCGCGCGCGCGAGGTAGAGATCAATCGCCGCGACGAACGCGGACGTGGCACCTGCCCACAGAGCCCGTCGCCGGAAATCCTGACGCAACGCTTCCTCCGTCGCCTCGACGGTCAGATAGACGGCGGCAAGAAACGCGAAAAGCGCGAGCGCGAGTACTCCCACACCGAGGGGAAAGGGCGCGAGCCATGGCTGAACGTACGCCTCGGCGAATGTCGAGGACTGAGTGAGTCGCGCCGCGCTGACAGCACCGGTTGAGACCGTGCCGAGGATGACTCCGAGTAGCAACGGTGTGCCAAGGCTCGCGATGGCGAAGATGCGTCCCCAACGCCGCTGCACGCTGTCTCGCCGACTGTCGTAACTTCGGAATGTGAACGCGGACCCGCGAAGCACGATGCCCAGCAGCATCAGTGACAGTGGAATGTGCAGGAGCGTCATGAGCCGAGAAAATGCCGGCGGGAACGCCGTGAAAAGCAGCACTACCACGAGTATCAGCCAGACGTGGTTCGCCTCCCAGATTGGTGCAATGGCGTCGGCGATGAGCGCTTTCTGACTTTCCCGACGTGGGCCAAAAGCGAAGAGGTCCCACACACCGCCGCCAAAGTCAGCGCCTGCGGAGAGCGCGTAGATATTGAGTGCGGCCGCGATGGCTCCGGCGATCGCCGCCGGCAGTGATAAGACTTGCTGAATGCCGCTCACTGGACGCCCGGCGCCGCACCACGGCTGCTGCCGCTTGGATCGCCAGCCGTTTTGATGATCTGGCGCCATAAGAGCCAAACCACGACGGCACCGAGGCCACAGTAAAGGAGTGTCACCGTCAGGAATGGCAGCATGAGGCCTGGCATTGGCGTGACCGCGTCACTGGTGCGCAGCACTCCGAAGATGACCCACGGCTGCCTGCCAACCTCGGTCGTGAACCATCCCGCTTCCGTTGCCAGGAAGCCGAAAGGCCCGATGATCGCCAGGGCGATCCGCAACCAATAATGCGTTGATGGCAACTCGAGCGATCGCTGCCGGAGGAGGACGAAGCCAGCCCAAATCGCGACCATCGCCATCATCGATCCGAGCGCCACCATCAATTGAAAGCAGACGTGGACAACCTTCACGGGCGGCCAGTCCTCGCGCGGAAAATCATTCAAACCGCGCACTACCGCATCCGGATCGTGATACGCGAGCAGCGACAATGCTTTCGGAATCTCGATCGCGAATCGGGTTCGGCGCTCCGTCTCGTTAGGCCAGCCGCCGATTCGCAAGGGTGCGCCTTGCTCGGTGGCGAAGATTCCCTCCATTGCCGCGAGCTTCACCGGTTGGACTCGAGCGACGAAGCGCGCGCTGATGTCTCCGGACAGCGGCTGCAGGATGGCCGCCGGTATTCCGATCGAGAGCGTGACGGCGAGTGCCGCGCGATGAAACCTCGTCAGCGTTGCAGTCAGCGCCTCACCTTGCCGTAGCAGGACAAAGGAATGGATTCCGGCGACCGCGAGCGCTGTCGACGCATAGGCTGCGATCGTCATGTGAAGGGTCTGGGAAAGCGCGGCCCGATTCGCCATCGCAGAAATGGGATCGACGTCGACGGGCTGGCCGTCGACGATGCGAAATCCTGCCGGCGCGTTCATCCATGCGTTGGCTATGACCACGAAGATGCCCGAAGCCGCACCGCTCAATGCGACCAAGCCGCCCGCGACAAGGTGAGAGCGCGGTGGAACTCGATCCCACCCGTACAGATAAACGCCGAGAAAAATTGCCTCGGCAAAGAACGCGAATCCCTCGAGCGAGAAGGGCATCCCGATGATCGACCCGGCAAAGCGCATGAAGTTGGGCCACAGTAGACCGAGCTCGAACGAGAGAACGGTTCCCGAGACGGCACCGACAGCGAAGAGTATGGCAGTGCCTTTTGCCCAACGTTTGGCGAGCTCCAGATAAACGCGTTCACCTGTTCGCAGCCACCGCCATTCGGCGATGGTCATCATCAACGGCATGGCGATGCCGACCTCGGCAAACACAATGTGGAATGCCAGGGATACCGCCATCTGGGATCGAGCAGCCAGAAGATTCGACATCGATCGAGAGTAACGGATGGCTCTGACGGCAAGGATATGGTAATGGGGATCGAGCGCCTTGTGGCTGCTCGCGAGATACCATAGCCTGTTTGAGAACACCAAAACGCTCAACCTTTGGACGCTCTCGAGTTCTCGGAACGGTTGCGGGATGTGCTCAGCGAGGCTCGCGAAGAGGCAGCGCGCCTGCGTCACGAGCACGTCGGTACCGAGCACCTTCTGCTCGCGCTGCTCACCGATTCCAGCAGAAATGGCGGAACGCCACCGTCGCCCGCCGGCGTTGTTCTCGACGTCCTCGGAGTGGATCGCGAGAAGCTGCGAGAAGTGTTGGGGCAGACAGTGCTTCGAGGCCGCTCTCCGACGGCCGACGACCAACTGGCCTACACGTCGAGGGCCCGAGCGGTTCTCGAGCTTGCGATGGCCGAGGCGCGAATGTCCCGAGCAGGCACCGTCGACACCCAACATTTGCTGCTCGGGCTCGTGCGCGAAGAGCGCGGCATAGCCGCTCAGGTGCTGCTGGACTTCGGCGTCACAGTGGAGAAGACCCGCGCTGAGCTGGCCAAGATCCGTTAATCGAAGTCCAGGCCCAGATCCATCGACGGCGCCGAATGCGTGAGCGCGCCGACGGAGATCCAGTCCACGCCGGTCTCCGCAATCGCCCGCACTGTCGTTAGGCTCACGCTACCCGAGGCTTCGAGCAGGGCACGGTGATCCACGACCCGCACCGCGCGCCGCATGTCGTCAATCCCCATGTTGTCCAGCATGATGATGTCGGCGGCCGCGGCGAGTGCCTGCTCCACCTGCTCGAGATTGTCACACTCGACTTCGACCTTGACGCCAGGCGCGAGCTCACGCGCGCGATTCACCGCCATCGAGATGTCGCCATCAACCGCCGAGAGATGGTTGTCCTTGATCAGAACGGCGGACGAAAGATCCAGCCGGTGATTGTGGCCACCCCCGGCGCGGACGGCATATTTCTCGAGCGGCCGCCATCCAGGCGTCGTCTTGCGCGTGTCGAGGATCTTGGCCCCGGTACCTTCGACTGCCGTGACGAACTGCGCCGTGAGGGACGCGATGCCGGACAGTCGTTGCAGGAAGTTGAGGGCGACGCGCTCGGCCGAAAGCAGCGCGCGCGCGTTGCCGTTCACGAACAACACCGACGATCCCGGTGAAACGCGCATTCCGTCTTCGACATCGATTCGGATTGCCACCTTGGGATCGAGGAGTCGGAAGGCATTCACTGCGAGAGGAATTCCACACACCACGCCGGTGTCGCGCGCGACGAGCGTGGCGCGTGCGCGGCGTTCCGAGACGACGGTGGCAATGGTGGTCAGGTCGTTAAACGCACCATCCTCGTCCAGCGCATCGCGCACGATCGCATCGAGAGCCTGTTGCTTGAGCGGAAACTTCAAGCTGCTCGTACTGTCGATCGCCGGAACGCTCAGTGGCGTCACGGTACGGGGTACGGAGCGACGCGGCTGCTGCGACTTGGACATTGGCGTGGGATTCTCCATGGAGCCCTCTTGTGACGGCGGTTCAACAGACACGCGACGCGGTCGTCCTCACTCGCCGGGGTCGACGCCGTCGGGTACTGGCGAGAGTGGTTGTTTGGCATTCCCGCCGATTGCCACCATGCGCTCGATCGCTCGGCGCGCCCGGTCGGCTATGGCAGGCGGCACGGTGATATGATGTTGCAGGCGCTCGAGGGCGGTCTTCACCTTGGGCAGCGTCGTCACCTTCATGTAGGCGCACGACGCCCGCTCGTTCGCGGCGTGGAAGCGCTTGCTCGGATTCTCCCGACGCAGCCGATGGAGGATTCCGACTTCCGTCGCGACGATGAACTCGTCCGCATTCGAGAGCGCCGGGCGCTTGATCATTCCTTCCGTCGACAGGATCTGCACGCCCTCAGGATCGATGTCACCGGCGGACATCGCCTCGAGCACGCTGGTCGAACAACCACACTCGGGATGAACCAGGAACTCTGCCTCGGGATGCAAGCTGCGCTGAAGCCGGATGTTCTCGGGATCAATGCCGGCGTGGACGTGACATTCGCCCATCCAGACGTGGATGTTCTGACGTTGAGTCATTCGTCGGACGTGCGCGCCGAGGAACATGTCCGGAAGAAAAAGGATTTCCTGATCGGCCGGAATTGAATTGACGACTTCCACGGCATTACCGGAAGTGCAGCAGTAGTCGCTCTCGGCTTTTACGTCGGCAGTCGTATTGACGTACGCGACGACCACGGCTCCTGCATGCTCGGCTTTCCAGGCGCGCAGTTGATCGGCATCGATGGTCGAAGCGAGTGAGCAACCGGCGGCAAGATCGGGAAGAAGTACGGCCTTGCCCGGCGAAAGGATTGCGGCCGTTTCCGCCATGAAGTGTACGCCGCAGAAAACGATCACATCGGCGGACGTCTTCGCTGCCTCACGAGAAAGGCCAAGCGAGTCCCCGACGAAGTCGGCGGTGTCCTGTACTTCGGCTCGCTCGTAGTTATGCGCGAGAATTACCGCGTTGCGCCGGCGCGCGAGCCGCTTGATCTCGGCTTGGAGTTCGGCGATGAGCTCGTCCCGGCCATAGGCGCGGGAGTTCGAAACTGGAGTCATGCCGCTGAATGTAATTTGCGAGGGCGGGACGTAGAAAATGGATAGGGGTCTGCAAAAGGCGAGCGCGTGGGCCGTTCATTGCTCGATATGCCTGCCCTGCCACGAACGTTGCGGCTTCGGAAAATCCGAACGGTAGTGGCCGCCGCGTGACTCTTTTCGCTTCAGCGCGGCGTCGACGATCAGCTGTGCCGTCTCGACGAGATTCTGCTCTTCCGTGGCGCCCACGGGCAGTCTCTCCATGATCTCGATGAGCATCGCTCGCGCGGCGTGGAGACCCTTCGCGGTGCGAGCGATTCCAGCGTTCTCCCACATCAGCGCTCTCACCGCGTCCGCGCTCACCTGCGCCGCGCCACGATCGACGAGAACCGGCACCTGCCAGTCGGCGGCCGCTGGCTCCGAACGCAAGGGTTCGATCGATGCCAGGTCTCGGGCGACGCGCTCGGCAAAGACGAGTCCCTCGAGCAGGGAATTCGACGCGAGCCTGTTCGCGCCGTGCACGCCTGTTCGGGCGACCTCGCCGACGCCGTACAGTCGTCCGAGTGTAGAGCGGCCCGACAGATCGGTGACGATTCCGCCCATCATGTAGTGAGCGGCCGGCGTAACCGGGATCCGATCGCGACGGGGATCGATGCCGCGTGCGGTGCAGATGGCGAAGATGCCAGGGAATCGTTTGGCAAACCCCGCGCCGAGCTTGCGCGCGTCGAGATAGACCTTGCCGTGGCGTTGCTCCCGGAAGATCGCGCGTGCAACGATGTCGCGTGGCGCAAGTTCGGCGAGACGATGTCGCTTCGGCATGAATCGCTCTCCGCTGTCGTTGACGAGAATCGCGCCCTCGCCACGCACGGCTTCGGAGATGAGCTGCAACGGATTCTCCGGCGTATCCAATGCCGTTGGATGGAACTGAACAAACTCCATGTCGGCGAGGCGCGCGCCGGCTCGATGAGCAATTGCGAAACCATCGCCCGTTGCGACCACCGGATTCGTCGTATAGCGATAGACCTGGCCACACCCGCCGGTGGCGAGCACGGTGACATCGGCAACGATCTCGACCGCGCGGCCGGCGATACTTGCACGGACGCCAACACATTCACGACGCTTCACGATGAGATCGAGCACTCTCGCCTTCTCGATGACACCAACGCGCTCACTCTCATGGACGCGCTCGATGAGCGTACGTGCCACTTCGGCTCCCGTCTGGTCGCCGTGCGCGTGTACGATGCGGTTCTTGGAGTGTGCTGCTTCTCGACCGAGCTTGAGATCGCCGGTCGGATCGAGATCGAATCGCGCCCCGGCGGTTTGTAGCTCGCGCACTCGTGTCGGCCCCTCTTCGACGAGCACCTGGACGGCGGCGGCGTCACACAGCGCTGCTCCGGCAGCAAGCGTGTCGCGACGATGGAGCTCCGGAGAGTCCCCGGCGCCCAACGCAGCGGCAATTCCGCCTTGCGCGTACGCAGTGGCGCTGTCGAAGAGCGAGCGTTTGGTCAGTAGAAGGACGTTTCCCTGTTCGGAGGCTCGCCAGGCAGTATGCAGGCCAGCGACGCCACTTCCCACAACGAGAGCTCGCGTCCGCAGTCGGTCGGTCATCGCACAAAGATAGTGGTCGGTGGTATGTGATCGGTGGTCGGTGGTCCTGTGATCACCGTTCACCGTCCGCCGTTCACCCAGCAAGGCCTTCCCTCCTCGTAGAATCGCAACGACCTTTGCACGCATGCGCAAACTGCTGGTGCTGCTCGGCGTTCTCGTCGTCGTCCACGTCGCTTTCATGTTCGTGCGACCGAATGGCGCAAGCGCCGCTCGCTCCCATGCCGATGTGAACGTTGGCATCGTGTTCGATGTCGGTGGACGGGGCGACAAATCATTCAATGACGGAGCGTACGTCGGCGGCATGCGTGCGGAGCGTGAACTCGGCGCGCACGTCCGGTTCATCGAGCCGGGCGACGGGTCCGACAGGGAATCGGGGCTTCGCCTCCTTGCGGCAGAGGGCATGGACCTCGTCATCGGTGTCGGGTTCATCTTCACCGATGATCTCACGCAGCTCGCCAAGGACTATCCCAACACCGATTTTGCCGGCATCGACTTCGCCGTGAGCACCGATCCGGCTGGGAATCCGACTCCGCCGCCGCCTAACGTGGCGGCGTTGAAGTTCCGCGAGGAGCAGGGGTCATTTCTCGTCGGTGCCCTCGCGGCGCTCGAGAGTAAGACGAAGAAAATGGGATTCGTCGGCGGTATGGATTCGCCGCTGATCCAGAAGTTCGAGGTCGGATATCGTGCTGGCGTGAAGCAGGTCTGCCCCTCCTGTTCTATTCTCGTGGGCTACGCCGGCGTGACGCCCGAGGCATTCCGCAACCCGGGCAAGGGCAAGGAGCTCGCGCTCAGCCAATACGGCCAGGGAGCGGACATCATCTACCACGCCTCAGGCTCCACAGGCCTCGGAGTATTCGAGGCGGCACGCCAGACGGGACACCTCGCGATCGGCGTCGACGCTGATCAATACAGCGAAGCGCCGGGCCACGTGCTAACGTCGATGGTGAAGGGAGTGGACGAAGCCGTGTTCGACGTCATCAAGCTCGTCAAAGAGCATCGCTTCAAGGGCGGCATTTATCAGCTCGGCCTGGCCGAGCACGGTGTCGGCTACGTTTACGACGCGCAGAATCGAGGGCTCATTCCCGACAGCGTGCGGGCGCGCGTCGAATCGTTGAGTGCCGATATCATCGCCGGCCGCATTCACGTTCCGTCGACGCGATGACGCCATCTGAAACGGCCGCCATTCGGCTCACCGACATCTACAAGCAGTTTGGTCCCGTTCTCGCCAATCGGGGAGCATCGCTCCAAGTAGCTCGCGGGGAGATCCACGCGCTCGTCGGCGAGAATGGCGCAGGCAAGTCAACACTGATGCGTGTCCTGAGCGGGATGTACACGCCGGACAGTGGCCGCATGGAAGTCGCCGATGGCAGCGGTGTACTGCGCGACATAACGGGATGGAACACGGCCGATGCAATCAGGGCTGGCGTCGGCATGGTGCACCAACATTTCATGCTGATACCGACACTCTCGGTTGCCGAGAATCTCATGCTCGGCGCCGAATTGACCAAGGGCGGCCCGCTGCGAATGCTCGACCGTGCTCGCGCCGTCGAAGAAGTCGGTACGCTCAGTGAGCGAACTGGTTTGCGTGTGAACGCATCACAGCTCGTGTCGCAACTTTCCGTTGGCGAGGCTCAGCGGGTGGAGATCCTGAAGGCGCTCTATCGCGGCGCGCGCATTCTGATTCTCGACGAGCCCACCGCGGTGCTCTCGCCTCCTGAGGTCGCGGAGCTCTGGCAAGTGCTCCGGCAGATGCGTGAGCGGGGTGAGACGATCGTGCTGATCACTCACAAGCTCGACGAAGTGATGAGCATCTCCGACACGGTGACGGTGATGCGCCACGGCCGTACGATTTCGCGTCTGCGCACGGCGGATACGACGCCACAGGAGATCGCCCGTGAGATGGTCGGACGCGACGTCATGCTGGCTGGTGAGTTGCGTCGCGACGCGACTGCCGGCGAGGAGTCGTGGGCGGTTGCGTCGTCAGGCGAGGCGACGCCGACGGCAGCTCAAGTGTCGTTGGGAGAGAGGACCTTTCCACTCCCCGCGCTCGAGTTACGCGAGGTGACGGTTGCAAGCGCGCGACATGCCGAGGCTGTCCGCGACGTGAGCTTCATCGTCTCGCCGGGTGAGATTCTTGGCATCGCGGGCGTCGAAGGGAATGGCCAGACTGAGTTGATCGAAGCGATCGCGGGCCTACGCCACGTTCGATCGGGCACGGTGCTTCTCGATCATCACGACATAACGAATGCATCGGTGCGGGCCCGCGGTGACGCCGGACTGTCGCACATACCCGAAGACCGTCACCTTCGCGGCCTCGTTCTCGACTACACGATCGCCGACAATCTCATTCTCGGACAGCAGCATCGTTTCGCGCGCGGCGGTTTCTTCAACTCCCTCGACGGGGAGCGCATCGCCGAAAACGCACGGCGTCAGATCACGGCCTTCGACATCAGGCCTAACGACCCTGCCCTCCCGGCCCGCGCTCTGTCGGGGGGCAATCAGCAGAAGATTGTCGTTGCGAGGGAAATGGGACGTGACTTCCGGGTCCTCCTCGCCGCCCAACCAACCCGGGGGGTGGACGTCGGTGCCATCGAATTCATTCATGCCCAGCTCCGAGAGGCACGCGCGGCGGGGAAAGCGATCCTTCTCGTGTCCGCCGATTTATCCGAGATTCTCGCACTGTCGGACCGCATTGCAGTGATGTACGGCGGTCGGTTTGCCGTCGTCATGGCTCGTCGTGAGGCGAGTGAGGAAGTCCTCGGACCGTACATGACGGGAGCCGGGCGCGCCGCATGACAACGACGTCGCCGGATCTCGCGCGCGGCGCGGATGGTGCCACTGCGCCACCGCGCCGCACCGCGAGAAGTACCGCCAGTCTGCAATTGCGTGAGGCCGTGCTGCCGTCGCTCGTGGCTCTGCTCGTCGCGGCAATCGTAGGCGACGTCTTGATCGTCGTGTTCGGTCAATCACCAGGTGCGGTGTATCGACTGCTGCTCGAGGGGACGTGGGGAAACAGCTACGGATTTGGCCAGGTTCTCTACAAAGCAACGACGCTCACCTTCACCGGTCTCTCAATCGCGTTTGCGCTTCGGGCCGGGTTGTTCAACATCGGCGCGGAAAGCCAACTGGCGGCGGGTGGATTCGCCGCTGCCCTGGTGGGACTGGCTCTGCCTGCAGGACTTCCTTGGATCGTGATGCTTCCCGTCTATCTGGCGGCCGCCGCGGCGGGCGGTGGCATAGTTGGTGGCGTCGCGGGCGAGCTGAAGTCGCGCTTCGGCGCGCACGAAGTCATCACGACGATCATGCTCAACTTCATCGTGCTCGCGTTGTTGAGCTACTTGACGTCGGCGCACCTCAAGGTGCCCGAGACGCTGCACACGTCCGAGATCCACAGTGGCGCGCTGCCGCGTCTCGCCGATTTCATCGCGGCGTTCCACGGTTCGGCGGCAAACGTTGACATCGTGATTGCAGCGTTCGCATGCGGGGCGACCTGGTGGTACCTGTTCCGCACGCGGCGTGGTTTCGAGCTGCGAGCGGTGGGTCTGCAACCGGAAGCAGCCGAATACGGTGGCGTGAGGCCGGGTCGCGTGTGGACTCGTGCGATGACGATCTCAGGCGCCATCGCCGGTCTGGGCGGCCTGAATTTCGTGCTCGGTTACAAGCACTACTACGAGGAGGGCTTTGCCGGGGGCGCCGGTTTCCTCGGTATCGCGGTCGCACTCGTCGGTGGCATGCACCCGTTAGGCGTTGCATTGGCGGCGCTGTTGTTCGCGACGATTTCGCAAGGAGGCCTCGCGGTGAATGCACTCGTACCAAAGCAGTTCGTCGAAGTCCTTCAGGCAGTCGTGATCATTGCGGTGGCCGTATCGGTGCCGGAGGTGCGGCGGCTCCTGCGCACCCAGCGGAGGACGGACTAGTGGCCATTCTGCTCTTTCTTTCACAGACGCTGCGCATCGCGATTCCCTACCTCCTTGCCGCGGCAGGCGGCGTCGTGACAGAACGCGCAGGTTTGATCGGCCTGACGCTCGAGGGCTACATGCTCGGGGGTGCCTTCTGCGCGGCGCTTGGCAGCTACTATGGGCACAGTGCGTGGCTCGGACTGCTGGCTGGTGTCCTGGGCGGCGTTCTGCTTGGTCTGATCTATGGCGTGAGCGCGATTCGTTTTCGCGCCGATCAGGTGGTAGTCGGCATCGCCATCAATCTTCTGGCGATCGGCCTGACGCGGTTCTTCCTGCGCCTCGCGTTCGGGAGTTCCTCGAACTCGCCACGTGTGCCGGGATTTGGTGGCGAGCAAGCGGGAACTGGGTTCGGCGCGCTGGCGACGAACCCGATGATCTGGTTCGGAATCTTCGCGATCCCGGCAGTCGGCTGGATGTTGTATCGAACGCCGTTCGGTCTGCGGCTGCGGGCCGTCGGGGAACATCCGGCCGCCGCGACGTCGGTAGGGATTCCGGTGGCAAGGGTTCGCTATTTCGCGGCGATCCTGTCGGGAGCTCTCGCTGGCCTCGGGGGAGTTTATCTGACGCTCGATCAGCACCAGTTCACCGATCAGATGACCGCGGGGCGCGGCTTCATCGCGCTCGCCGCGACAATCTTCGGGCGTTGGGATCCTTCTCGTGTTGGACTGGCCTGCCTGTTGTTCGCCGCCGCTGAGGCACTCCAGATCCAGCTGCAGGGTGCCCAAGTCGTGCCCTCGCAGTTCGTCGAGATGATTCCCTACGTGCTGACGATCGTCGCGCTCGCCGGTGTGGTGGGTCGCGCCGTTCCGCCCGCGGCACTGGGGAAAGTGCCGGAGTAGTGCTGTCAGCGTTCCGTAAGTTCCGGCGGTCTTCTCTCGACTGCCGAGATTCTTTCCTGGTTAGTTATCGGCATGGGTAAGCTCGTCGTTTTGATGGTTACAGCGTTTGTGGACATGGTGGGGTTGCTCATGATCATCCCCCTCCTGCCCTTCTACGCCAAGGATTTGGGCGCCAACGGCCTGATGGTTGGCCTGCTGTTTTCGTCGTTTTCCGTGGCGCAGCTGATTACGGCGCCGATATGGGGCCGGTTCTCGGATCGCTACGGGCGACGACCGGCGCTCCTCGTCGGGCTCACCGCGTCAGCGATCGCCTATGTCGTGTTCGCCTATGCGAACACGCTGTGGTTGCTCTTCCTCTCGCGGCTCGTGCAAGGCGCGGGCGGGGGTACCGTGAGTGTCATTCAGGCTTATGTGGCGGATGCCGTAAGACCCGAAGACAGGGCGAAGGGCCTTGGTTGGCTCTCGGCAGCAACGAACGCGGGTGTAGCGCTGGGGCCCGTGCTCGGCACCGTTGCCAGCAATCTCGGCGGAAGCGGACCAGGACTGTCGGCGGCCGGCCTGTGCGTTCTCAACATCATTTTCGCGTGGCATTTCCTCACTGAGTCACGCGATATGTCGGAAGCGACGACGTCCCCGACGAGTCGGGCAAGATCGTTCGAGGCGCTCACCCGGGTCGTCACTCACTCCAGCGAGCCAGCATCGCGATTGATCTGGATTTACGCGATTGCCATTGGTGCGTTCCGCGGAGTCAACGCGGTGCTTGCCTTGTTCCTGGCAGTGCGCTTCGGCGTGACGAAGAACACAATCGGCTATTTCTTCACGTATATCGCGCTGATCTCGGTGCTCACGCGAGCCGCGATTCTGGGCAAGGCTGTCGATCGCTACGGCGAGGCGAGGTTGTCCCGTTTTGGATCCTCGCTGCTGGCCATCGGGTTGGCGGCTATCGCGTTCATGTATCCGCTGCGCGATCCGGGCGCGCTCGCGCACAGTCTCCACCTTTCCATCTCGTTCGTGAGGGTTCTTCCGTTCCTGCCACTCGCGCTCGCCGTCGCGCTGCTTCCACTCGGTACCGCCTTCACATTTCCCTGCGTAACGGCCATGCTGTCGCGCGTGACGCCCAGTAATGAGCGCGGACTGTACATGGGACTTCAGCAGACGTACGGTGGAATTGCCAATGCGCTCTTCCCCGCGCTAGCGGGCCTGGCGTTCGACCGCTTCGTCGAGTTGCCCTTCCTCGCATCCGCGGCCCTCGTCGCGGGGACCATCTACCTGGGGCTCGGCATGGAAAAGAACATCCGACCCAGGACGACGCCACAGCCGGCAGCTCCCGCAGCGTAGGTGTAGCGCGCCTCACGCGTGTCTTACCAACTGATCGGACAGTTTGAGTGTCTGATTCGGACGAATTGGGCGTCCGTGTGAGATTGCTCACCTATCTCGAGTCGGATGGATGCGGTCGGTTTCAGGATCCACTCCACATATTCACGGATAGATGCACTGCGCGCCGAGCAGTATCGATCTAGCGACGATGAGTCGGGTATGAACTGTGCTCGCCCTTCGTCGCGAAAGCGGCGCTCGCAAATATTTCCCTGCTGTCGTTTACGAGACTCCGGCTCGAATCGTCGGGCATGAGTCCCCAGCTCCAGGAGTACGCCATGCTCGCTCCCCGCATCCGCGGAGCGTTATTCCCCTTCGCACTTGGGCTCGTCACACTCGTCGCTGCGTGCAACAACGGCACCGAGCCGAAAACGTCGTTGTGCAGCGCGTCGAACCCCGTAACGCTGGCGTTGGGTGAGGTGCGAACACCGATCACTGCCGCTTGCGTCTATGTGTCGGGTGGTGCGTCGGGCGGCGAGTACGCTCTCGTGCCTTTCAATTCCGACACGGTGTACACCCGAACGGCCGCGATCTCTTTCACGAGCTCCGGCGTTACAGCGGCGACGTCTCCACTCTCGTCGCAGACACTGGCCTTTTCGCCGTCGTTCGACATGTCGCCGAACGTCAGCGGCGCGGCGAAAGCAACAGCGGCGACGGCATTCGAGATTGGCCTGCGTGAGAGTGAGCGCCGCGTGCTGTCGCGCTTCATCCCATCGGCGCGATCGTGGTATCGCACGCGACTCACGTCGACGGCTGCAAGCACGGGACTGCGGCCGTCCTTCTCCAGCCTGGCGAGCAGTCCCGCGGTTGGGGATCTCGTTACGCTGAACACCAGAACCGGCGCGACCCTCTCCGACGCCTGCCAGGTGCCGGACAATCGCACGGGCCGCGTCGTGGCGATCACTAACACCGCAATCGTCGTCGCCGACACTGCCAACCCGACCGGCGGCTACACCGACGCCGAGTACCTCACGGTTGGTCTGCAGTTCGACAGCGTCTACACGATGGACACGAACGCCTTCGGGACGCCTTCGGACATCGACAGCAACGGCAAGGTCGTCATGTTCTTCACGCGGGCGGTGAACGAGCTCACGCCCGCGAGCAGCACGTCGATCATCGGCGGTTTCTTTTACGCCCGCGACCTGTTCCCGAAGACGGATTCACCGCAGTTGGGCACGGGCTCGGGTTGTCCAACGAGCAACGTAGCCGAGATGTTCTACCTCGCCGTTCCCGATCCGAACGCGATAGTGAACGGCAACACACACTTCACCAAGACCTTCGTTTCGCACCTAACGGTGTCGACGACGGCGCACGAATTCCAGCATCTGATCAACGCGTCGCGCCGTTTGTACGTGAACACGGCGGCTACGGACTTCGAAGTCGTATGGCTCAACGAGGGCCTGAGCCATATCGCCGAAGAGCTGCTTTTCTATCAGCAGAGTGCTGGACTCGCGCCACGCATGGACATCGACAGCCTCGCGTTCATCGGCAGCCAGAGTCAGAAGAACATCGACGCGTACAACTTCGACCAGCAGGCGAACTTCGGCCGGTTCGATTCGTACCTGGTGCGGACGGCGACAAGCTCGCCATACGCGAACGACGACTCGTTGTGGACTCGTGGTGCGACCTGGTCATTCCTTCGCTATGCCGCGGATCATCGTGGTACGTCGGATGGAGACACGTTTTACAAGCTCGTGAACTCCACGACGACGGGCATCCCCAACCTGCAGCAGGTCTTCGGCACCAATATCTCATCAATATTCAGTGATTGGGCAGTCGCCCACATCGCCGACGACGTCCCTGGCGTCGCCACCGAGTGGCAGCATCCGAGCTGGAACTTCAAGGCAATCTTCCAGTACATCGCGAACCACAACTCACAGACATCCTTCCGTAACTATCCGTTGGCGACGACCTCTGTCTCCGACAATTTCCCGACCAATGTCACGCTGAATGGCGGTGGTGTTTCGTATGTGCGGTTCGGAATCGCCGCGAATCAGGTTGGCTCGGTGAAATGGACGACGCAGGCTGGTGGTGTCGCGATGTCGCTCGTGAGGTTGAAGTAGCGGCTGGTGACTGGTGACTTGGCTGGTCTAACGAAAGAACCCCGCGAGCTTTTCGCGGGGTTCTTCCTTATTCGCCAATCACCAACCACTAATCACCAATCACCCTTTAGCCGTGTCGTGCAATCCCGGCTCGCTCGCGAGCACTGCTTTCGCGATCTCGACCATCGGTACAGAGCGATCCTGACTGGTACGCTGAAGGATGCGATATGCTTCCTGCTCCGATGAACCGGTACGGCGCATCAGAATGCCTTTCGCGCGCTCGATGGTCTTGCGGTTCTCGAGTGCCTGCTTCGCGGCTTCCGCATCCTTGCGCGCGTTGAGCAGCTCCTTCGCACGAGTCGCGGCAAGGCGAATCGTCGAGTCGAGAACACGCGGCGGCGCCGGTTTCGGGAGAAACGCGATCGCCGCCGTTGCAGTCACGTCACGATCGCTGAGCGTCAACGATTGATCGCCGCTGAACAACACGACGGCCACGCCTGGGATGTTTTGCGTTATGCGCTCGGCGGCCTCGATACCCGATCCGTCGGGCATGTGCACATCGAGCAGTACGACGTCGGGAACGACATCGCGCGCGCTCTCGTATGCTTCGCGACCTGTCGCAACTTCGGCCACGACGGTGTGGCCGAGCGTCGCAAGCAGCTCGACGAGCAGCGAGCGCGCGTTGTCGTCATCCTCGGCGATCAAAACGCGAATCTTGGCAGTTTCACTCATCTGGCGAGAATCTGTATTGGCACGGAGTAGAGCGCCAGCCTGATCGGTCGGCACTCGAACTGCGACTGGACAACTTTGGTCGATCGTTCAAGCTCCGGCCACTTGCGCCAGCAGCTCCGACGTGCGAACCGGCTTTCGAAGCACGAAGTCCCCTTCCGCACCCGCACTTGCGCGCGGCTCCCAGCCCGTCACTACACCGATTCGCAGCGTTGGCCAACGCTCTCGGACAACGGCGATCAAGTCCCACCCACTCCCATCCGGCAAACCGATGTCTGTGACGAGAACGTGATACTGCGTTCCACCGTTCTTCGCCGCTGACTCGAGCTTGGCCGTGGCGTCGCGCACACAAGTCACAGTATCGACCGTATGCCCATCGCTCTCCAGTAGCGCCTGCATGAACTCACGGCTATCCGTGTGATCCTCCACCAGCAATACTCGCCGCGGAGCACGTGTCCGCGGTTTTTGATCGACGGCCGCGGCCGTTCCACCCACCACCGCCAAAGGGAAAACGAGACGAACCGTGGTACCCACACCAGGCATCGATTCAATCTCAGCGTGGCCGCGGTGCCGCTTCACGATGCCGTACACCTCGGCCAAACCCAGACCGGTTCCCGCTTTGCCCTTGGTTGTGAAGAAAGGCTCGAACGCACGCTCGCGAACTTCCGCCGACATACCGACACCCGTATCTCGTACTTCGACGGAGACTTCGTTCGGTGACGAGTACGTGCGAATCGCGAGGGTGCCACCGCCAGCCATCGCGTCGAGAGCATTCTGAACAAGATTGAGCAGTGCCTCACGAAGCTCGCCGGCGATGCCGCGGACCATCACACCCGGCGCGAGATTTCGGTCGAATTGGACAACGCCTCCCTTGGCGCGCTCCGCCCACAGCGGCCGCGTCATGGCGACGACTTCGTCGGAAACCTGGGAGAGGTCTACGAGCTCTTCGCTCTCGCCCTGTAGCGGCTCCTGCCGAATGAAGCGTCCGACGCGCGCCGCCGTAGCGGCACCTGTTTCCGCCGCTTTCGCGATACGGTCGGCGTAGTCGCGCACTTTGTCTGGGTTGTTCGCGCTGGCCTGAAGCAGATACGCCGCGGCCATAATCGGATTCAGCGCGTTGTTGACATCGTGCATGACGCCTGCAGCGAGCTGGCCGACCGCGGCGAGACGCCGTTCGCGCGCGCGTGCCTCTTGAAGCGCGAGGACTTCTGCCGTGCGCTCCTGAACCATCTTCTCGAGTCGCTCCGCTTCCGTCGACACGCGATCGTAAAGTTCGGCTGTACGCCGCGCTTCTTCCTCCAGCTGCCTGGCGAGCTGCGTCTTGACCGTCACGTCGCGCTCCACGGTCACCGCGCCGCGAATCTTTCCGTGCTCGTCGTAGAGCGGATTCGAGTTGACCTCGATGATGACCTGGCGTCCGTCGGGTCCGCGCTTGACCGCCAATGTTTCACCGCGCACGCGCTCACCACGGAGCGCTCGCGCGGTTGGATGTTCGTGCATGAACAAGCTGGTACCATCGATCGTGCGCGGACGGTCGAGCTGCCAGAGCTCGCGAAGCGTCGACGGTTGTCCAGTAGGATGGTCGTGGAGTGCCTGCGCGTTCGAGCGCACCGTGCGTCCTTCAGTATCGACCACTCTCACGGAATCCGGTATGACGTCAAAGATCGACTCGAGTTGCGCAACGCTGCGCGCCAGGTCTTCACGCAGGTCTTCCCGCTCGGTAACGTCGATGCCGGCGAAGAGTAGACCGCCGACGCCACGGCCGTTCTGGCCCCGGCGAGAGCGCTCACCGAGTGGAGTAAAGGTGACTTCGATGAGTCGGCGACCAGCGCGTGTCTGAAAGGGAATTCGTGCTGCGACGACCGGCACTCCATCCAGCGCACTGTCGATCTGATCGGTGAGATCGGCGAGCGCGTTCGGAAAGGCATCGTAGATGGCCCGGTGTGCCGCTCCTTCCGCGTCCAGTCCGGTCAGCTCTCGGTACCGAGTATTAGCACTCGCCAGCTTGAGATCCGCGTCGAAGGTCGCGAACGCCAGCGGAATCGCCTCGAAGAACAGCTCGAGGCGTGCGAGCTCCGGCGGGACGCCTTGCTCGTTGATGTCGTAATCGGTGCGGGGCGGGAGAGGCGACACAGATGCGGGAGGTGCTGGCTCGTGGCAGGCGAGTTGTAAGAACGGATAGGCCACGGGGCGACTCGACCAACTCGACGACCAGCGCGGCATTGCACGATGGAGGGTGCGTCGTCGGCCGTCAATGACGAGCGACGGTCACAGCGGGAAAGTGGTCACGGCGACCCCTTCCCGGCGCGATCTCAGCGCTGCTGTCGCGTGATGAGACGTGCTCCGAGACCATACGTGAAAAAGGCGTAGCCCCATTCAACGAGCACACTCAATCGGTTTCTGAAGCCCGCCAGATAGAGAATGTGCAGGAACAGCCAGAACCACCATGCGGGATAGCCGGCCACGTGCACGCCGTGGCCGAAATCGCCGATGGCCTTGTACCGGCCGATGGTAGCCATGTCTCCCTTGTTTCGGTAACGGAAGTCGGGCCGGCCCTCGCCGCGAATCGTGCGGAGAACGTTTCTCGCGGCGGCGCGACCGCTTTGGATGGCGCCCTGGGCAACACCGGGGACGGATTTGCCGTTCGTGGTCATGACGGCGAGATCGCCGACGACAAAGATCTCAGGATGATCGGGCACGCTCAGATCCGCGTTCACCAGAACCCGGCCGCCGCGGTCGACGGGCACCTTCGGCCCCAGCAATCGCCCGAGCGGCGAAGCCGCATTGCCCGCCGCCCAGAGGACCGTACGCGCGACGATGCGCTCGTCCCCAATGCACACCGCGTCAGGCTCGACGGACGTCACGAGCGTTTTGGTGCGCACCTCGACTCCAAGCTCCCGCAGGTCCCGCTCGGCATGCTCGGCAAGATCCTCGGGAAAAGTCGGGAGGAGGCGCGGGCCGCCCTCGAGGAGGATGATGCGCGCTGTCGCCGTGTCGATGCGGCGGAAGTCGCCGCGCAAAGTGTGCCTCGCGATCGTCGGCAGCATGCCCGCGAGCTCGACGCCAGTTGGTCCGCCACCAATGATCACGAAGGTGAGGTTTGCGGTGCGATCAGCTTCGTTCGTCGCACGCTCGGCTTCCTCGAATGCCGTGAGGAAGCGGCGACGGATCTCCAGCGCGTCATCGATGCTCTTGAGCCCGGGCGCTACCGCTTCCCACTCTGGATGACCGAAGTACGAGTGGCGGGCACCGGCAGCAAGGATGAGATAGTCGTAAGGCAGCTCGGTTCCATCGTCTAGGACGGCGACGCGGCGCTCCGGATCGACGCGTTCCACCGAGGCCATGAGGACTTCCGTATTGCGCTGCTTACGGAGCAGCCAGCGAATGGGGGCCGCGATGTCCGATGGCGCGAGGGTCGCCGTCGCGACCTGGTAGAGCAGCGGCTGGAAGGTGTGATGGTTCGAGCGATCGATCACCGTGACGCTGGTGAGCGTATCGCGGAACTCGCGTGCCGCGTAAAGGCCACCGAACCCGGCGCCGATGATGAGAACGCGGGGAGTGTTCATGGGATTCCCCGAATCTAAATCCGCTCCACCCGACCCTCGGCCAGGCGAGCGCCTAACGTGATCGCTAGCACGAGCGCGATGAGCAGCACCGAGTAGGCCGCGGCCGTGCCGAACGACAACGAGCGCAGTTGCGCCAGAATCTCGATCGAGATCGGCCGATTGGAATGAGTATACAGGACGACACTCGCGACGAACTCTCCGACGGCGGCGATCGCGGCCAGCATCGTTCCGGCGACTAGTCCGGGACGTGCGGCGGGCAGAACGACGCGTCGCATCGCCAGCAGCCAGGACGCCCCCAATCCGCGCGCCGCATCCTCGAGTGAAGCATCCATCTGTCGCAGCGACCCCTCGACAGCGCTCGTGAGCACCGGCACGTTGCGGACAAAGTAGGCGAGCGGAAGAATCCAGAAGGTGCCAACGAGCAGCACGCGCCCCGTGACCGGGCTGTTCACGTCGAAGGTTGCCGCGAGCCCGAGCGCGATCGCGGTCGCCGGAATCGCCCACGGAAGCACGACGAGAAGCTGCAGCAATCGCCGGCCCGGCGCTCGCGTCAGAACGATCAGATAGGCGGCGACGAAACAGACGACGATGTTCGCCGCAGTGGCAATCGCCGACATCCATACGCTGTTCGTGATCGGCCGCCACAGCTCCGGATCACTCGCGAGGCGACGGAAGTTGTCGAACGTGTACTCCGGCGGGAGAATTTGCGTCGTCCAGGCGCCGTCGCGGGCGAATGACACGAGCACGACCATCGCGTGCGGCAGCACGAGAAAGGTGACGACCACGATGGCTACGATTGGCGCCGCCATACGGGCGACGCGCGAGCGAACGACGATCCGTGTTGCCCTGCCCTTTCCGGTCAGTGCGTAATGACGACGCCGCTCCAGCCAGCGTAGCGCAAGGAGAGCCGCAACGGCAGCCAGCGCGAGCACGGTGGTCTCGACATAGGCGAGCCCCATCGATCCGTTGAGCTTGGAGACGAGTATCTGCGTCGCGAGCACCCGTTGACCGCCGCCGAAGATATATGGCGCACTGAACGACCCGAGTGAGCTCATGAACACGAGCAACATCGCGCCGGCGATCGACGGCGTGAGCAACGGCAGGGTTATGCGGCGCAGGGTGTGTGGTCGTGATGCCCCGAGTCCCGCCGCGGCTTCGTCGAGCGTCGTGTCATAGCGCTCGAGCCCCGCAGCGACGAACAGAAACACGTACACGTACATGGTGTAAGCGTGGACGAACACGATCGCCGACAATCCGGTGAGCGACCACGGCGCGTGGTCCAGCCCGAGCAGGCGCTGCGCGACGCGCGTGATGACTCCGCTCTCGCCGTAGAGGAAAAGAAACGCGATCACCCCAACGAGCGGCGGCAGCGCGGCCGGCAGCGTTGCCACCGCGCTCAGCGCGCGGCGCCCACGAAAATCGAAGCGGCCGAGCAGAAAGGCCAACGGCAGCCCAATGATCAATGCGGCGATGACGCTGCCGACGGAAATGACGAGCGTGCTCCAGAGCGCTTCGCGGTCGGCCGGGCTGGCGATGAACGCGCGCCAGTCGTCGAGTCCGCGCGCAAAGCTTCCCACGATGACGGAAACGTTAGGCAGCACCACGCTCCATGCGAGGAGCAGGAGCACGATCAGTGTCGCGACGACGAAGCGCCGCTTCATCGTGCGACGAGGGCGACCGGCTTCTGCAGCAGCTTCACGCCGACGTCGCTCCGCTCTCCGAAGTTTCCCTCCTCACAATCGATCTCGAAGGTGTAGGCGCGATCGGAGCCAGGAGCCTCCGGCACGGCAACCCGGTACACATAGTGGGATCCCGCGTACCGACGTGACTCGACCACGCCATGCCAGCAGCTCGGTGTCGTGCCGCAGACCTCGACCATTTCGGGACGAATCACCGCTTTCAGCGCACCGCCGTCGCCGTTCGATGACACCGCTGCGATGGGCGCGTGCTGCGTAGCGCCCGCGATGGTGATGCAGGCGCGATCCCCCTCGCGCCGCGCATCAACGAGCGTCGAACGCCCCACGAATGCGGCGACCTGCGCACTCGTTGGCCGGTGATAGAGCTCGTCGGGCGTGCCGAGTTGCAGCAGTCTGCCCTCCCGCATCACCGCCATCCGATCGGCGATCGCGAATGCGTCTTCCTGATCGTGCGTCACGAGTATCGCGATCGACTTGAGCTCGTGCAGCTTGAGACGCAACCATTCGCGCGTCTCCTGACGGCGCGCCGGGTCGAGGTTCGAGAGCGGCTCGTCGAGGAGAAGAACTGGCGGATCGATGATGATCGCGCGCGCGAGAGCGACCCGTTGCTGCTCGCCACCCGAGAGCGATTGAATCGGGCGTGGTCCGGCGCCATCGAGGCCAACACGTACGAGTGCCTCACGAGCGCGCTCGAGCCGATCGCGCTTCGCCACGCCGCGTGCTTCGAGTCCGAAGGCAACGTTCTCGGCAACGGACATATGCGGAAACAGCGCGTAGTGCTGAAAGACCATTCCGAAGCTGCGTCGCTGCGGTGCCTCGCTGGTGATGTCGCGCGGGCCGGTACGCGCGTCGTCGAGCGTGATTCGACCGCCATCGGGCTGCTCGTAGCCGGCGATCATGCGCAGCGTTGTCGTCTTGCCCGAGCCGGAGGCGCCCACGAGCGCCAACACTTCTCCAGGACGCACGGTAAAGGAAACGTCGTCGACCGCCGGTCGATCGGCGCCGGCGAACCGACGCGTGAGCTTGTCGATCGCGAGCGTCACCGCGCGCGGCAGCAATTGCGCACGTGCGCGTCCCAGTACTTCATCCAGCTGTCGAGACTGTCGGCGATGAGCCGCGGGTCGAGCGGCATCGGCCGGATTTCCGCGCGCGCATCGCGGATCCA
>Ga0070717_10000374_pt1 | contig 28546 bp, 23 predicted proteins | sample LARL113metaG_FD_71366 | JGI IMG/M metagenome (GOLD analysis project Ga0070717, IMG submission 71366) | Corn, switchgrass and miscanthus rhizosphere microbial communities from Kellogg Biological Station, Michigan, USA - LAR L11-3 metaG | ecosystem: Host-associated > Plants > Roots > Rhizosphere ...
TCGCGAAGAGGGCGGGGAGCCTTTCTCATCCACAAGCTCGAAGCTTCAGGGGCGACTACGGCTCCCGGATCGCTCCTATATCCTGAGGCCCGCGACTTCAGCGTACAAGGGGCGCCATCCACGCAACATCCTGCCGAGTGGCGCCCCTCACCCGGCCTTGGCCACCCTCTCCCCGCGTTGCGGGGCGAGGGACCTGGAGAGTTCAGTCGCCAAATGAGACGCCGACGCTCCGCGCCGTCCGCACCAGTTCCCCATTCGGATCGACGCACTTCTGGTTGGCGATGGCGTCGCGGATCGGCACCGAGACGATGGCATCGCCGCGCAGCGCCACCATCTTTCCGAAATCCTCCGCCGCCATGAGGTCCGCCGCGGCGCGGCCGAAGCGCGTGGCCAGGATGCGGTCGAACGAGATCGGCGAGCCGCCGCGCTGCACGTGGCCGAGGACCGTCACGCGGATCTCCAGGTCGATGTGCTGGGAGATGTCGGCCGCGACCTGATAGGCGATCCCGCCGAGGCGGCGCGTGCTGCGGTCGAGGTACGCCTCTTCGCCGCCGAGGCGGTGCGCGCCCTCGGCGACCACGACGATGTCGAACTTCGAGCCCTCGCGCTGCCGCGAGCGGATCGAGTCGACGATCTTCTTCGGGTCGTACGGGATCTCCGGGATCAGGATGATGTCGGCGCCGCCGGCGATGCCGGAGTAGAGCGCGATCCAGCCGGCGTGGCGCCCCATCACCTCGAGAATCATGACGCGGTCATGGCTCTCCGCGGTCGTGTGCAGGCGGTCGACCGCCTCCGTCGCCACGGACACAGCCGTGTGAAAGCCGAACGTGTAGTCCGTCGCGGCGAGGTCGTTGTCGATCGTCTTCGGCACCGCCACCATCGGGATGCCGCGGTCGCAGAGGCGCTGGGCGATGCGCAGCGTGCCGTCGCCGCCGATGGCGATGATCCCGTCGATGCCGAGCTCGTGAATGTTGCGGACGACCTCGTCAGAGCGGTCGACGACGACCGGATGCCCTTCCTGCAGAGCCGGGAAGGCGAAGGGATTGCCGCGGTTGGTCGTCCGGAGCAGCGTGCCGCCCTTGGGAAGGATGCCGCGGATGGAGTCAGTCGTGAGCGGGACGACGGCGCGGGTCAGGAGCCCTTCAAAGCCGAGCTGGATACCGAGAACGTCGAGGTCATACGCATGGCGGGCTGTACGGACGACCGCACGGATGACTGCGTTGAGGCCGGGGCAGTCGCCCCCGCCGGTGAGGATGCCGATCGTCTTCATCTCTCTCCAAGTCTTTGCAAAATCGATGGCTGGCACTGCCGTTGCTCAACCATACCTCCATCAGCCCGGCACCGCCGGGCTCTAACGTGGAGGAAAGCATATGAACATCATCGGATGGCTCCTGTTCGGCCTGGTGGTCGGCGCGATCGCGAAGTTCCTCATGCCGGGACGCGACCCGGGCGGCTGGATCGTGACGATCCTGCTCGGCGTTGCCGGCTCGTTCGTGGGCGGATTCCTGGCCTCGACGCTGCTCGGTCACGGCGAGCAGACCGCCGGATGGATCGGCTCGATCATCGGCGCGATGCTACTGCTGTTCATCTACCGCCTGATCGTCGGCCGCCGTACTGTGGTGTAATTCAACTGTCGGGGGACAGGCAAGGCGCCTGTCCTCCCTCCGGAAGTTTTGGCTCCCACCTTTGTTTTTCATCCCGTAACTAAGTCGCGAAACGTTTCGAACGCATTTTGCGTCTGACGTGACGGCGTATCACACCTCGAGCAGTTCAACCCAATTGCATTGAAAAGCAGTTAGAAGGAGCCAACGAAGTCATGAATTCATCCACCAAGCGCATCTTGTCGACGCTGGCCATCATCATCGCCTCCGTCGCCTTCGGCGTGGTCCTCACCGCCGACCTCGGATTGATGCGGCAGTCGAACGCCCAGACCACGTCAGGCATCCAGACGACCTCCGGGCCCGTCACCTCGGTGACGATCCCGTCGTTCGCCGACGTGGCCGCGCGCGTCGCGCCCGCCGTCGTCTCCATCACCACGACCGAAGTCGTGAAGACGAGCCGCAACCAAGGCTTCGGCATCGATCCGTTCGAGTTCTTTTTCCCGAGCCCGCAGCAGGGCCCGAACGGCCGTCCGAACCCGCACCGGCAGCAGACGCCGCGCAACCAGGACGACAGCGGCGACGACGAGCACGCTCAGCGCGCCGGCGGCTCGGGCTTCATCATCTCGCCCGACGGCTACATCCTGACGAACAACCACGTGGTCGAGGGCGCCACGCGCGTCGACGTCCACTACGGCGCCGACGAGAACGGCAACGGCGGCCACACGGTGACGGCGAAGATCGTCGGCCGCGACCCGGCCACGGACATCGCCCTCGTCAAGATCGACGTCGGCCAGCCGCTCCCGACCGTTCCCCTCGGCGACTCCGACCACATCCGCAAGGGTGACTGGGCCATCGCCGTCGGCAACCCGTTCCAGTTCGAGAACACGCTGACGGTCGGCGTGATCTCGGCGAAGGGCCGCTCGCTCGGCCTCAGCACGGAGACGCAGTCGTTCGAGAACTTCATCCAGACCGACGCCGCCATCAACTTCGGCAACAGCGGCGGCCCGCTCATGAACATCAACGGCGAGGTCGTCGGCATCAACACCGCGATCCGCGGCGGCGGCGCGCAAGGCATCGGCTTCGCCACGCCGATCAACACGGCCAAGCGCCTCCTCCCGCAGCTCAAGCAGGGCAAGGTGACGCGCGGCTACCTCGGCATCCGCATCTCCGAGGTCAACGACGACGTGCGGCAGTCGTTCAACAACCCGAACCTCAACGGCGCGCTCGTGCAGAGCGTCGAGCCGGGCAAGCCGGCCGACGTGGCCGGAATCAAGACCGGCGACGTGATCACGGAGCTCGACGGACGGAAGATCAGCAACAACCGCGAGCTCATCGACTACATCTCGTACCTGCCGGTCGGCTCGACGGTGAAGGTCACGGTGCTCCGCAACGGCCAGCGCGAGGTGCTGACGGCGAAGACGCAGACGCGCCCCGACGAGTCGGACACGACCGACGAGACGGAAAAGAGCAACGAGGCCGGCCCGGCCCGCAACAAGCTCGGCATGTCGGTGCAGGAGCTGACGCCGCAGGCGCGCCAGATGTTCTCGATCGACGAAAGCGTCCGCAACGGCGTGGTGGTGACGAACGTGAAGGAAGTGTCGCCCGCCGGCGAAGTCGGCCTGACCGAAGGCGACGTGATCACGGAGGTGCAGGGCCAGCCGGTGAAGAGCATCGACGACTTCCGCGCCGCCATCGACCGCGCCAAGTCCGGCTCGACGATCCGCATCTACGTGGTGTCCCCCGGCCGCGGCCGCGCCGCGTCCTCGGGGTACCGGTTCATCCACGTGCCGTAAAGATCACGCAGCTCGCTTTTCTTCGTGGAGGACAGGCACTCTTGCCTGTCCTCTTTTATTATTGAGGCGTCATGAGCAAGGTGCAGGTCTTCGTGATCAACAGCGAGAAGGTCATCGTCGAGGAGCGCCACCCGCATGACGTGTGGGTTTGGGAGAACGGCTTGCGCGTGCGGAAAGCGAAAGGCAACATTCGCGATGTCAAGCTGCCACCGCCTCTCCGATTGGATCGCGACATCGTCGATTACCTGCTCGAAGATCTATACGGACGAGACGCCGTCGATGACATTCTCGACGACCTCCGCAAGCAGAAGCAGTGAGGGCGTACGTCGATTCGTCCGTCGTTTTACGCATCGTGATGCGCGCACCGAACGCGCTGCATCAGTGGACTTCGATCGATCGATACATTTCGAGCGCGTTGTTGCGCGTTGAATGCGATCACAACCGCGCCGACCTCGCCTTCGCCACCCACGACGACAAGCTCGCCTCAGATCCTTCTCCCCGCCTGCGGGGAGAAGGTGCCGCGAAGCGGCGGATGAGGGGCGCCATCCTGCCGCAATCGCCCCTCACCCGGCGCTGCGCGCCACCTTCTCCCCGCAAGCGGGGCGAGGGTTCTGATCACACATGACCGACGAGAGCCTCATGCGCCGCGCCCTCGAGCTCGCGGAGCGGGGGCGGTACTCCGTCAGCCCGAATCCCATGGTCGGCTGCGTCCTGGCGCGCGACGGCGTCGTCCTCGCCGAGGGGTGGCATCAGCGCGCGGGGGAGCCGCACGCGGAGATCGTGGCGCTGCAGCGCTGCGACGATGCGCGCGGCGCCACCGCCGTCGTCACCCTCGAGCCGTGCGTGCACCAGGGGCGGACGCCGCCGTGCGTCGACGCGCTGATCCGGGCGGGCGTGGGGCGGGTCGTTGTGGCCACGCGCGATCCGCATGAAGTCGCGAAGGGCGGCATCGAACGGCTGAAAGACGCGGGCATCGAAGTCACGGAAGGCATCCTCGAGGACGACGCCAGGCGGCTCAACGAGAAGTTCCTGCACGCGGTCACGAAGAAAAGTCCCTTCGTCATCCTCAAGGCCGCCATCACCCTCGACGGCAAGCTCGCCACCGTCGACCGCGACAGCCAGTGGATCACCTCCGAGGCCGCGCGCGAGCGGAGCCTCGCGCTGCGCGAGGAGGTCGACGCCATCCTCGTCGGCGGCGGCACCGTGCGCGACGACGACCCGCGCCTCACCCGCCGCCTCGGCTGGAACTCGTCCATCGTCCCGTGGTGTCGCGTCGTCCTCGACCGCGACCGCGTCGTGCCGCCCGCCGCGCGCGTCCTCACCGACGGCGGCAACACGCTCCACATCAAGGAAGACCTGCCGCTCGACGAGATGCTGAAAACGCTGAAAGTCCAATCGCTGCTCGTCGAGGGCGGCGCGCTCGTCCTCGCCGACTTCATTGAAAAACGCCTCTGGCAGAAGATGGTCCTCTTCGTCGCGCCGATGCTCGTCGGCGGCGGCGCCATCACCTCCATCTTCGCCGGCCAGCCGGTGCGGCGGTTGACAGAGGCGCACCGCCTTCGCTTTGATCGCGTCGAAACCGTGGGGCCGGATCTGATGATCACGGCCTATCCGGCCTGAGCGATGTTCACCGGCATCATCATGAGCAACGGCACCATCGAGTCCGTCGAGCGGCTCGACAGCGGCGCGCGCCTGCGTCTCCGCGCCGCGTTCGACGAGCCGCTGGAGCGCGGCGAGAGCGTGGCCGTGAACGGCGTCTGCCTCACCGTCATCCCGCAAAGCGACGGCGCGCTGCTCACCGACGTCTCCAACGAGACGCTCGCGCGCACCACGCTCGGCTCCCTCGGCACCGACACGCGCGTCAACCTCGAGCGCGCCCTCGCCCTCGGCGACCGCCTCGGCGGGCACATGGTGCAGGGCCACGTCGACACCGTCGGCACGCTGATGTCCGCGGCGTCCGAGGGGGAGTTCGCCGTCTATCGCTGGAGCTATCCGGGCGAGTTCGCCGAGCTCGTCGTCAGCAAGGGCTCGATCGCCGTCGACGGCGTCTCGCTGACGATCGTCGAGCCCGACGCGACGACGTTCGGCGCGGCGCTGATCCCGGAGACGCTGCGCCGCACGAACCTCGGCACGGCCAACCTCGGCGACCGCGTCAACCTCGAGTTCGACATGATCGCGAAGTACGTGCGCAGCCTCGCCGCGCCGTACCTCGCGCCGCGGTCGTGATCCTCTATCGCAAAGCGTCGTCGCTCCGCATCGTCCGCGCAAGCGTCCCCGAGCCGCCGTACTGGGCCGCGTCGACGATCGCGCCGTACTCCGCACGCCGCGGTGCGCCGGTGGCGATCGACTTCGTCGGCTTGACGGCGGCGGCGCCGAAGCGGATGGACGTCGATGTCTGCGACGACCTCGATCGCGCGCCGCGCCACCGCATCGCCGCGCCGGCGCTCATCGACGCCTGCGAATCCGCCGAGGCCGTCTACCGCCGCGGCGACGATGCCCTGCAGCTCTGCGACGCGGCCATGTTCCTCACCTCGGCGCGCGGCGCGCTGCCGTCGAACGTCAACCAAGACACCGTCGTCATCATCGCCGCGTGGCCGCTCGACTTCGCGCGGCTGAACCTGCTCTTCGACGACGCCAGGACGAGGAAGCTGCGATGGGGCGTCGCCGTGCCGGTGATGTACCCCGTCACCACCGCGTCCGGCGTGCTGCGGCAGATCGCCGAGGCGGCCGAGGGCGCGATGTTCTTCGCCGCGCTGCCGATCGAGACCGACGCCGGCGCGCGCAAGATACTCGCCGACGATCCCGAGGCCTACGAGCTCCTCTTCCACGGCGACGTCGACGCGCTGCACGTCACCGCCGAGCGGCGCATCGCCGGCCTCGCGGCGGAGCTCGGCGCCGACGACTTCGTCGTTCCGCCGCGGTGGGAGCAGCGCTCGAACTGGAACGGCGCGGCGCTGCTCACGCTCGCGGCCACGCGCATGCTGGCCATGAAGCACGACGTCGAGACGGCGTCGCGCATCGCGCGATCCGCGCGGATCGTGGCCCAGCTCGACAAGTCCGTCGAGCGCATCGCGGCCGCGGCAAACCTATCGATTGTGGAGTCGCTCGACGAGATCAGCGTCGACGCGCTGACGGAGTGGCTCGAAACCGGCAAATCGACGTTCGTCGACCACATCAACAAGCAGTGGCGCTTGTCGTAGCCGCACTCCCACCCGTTGAAAGCTTCCTTGAACCTACCGACTGGGGAGGCGCAGAGAATAGCAGGATTTTTGAAACAACGTTACAAAATTCGATGATGATGAGCCCGGTGAAGCGCTTTTGGACCCTGGCGGCGGTCGTCGTGCTACTGCTCGGCGGCCTTGGCGCATGGCTGATGTGGCGCGCGCTACACCGCGTAGAGCAGGCCGTCGCGATCACCAAGCAGGAAGAGCAGGTCGACCTCGGCTCCGTCGTGACGCGCGTCCGTTCCCTGGCCCGGCTCGAGACCGCGTCGATGCACGTCACGAACGTCTCCACGATCAAACAGGGCTACAACCTCCTTCCCGACAAGTTCGCCGGCGACGAGATCACGTTCTATGCCGCAGGCGACGTCATCGCCGGCATCGACCTCTCCACGATCCAGCAGCGCGACGTCTGGCGCCAGCCCGACGGCACGCTGGTCATGCGCCTTCCGCCGTCGCAGCTCCTCGTCTCGCGGCTCGACAACCGCGAGTCGCGCGTCATTGACCGCCGCACCGGGATTTTCCGCGGCGCCGACCAGGGCCTCGAAGGCCGCGCGCGCCAATACGCCGAACAGCAGATCCGCAACGAGGCGGTGCGCAAGAACATCCTCGGCATCGCCCAGGAGGGCGCCGAGGCGAAGCTCGCGCCGCTGCTGCACACGCTGGGATTCACGAAAGTGCGGTTCGAGCGGAGCGGCCCGGGCGCGGGCGGGTAAGCAGAACGGCGTCGGCAGAGCCACACGTCATCCTGAGCCGCGCAGACGGCGAAGGATGACGGGACGAGCGTTGGTCGCGTGCAAGCGTTCTGCTCAGGAACGAAGGGCGGCCGCGCGGCCGCCCTTCGGAGTTGCGTTACGACTTCTTCGCACAGGCAGTGGAGCAGGCGTGCTCCTTGCCGTCGGCGTGCTTGCAGGCGTGGTCCTTCATGTTGCAGGACTTCGCGTCCTTGCAGCAGGCCGCGTCCTTCTTGCAGCACTCCGCGCTCTTGCAGCAGGTCGCGGAGTCGGCCTTGTCGCAGGCCTTCGGCGCGTCGGCGGCGAAAACGGGGGTGAGCGAGAGCATCAAGGCAGTCAGAATGATCCCAATACGTGTTTTCACGTGATCCCTCCAAGTTCGTTTGTGTGGTCGGAAAAGGCGCGCGGAGGGGGTATCAAATGCGCAGCTGGATCGTGGCGAGCGGCTGCCAGAACGCGCCGCGGATGGCGGTGCGGACGGCGGCGAACGCCGCGGCGGGACGATCGTCGGCGCGCACGCGCGGCGCGGCGGCGGGCGGCGTCGCATCGATGCGGACGCTCACCGCCTTCAGCGGCGCGCGCGATGCCGTCGCCGGGCAGCACGGATGCATCCTCGCGGCCGCGCGGATGCAGCAGACCTGCGGCATCGGCAGGAACGGCAGCGCCAGGAAGACGACGACGAGCGACAGCGAGACGGCCCGGTTCACGACACCGTCATCATAGGGCGCCTTCGCTCCCTTCGATGTGTCGGATCGCACACGTCAGCGCCTTCGCCACGCTGACCGCGTTCATCAGCGCCTTCGCCTTGTTCACCGTCTCGTCGAACTCCGTGGCCGGATCGGAGTCGTAGACGATGCCGGCGCCCGCCTCGATGTAGGCGCGCCCTTTGGCCAGCACGATCGTGCGGATGGTGATGCAGGAATCGAGATTTCCGGAAAAGCCGAAGTAGGCGACGGCGCCGCCGTACGGCCCGCGGCGGACGGTCTCGAAGCGGTCGATCAGCTCCATGGCCCGGATCTTCGGCGCGCCGGTGAGCGTGCCGGCGGGGAAGCCGGAGAGGAAGGCGTCGACGGGCGTGCGGTCGTCGCGCAACTGCCCCTGGACGTGCGTGACGAGGTGCATGACGTGGCTGTAGCGCTCGACGTGCGCGAAATCGTGCACCTCGACCGAGCCGCTGCTGCAGACGCGTCCGAGGTCGTTGCGGCCGAGGTCGACCAGCATCAGGTGCTCGGCGTTCTCCTTCGGATCGTCGCGCAGCGTCCGTTCGCGCTGCTGGTCCTCGTCCCACGTCGCGCCGCGCGGCTGCGTGCCGGCGATCGGGCGCAGCTCGGCCACGCCGTCGGTGACGCGCACGAGCATCTCCGGCGAGGCGCCGACGAGCGTGCACTCCGGCGTCCGCAGCAAAAACATGTACGGCGACGGATTGATCGAGCGCAGCGCGCGGTAGAGCGTCAGCGCCTCCGACTGCGGGAACTCCGTCTGCCACCGCTGCGCCACGACGATCTGGAAGATCTCGCCGGCGGCGATCTCCTCCTTCGCGTCGCGCACCATCTGCTCGAACGCGGCGCGCTCGAAGTTCGAGCGGAACTCCGCCGGCTCGGCGCGCTGCGGAAACTCGATGAGGTCGACGGCGGCGCGGCGGAGGCGGGCGATGGCACGGTCGAGGCGCGCGTTCGCCGACTCCATCGACGCGCCGGGATCGTCGGTGAAGAGGTTCGCCACGACGAGGAGCCGCTGGCGGACGTGGTCGAAGACGACGACGTTGTCGAAGAAGAGGAGTCGCGCGTCGGGGACGCCGAGGTCGTCGGGATGCGAGTCGGGGATCCGCTCGGTCCAGCCGGCCACGCCGTAGCCGAAGAAGCCGACGGCGCCGCCGAAGAACGGCGGGAGCTTGTCCTCGCCGTAGACGCGCAGCGGGCGGAGCTCGGCGTTGAGGAGGCCGGCCGGGTCGGGCGTTTCTTTGTCGAAGCGGAGGCTGCGGCGCGGCTCGAAGCCGATGAAGGAGAAGCGGCCGAGGTTCTCGCCGCGCTCGACGCTCTCGAACAGGAACGCCTCGGCGTCGTCGGGCGAGAGCGCGGCGAACGCGGACAGCGGCGTGAGCGTGTCGGCGGCGAGCTCGCGCACGACCGGCACGATGTCGTACTGCTGTCGGAGCTCGTCGAAGTTCATGATCGGCAGGCCTCGAGGAAGATCGCACTTTGCCTCACCGCCTGGGCGCGGAGCAAGTCGTTCGCCGTTTGTTTGTAGGCCGCGCGGATGGTTCGGATGTCCGGCAGCGGGATCTCGACGGGGAGCGTGTCGACGATCAGGTCGCCGTCGAAGTCGCTCAAGGCATCGAGCGGCAGCGCGCCGTCGCGCGGCGTGCGGTTGTAGATCGTGAACGGGATGCCGCGCCGCGCCAGCGCAACGCGTGCGGCGCGCGCGGTGCCGCCGGCGCCGACGATGGCGGCCTTCGTCCCGTCGATCAACGCCTCGAAGCCGTCGACGTCGGTGTTGTCGGCGACGATGCGGCCGCGGATCCAGGCCAGCGTGTTGACGGCGCCGGCGTCGCGCGCGTTCGGCGCGATGTCGGCGCCGTGCCGCTGCGCGAAGGCGAAGGCGTCTTCCTTGAACGGCGCGGTGACGCTCATGCCGACCGGCGCGAAGCGCTCGCGGCGGGCGAACGGGTCGGCGATCTCTTCGAACGCGGCGAACGACGCGATCGTGTACGCGGCGCCGGCGCCGTGCGCGCGGAAGATTGGATTGTGGATCAGCGGCGAGCGGCTGTGCCCGGCCGGGTCGCCGGCGATGGCGAAGAGCTTCTCGGCGCGCGGGTCGTCGCCGTAGATCGTGCGCGCGTCGTCGAGCGTGAGCTGGCCGGGGGCGGCGACGTGCGCGCCGTCGACGGCGACGAACTGCAGCTCCGAGCCGAGGAACGGCGCGGCAATGCGCGCGTAGAGGCCGCGCTCGCCCATGCCGATGACGGTGACGCCGTTCGCGATCGCGCCGAGGAGCCGCGCGTTGTCGGAAAACGTCCGCGGCGTCACCGCGATTTTCCTGTACGCGCAATCGGGCATGGCCGCGAGGATCTGCGCGACGTCCGGCATGCCGTCGAAGTCGTGGTGGGAGAGGACGACGCGGTCGCGGCGCGGCCCCGGATCGCATCCGAATTCGACGTCGACGAAGTCGATGCCGGCGCCGTATGCGGCGTCGAAGTCGACCGGCGCGCCGCCGCGGTTCGTGACGATGATCGGCTTCGCGGTCGCGGCGCGCACGGCCGCGAGGTCGATCGCCCCGCCGAAGGCGTCCACGCGCAACTCGACCATGTCGAACGGCCCCCGCAGCGCGCGAATCGCCCCGATCGCCTCCTCGGCCGTCCGCTCGAAGATCGTGACGACGAGCTTCATCGCTCCCGCACTTTATCCTGCAGCAGCTCGATGCGCTCCGCCGCCGCGTGCGCCTTCCGCGCCTCCCCCGCCCGCCCCCAGATGTTCTGCAGGTTGCCGAGCACGCGCGCGAGCGTCTGGCGCGGCGTCCAGGCGCGGAGGTGCTCGCTGGTGAGGCGCACCTGGCCGCCGCTGATGCCGCTGATCATCGTGGCGATCTCCGCCATCGTCAGCGTCGTGCCGCCGTGGAACGGATCGACGTAGAGCTCGTTCATCTCGAACGTGACTTTGACGACGTAGTGCCCCGGCAGCCCCACCCCCGCCGCGTTCAACCCGACGCGCGTGGCGACGTCGAGATACACGATCGACAGGAGAATCGGCAGCCCGGCCTTGCGCTCGATGACGTCGTTGAGGTAGGCGTTGCGCGGGTCGTAGTAGTTCGCGTCGTCACCGCGATAGCCGTCGCGGTCGAACATCTCCGCGTGCAGGTGTCCGAGGCGGAACACCGGCGGATCGCCGGGCGAGCCCCGCCGCCCCACCCGCCCCGCCAGCGCGGCGAGCTCGCCGAGGTAGTGGTCGACGTCGAGGCTTGGGTACTCCTCGAGCGCGATCAGCAGCGCGCCGCGCGCGAGATCGCCGACGCCGATCTCTCCCGCCGCGAGCTCGGCGAAGCGGCGGCGGGCTTCGGCGGGATGGATGAAGGTGGGCACGCTGTTCTCGGATCTGGTGCAGAATTCAATGACGATGAAATACCGCGTTGTGCTTCACCAGTCGGAGGAAGGGTACAGCGTCTCGTGCCCTGGGTTGCCGGGATGCTGGTCGCAGGGAGCCACCGAGGAGGAGGCGCTGGAAAACATCCGCAGCGCTATCGGCGAGTATCTGGGCGTCGTGACCGCAATGACTGCCGGCCAGAACGTGCGCGAAGTCGAGATCGCGGTCTGACGTGCACACGGTAATCTAGGGGGCAGAGCGCAGGGGGCGGGGCGCAGGGCGATGTCCTTGCCGCTGCACGAGCATCGCCTAAGGCCGAAGCCCATGCGAATGCGAGGACACCACCTGCGCCCCGCCCCCTGTGCCCTGTCCCCTAAAAATGAAACCCCAAACCACCGAAGCCATCGTCCTCCACACTTTTCCCGCCCGCGAGCGGGACAAGCTCGTCGTCTTTCTCACGCCGGAGCATGGCAAGCGCAAGGGGTGGGCGTACGGGGCGCGCGGGGGGAAGACGCGCTTCGGCGCTTCGCTCGAGCCGCTGGCGAAGGTGCGCATCGGCTTCGTCGAGAAAGAGAGCGACGAAGTCGTGCGCATCGAGTCCGTCGACCTCATCCGCTCGCTTTTTCCGGCGCAGCAGCAGCTCCTCGCCAGCGTCGCCGCGTCGTACATCGCCGAGACCGTCGACGTCTTCGCGCAGGCCAACGATCCGTCGGAGCTCGTCTACCGCCTGCTCGACAAGACCACCGAGGCGCTGCTGAACGGCGCGGCGCCGCTCGCCGTCGTCGCCTATGCGGAGATCTGGATGCTCCGGCTCGGCGGCATCCTGCCGACGCCGAAAAACTGCATCGAGTGCCACCAGCCGCTCGAGCGCCCGCTGCGCTTCGACGCGCGCGCGCAGGGCTTCACCTGCCAGTGGTGCGCGCCGGCCGCGGCCGAGATCGTCGCCAACGACGTCGCCGCGGCGCTCGACGACCTGCTGCGGCTTCCCGTCCACGACTTCCGCGCGCCCGACGCCATCCTCTTCGAGCTTCGCGCCCTGGCCGGCTCCGTCCGCCGCCACTTCCTCGGTCACGAACTGAAGTCGTTCGACGTCCTGGCCAGCGTCCTGGCGCGGCGCTGAGGTACGATCCGCACTCAATCGTTCGGAGGTCTCCATGCGTAAGGGCGTATTTGCGCTGCTTCTGCTGTCGTCGTCCGCCGCGTTCGCGCAGCAGCGCGTCGCCGTCGTTCTCGAGCTCGAATCGGCGCCCGCGGTCGAGAGCTATCTCGAGGCCGCCGCCGGCAAATCGACGGGCGGCGCGTTGCGCGCGGCCGTCACCGCGGCGCGCAACGAGATCGCCGTCGTCGAGGCCGAGCAGCAGAGCGTCGTCGCGCAGGTCGACGCCGTTCCTTCCGCGAACGTCCTCTTCCGCATGCAGCGCCTCTTCAACGGCATCGCCGTCGACGTCGACGCCGCGCAGCTCGACGAGCTCCGGAAGATCCCGGGCGTGAAGTCGATCCAGCCGCTGCCCGAGGTCAGGCGCGCGAACACGTCGAGCGTCCCGCTCATCGGCGCGCCCGACGTCTGGCGCGCCCTCGCCCCGAACGGCGCCACCGGCAAGGGCGTGAAGGTCGGCCTCATCGACACGGGCCTCGATTACATCCACCGCGACTTCGGCGGCGACGCCAACTACACCGGCAAGGTCTTCACCGGCACGTCGTTTCCGACGAGCGCGAAAGTTCCGGGCGGCACCGACCTGGCGGGCGACGACTACGACAGCGGCTCGGGCGACGTCAACAAGCGCACGCCGCATCCGGACGGCGATCCGATGGACTGCAACGGGCACGGCTCGCACGTCGGCGGCACGATCGCCGGCCTCGGCGTGACGAAGGCGTTCACCACGTACACCGGCCGCTACGACATCCCCTACGACGCGTCGCTCTTCTCCATCGGTCCCGGCGTCGCGCCCGACGCGAAGCTCTTCCCGATCCGCGTCTTCGGCTGCACCGGCTCGACCGGCCTCATCGCGCCGGCGCTGGAGTGGGCGCTCGATCCGAACAAGGACGGCGACTTCTCCGACCGGATGGACGTCGTCAACATGTCCCTCGGCTCGGACTTCGGCACGAGCAGCAACGTCAACACCGTCGCCGCCGACAACCTCGCCAGAGTCGGCACCCTCGTCGTCGCCTCGGCCGGCAACGCCGGCGACACGTACTACATCGTCGGCCAGCCGTCGACCGGCAACAATCTCATCAGCGTGGCCGCGTCCGTCGACGCGCTCGAGCCGGCCGACGGGCTGCAGATCACCGCGCCCGCCGCCATCGCCAAGAGCTACGTCGCGCACCACTCCGTCAACTTCAACTGGGCCGCGTCGTCGCCGGTGAGCGGCACCGTGGCCCGCCCGATCGCGCAGACGACGGGCTGCACGGCCTTCCCGGCGTCGGACGCCACGATCCTCAGCGGCAAGATCGCGCTCCTCGACTGGACCGACAACGACTGCGGCTCGAAGACGCGCGTCGACAACGCCGCGACCGCCGGCGCGATCGGCGTGATCCTCAAGTACACGAAAGACGATCTCGACATCGCCATCGCCGGCGACACCAACATCCCCTCGACGATCGTGCCGCAGTCGACGGGCGATCTCTTCCTGGCGAACGTCGGCGGCGGCCTCGCGGCGACGTTCAGCGCCGACCAGCTCGGATCGCAGCCGATCCTCACGCCGGCGAACACCGACCTCCTCAGCAGCTTCAGCTCGCGCGGCCCGCGCCTCGACGACAACGGCCTCAAGCCGGAGATCACAGCGCCGGGGCAGTCGATCTGGTCGGTGCTGGCGCGCAGCGGCTCCCGCGGGACCTCGGACAGCGGCACGTCGATGGCAGCGCCGCACGTCACCGGCGCGGCCGCGCTGCTCAAGCAGCTCCATCCGACGTGGACGTCCGACGAGATCAAGGCGGCGCTGATGAACACCGCGTCGCACGATCTCTTCACCGGCACGAACCGCAGCGGCGCGCGCTACGCGGTGAGCCGCGTCGGCGCGGGGCGGCTCGACGTCGCCAGCGCCTCGCGCACGAACGTCATCATGACCGCCGGGCAGGCGCCGTTCGGCGCCGGCATCAGCTTCGGCGCGCCCGACGTCGTGAGCACGTACACGGCCACGAAGGCGGTCGTCGTGCTCAACAAAGGCTCGGGCACGATCACGACGTACCGCGTCACCTACGATCCGGCCGTGACGCAGCCGGGCGTCACGTTCACGGTGCCGGACTCCGTCACGGTGCCGGCGGGCGGCAGCACGACGTTCAACGTGACGATGAACGCGACGGGATCGGCGATGCGCCATCATCGCGACCCCAGCCTGGCGACTACGCAGACGAACGCGACGCGAAGCTGGATCGGCGAGGCCTCGGGATGGGTGACGCTGACGGCATCCGGCGCGGAGACGCTGCGCCTCCCCATCTTCGCGGCGCCGCGCCCGGCCTCGGCGATGTCGGCGGCGAGCCAGACGTTCAACGGCGACGCCAGCGGCTCGTTCACCATGAAGATGCAGGGGAAGACGCTCGCCACCGGCAGCGGCGTCGACGACGAGAACGCCGTCGTGGCCGCGTTCGAGCTCTCGAATACCGGCACGCGCAACACGGCGCTGCAGCCGTACCAGAACATCAAGTACACCGGCATCGCCACCGACTTCGCCGCGCAGAAAGCGGCGGGCAAAGGCGTGGCCGACTCGACGATCTACTTCGCCGTCGTCACGTTCGGGCCGTGGACCTCGCCGGTGCTCTCCTCGGTGCGCATCGACATCGACACGAACGGCGACGGCACCGACGACTTCCGCGTGACGACGGGCGACCTGGCCACGTTCACGAGCTCGACGAATTCGCCGAGCGACGTCTTCATCGCCACCGTCTGCACCGAAGCCGTCACGAACTGCAAGTTCTCGTTCCGCGACGGCGTCGACGCCTCGGTCGCCGACATGGTGCTCTACAACACGAACGTGATGGTGCTGCCGGTGCGCGCGGCCGATCTCGGCCTGACGTCGACGAAGTCGGCGATTACCTACCGCGTCCGCATCGGCAACGACACCCAGGTGCGCCAGAGCTACGACGTCGCCAAGCCGGGGATGTCGTTCTCCGCCACGGCGAACGCGCCGTTCGGCTTCGCCGACAACGCCGCGAACACGATCAACGCGGTCTACGACAAGACGGCGTTCACGAACGCGAAGTCGGGCGGGATCCTGCTGCTGCACTTCCACAACGAGAGCGGGAAGCACGAGGAGATCGTGACGGCGGCGCGGCCGCCGCGGCATCGCGCCGCAACGCACTGACGGAGCGCCGCCGTCCTCGGCGGCCGGCGAGGCGGCGTCCTCGCCGCCTCACGGAGCAGGCGGGACGCCTGCGCGCCAGCCGGCGAAGACGCCGGCGCTCCCAGCTGAGCGGGACAGCAACGCCATGCCGTTAAACGTCCACCCCGCCGCGTCCCTCGGCGAGGAGGACGCGGCCGTGGAAGACGAGCTCGTTGTCGCGGTCGAGCGCGAGCGTGCGGCGCTCGATGCGCTCCTCGCCCGCGAGCGTGTAGACGGTGACGTCGAGGAGCGCCGTGCCGTCGTCGCGGAGCTCGACGTCGGGGAGCAGCGGCGGCGGGATGGCCCGGACGATCTGCGGCGACTGCATGCGGGCGAGGGCGCGGTCGTATTCGCCGGCATCGGCGATCAGCTTCGTGACGTGCCACGCCGCCGAGGCCAGGATCTCGGAGACGATCAGCCAGTATTCGAAGACGGCGGCGGCGGTGCGCTCGAATTCGAAGAAGGGAAACAGCGGCTCGCCGCGCTCGACGTACGGCGTGGCGAGGTTGTCGACGACGTCGTAGTGAATCGTCCCCCGCACGCGCACGTGCTCCGCGCACTCGACGAGCGCCGCGGCGAGCATCTCCATGTGCGCCTCGGGCTTGGTGATGCCGGCGGCAAAGGCCTCGCGGAAGCGCGCTGCCGCCAGCGCGTGCGCGCGGGCGATGCGCGAGCGGACCGCGGCTACTTCACCTGCTGCAATCGTTTGAGGAACTCTCCGGCCGGCTCGTAGCCCGTCAGGCGCAGCGCCTGCGATTCGTGTCCGGACGCGTCGAGGAAGACGATCGTCGGCACGCCCACGATTCCGTAGTCCTTCGTCAGCTGCTGCACCTTCGCGTCCTTGTCGTTCGTGAGGTTCGCCTTCACGCGCACGAAGCGGCCGAGCTCCTTCGCCACCGCCGCGTCGCTGAACGTTTTCTGATCGAGCTCCTTACACGGGATGCACCAGTCGGCGTAGAAGTCGATGACCACCGGCTGGCGCGCGGACGAGATCGCCGCGGCGTCGTAGGCGCGCCAGTCGACGTGCGTTCCCTCGGCGCGCGGCCACGCGAAGGCCGCGCCGCCGATCAGCAGCACCACCGCGAAGGCCAGGCGCAACGCGCGGCCGCCGCTGCCGCGGACGACGAAGAGGAACACCGCGCCGATCAGCAGGCTCGCCGCGACGCCCCAGCGGAAGACGTCTTCGCCGACGATCGAGCGGAGGAAGTAGAACGCCATGGCGATGAGCACGAAGCCCATGGCGCGCTTGACGTGCACCATCCACTCGCCCGGCCGCGGCAGCGCGTTCAGCGCGATGAGGTACGGAAAGCCGAGGCCGAAGCCGAGCGTCGCGAACATCGCGAAGCCGATGACCGGCTTGCCCACCGAGGCCACGAGGACGAAGAGCGCCGCCACCACCGGGCCGACGCACGGCGCGGCCACGATGCCGACGAGCAGTCCCATCCCCGCCGCCCCCGCCACGCCCGCCCGCCCGCCGGAGCGCGCGGCCACGAACTGCGGCACGCGGAACTCCCACAGGCCGAACATCGACGTGGCGAAGACGAGCATCATCACCGCGAAGCCGATCAGCACCGCCGGCGACTGCAGCCAGGCGCCGAAGAGCTTCCCCGCCATCGCCGCGACGACGCCGAGCGTCGCGTACATGAGCACGATGCCGAGGACGTACGCGGCCGACAGCGCGAAGCGCCGCGAGCGGCGGCCGTCGCTCTGCATGGCGAAGAAGCCGAGGGTGATGGGGATCACTGGAAAGACGCACGGCGTGAGGTTGAGGGCGAGGCCGCCCACGAACAGGACGAGGAGCGTCAGCGGCAGGCCGTGCGCCTCGAAGACCTCGGTGAGCTTGTTCTTCGGCAGCGCCGGAGTCTTCGGCGCGGCGGAGAGCGGCGTGAACGTGCTGCTCGCCTTCGGCGCGGCGGCCGGCGCGGCCGACGGCGTCGCGCTGATGTCGGCGGAGACGCTCTTCGGCGGCAGGCAGACGCTGTCGTTGCACGCCTGATAGCGCAGCGTCGCGTGGATCGACGTCGCGCCCGGCTTCAGCTTCGCCGCGAACGGAATCGAAATCGTCCCTTCGTACACGGCGAGCTTCTTGCCGCCGCTGAACGTGAAGTCCTTCAGCTCGTGCGGCGGGAAGCTGACGTTGGTGAGGTCGGCGTTCTCGAACGTCAGCGTCGTGGCGATGACGAAGTCGTCGAGCGGCGCGACGGAGTTGATGTGCCAGCCATTGGCGATCGCCGCCGTCACCGTGCCGCGCACGTCGTCGCCGCTGCGCTGCATCACCGAGCCGGAGAGCTTGATCAGCTCCTGGTCGGGAATCAGCCCGGTGGCGCCGCCGGACAGCGACAGCTGGGCGTGCGAGGCCGCGGCGGCCAGGGAAATCGCAAGGAACAGTACGAGTCGTTTCAAGTTCTTAGTTGTTAGGTTCTTAGTTCTTAGTTCTTAGTTCTCAGGTCGTTCTGTAGCTTGCGCCAACGCAAGTCCTAACAACTAAGAACTAAGAACCTAAGAACAACTTCGTCATTTCTTCGTCGCGGTGACCTGTCGTTCCAGCTGCGGCAGGAGGAAGTCGATGTTCTTCACGTACTGCGACTGCGGGAAGTTCTGCTTGAAGCTGCGGTACTCGGCCACGGCGCGGTCGACCTTCCCCTGCTGCAGGTAGAGGTCGCCGATGAGGAGCCGCGACTTCTCGTACGGGTCGCCCTTCTTCTGCACCGTCGCGAACTTCTGGATCGTGGCCATCGAGTCGTCGTACTTCTGCTCCAGCATCTGCGTGAGCGCAAGCTCGTAGTACGACTCGTCGCGCACGTCCGCCGGCGCGCTCTTCTCCGCCGTCAGCTTCTTGAGGCGCTCTTCGGCCTGCGGCAGCGCGTAGCGGATGAGGAACTCCTTGGCCAGGTCGAGGCGCTTCTGGTAATCGCCGGTGATCGTGTTCTCCGCGGCCACGCGCTTCTTGAACGCGACGTAGCGCCCCTCGACGTCCTTGAGCGAGTTCGCGAAGTCGCTCGGCACCTGATAGCCGCGGATGATGCCGACGATGATGGCGTCGCCGTCGAGGACGAGGAACGTCGGCAGGCTGTTGACGCTGTAGCGCCGCGCCAGGTTCGTCCCTTCGCCCTGGTCCTCGGTGTTGAGGCGGAGGAGGACCATGTTGTCGGTCGATTTCTGGAAGGCCTCGGACGGAATCACGTCCTGCTCGAACTTGTGGCACCACCCGCACCAGTCGGCGAAGAGGTCGACGAAGATGAGCTGGTTCTTGGCCTTCGCCTTCTGCTGCGCCTGCGCGAACGACTTGATCCACGGCGACGCCGACGCCGTCGACGAAACGGCCAGCGCGAGCGCCGCGAGGATGGCGAGTTTTTTCACTGGTGGTCCTCCGGTCACGCCAAACGACTGCTGCAAAAAGGCTATTCCGATTCGCCGGCCGCGACCGGTGACAAATCCGTGGCCCCCCGCCGCTTCGCCTCCGCGTACTTTCGCGCGGCCTCGACGAACGCGCCGAAGATCGCCGACGCCGACGCCTCCCCGCTCATGTCCTCGGGGTGCCACTGCACGCCGACATAGAACGGATGCCCTGGGTCTTCGAGGCCCTCGACGATGCCGTCGGGCGCGTGCGCGGTGATGCGCAGGCCGCCGCCGATCTCCTTGATGGCCTGGTGATGCGAGGAGTTCACCTCGAGCTCGCGCTCGCCGACGATGCGGCCGAGGCGCGTGCCGCCGTCGATCGCGACCTCGTGGCGGTGGCGGTCCGACGGCTCGCTGGCGTGGTCGATCTCGCTCTCGATGTGCTGGATCAGCGTGCCGCCCGCGGCGACGTTCATCACCTGCACGCCGAGGCAGATGCCGAGCGTGGGGATGCCGCGCTCGCGGGCCGCGCGGGCGAGGGAGAGATCGTTCTCCTGGCGCCGCGGGTCCATCGGCTCGACGGTGGGATGGCGCGGCTCGCCGTACGCCGCGGGATCGCAGTCGTCGCCGCCGGCGAGGAGGAGTCCGTCGAGATCCTCGACGACCTCGGCCGCATTCTCCGGCTGCGGCGGGATGAGCACGGGGATCGCGCCCGCGCGCCGCAGCGAGTCGACGTAGGTGGTGAAGACGAAGGCGCGGTCGCGCTCGCCTTTGTGGACGTAGACGTCGGAGCCGATGCCGATGAGAGGCTTGGTCATAAGCAGTTATCGCACCGTGATCGTGACGCTATCACGACGGCCGCGCTCGTCGACGGCGGCGACGACGTGCCTGCCGGGCGCGAGCGGCCACTCGTCGCGCACGCGCTTGCCATCGATCGTGAAGGTCGCCGGCTCCGATGCTCGCAACCGCAATGCCTGAAACTCGCGGTGCAGCGTCGGATCGATGAGGTAGGTCGTGTTGTCGGGCGGATTCACGATCAAGCGCTCCGGCTTGCTGACGCGCGCGGTTTCGTTTTCGCGCTTGCGCGGATGCGCGCAAAACACCACCGGCGCATTGCCCGGCAGCCATTCGTTGTCGACCGCGGGGCACGCCGTCGACGGCCGTAACCCGGTGAGCGCGCAGACCGGCACGCGCTCGAGGTCCGCCGGCCGGTCGACGATCTGCTCATGCTCGCGCGACGCGGCAAGCATGACGGCGTGGAAGATCGGCCCGGCGCCGGTGACGCCGCTGGAGTTGCGCAGGACGGCGAGATCGAAGTTGCCGACCCACACGCCGACAGTGACGTCGCGCGTGTAGCCGACCGTCCAGTTGTCGCGGTACGCCTGCGACGTTCCTGTCTTCACCGCGACGGGGAACGGAAAGTCGAGCGCGCCGCCGCTGCCGAAGATGTACTCGCGCGCCGCGGGGTCGGAGAGGATGTCGGTGATCCAGAACGCGGTGCGCTGCGAGACGAGGCGCTTGCCCGAAACGGCGACACCGCCGCGTGCGAACGTCGCGTACGCGCACACGAGCTGCTCGAGCGTGACCTCCGCATCACCCAGCGTCAATCCGAGGCCGTAGTAATCGGCGGTGCGGTCGAAGTTGCGGAAGCCCATCGCGCGCAGGAAGCGCAGCAGCGACGCCGGCCCGAGCTTCGAGAGGAGCTGCACCGCCGGCACGTTCTCCGAGCCGGCCAGCGCGAAACGCGCGCGCAGCGGGCCGCGATACCGCCCGTCGTAGTTCCGCGGCGTGTAGATGACGCCCTCCTCGGCGGTGGGGAAATGCGACGGCACATCGTCGAGCACCGAGGCCGGCGTGAAGCCCGACTCGAAGCCGAGCGCGTACGTGAACGGCTTGAGCGCGGAGCCCGGCTGGCGCAGCGTGACGACGCCGTCGATGGCGCCGCCGAAATCGCTGCCGAAGTAGTCGCCGGAGCCTTCCCACGCCAGCCACTCGCCGCTGCGGTTATCGAGCACGGCGACGGCGACGGAGTGCGCGCCATGCTTCAACAGCTCGGGTTTGTTCGCGGCGATGATGCCCTCGACTTCGCGCTGGAGCCTGGCGTCGAGCGTCGTCCGGATGCGCGCGCCGTGCGCGATCGCGCGCACGCGCTCGACGAAGTGCGGAGCGAGGAGCGGGTGCTTGCGCTTGTCGAGGCTCAGCTTCTCGGCGAAGTCCGCTTTGCTCGCATGCATCCGCCGCAGGACCGCGACGTAGCGAACGTCTTTCGCCGACGGCCGCTGCGGCAGCGCCGCGAGGTACGCCGCCTGCGCGACGGTGAGCTGCTCGGGATCGCAGCCGAAATAGCGCCGGCTGGCGCGGGCGATGCCGATGGTCTGCTCGCCGTACGGCGCGAGGTTGAGGTAGAGCTCGAGGATCTCGTTTTTGCTGTAGCGCGCTTCGAGCTGCAGCGCGACGACGGCCTCGTGAAGCTTCTGCCAGCGGCTTTTTCGCTGCAGCATCAGCTTCGCGACCTGCTGCGTGATCGTGGAGCCGCCTTCGACGATTTTTCCATTGCGGACGTCGTGCACGATGGCGCGCACGATGGCGATGGGATCGATGCCGGGGTGGAGATCGAACCGCTTGTCCTCGGCCGCGATGGTCGCGGCGACGACGTTGTGCGGGATCTCGCTCAGCCACGCGCTGCGCGTGCCGCCGGTGCCGAGCGGCTCGTAGAGCACGACGCCGTTGCGGTCGAGGATCGTTGGCGTCGTCTCGCGAGGGACCGGCGGCAGGGGCGCGAAGCGGAGGTAGAGCGTGGCGGCGAGGACGCCGCCTAGCCAGCCGGCGAGACGCCGGCGCTCCGTCATTTCACCTCCATGACGGCGCTCGCGGTTCGGCCGAAGACCTCCGGCTCGTACATCTCCTCGACGTGCGCCGGCGCGGCGACGAAGCGGCCCGCCGTCGTCGCGCGCACGAGATACGTGAACTCGTGCGTTCCCTCGCTGAGGCGCGTGGCGAAGAGCGCGACGTGGTCGTCGTGGCGCTCCACGTGATCGAAGCCGCCGTGCTGCCACCACGACATCCAGTCGCCGCCGCTGTCCGCCTTGCGCACCTCCTCGGCGAGCTCCGTCGCCGTCGTCGAGAACCACGACTCCACCGGCTCCGTGCCGGCCGGTATCGGGTCGACCACCGCCACGAAGCGCCGTTCCTTCGTGTTGCGGATCTTCAGCGTCACCTTGATCAGATCGCCCGCCTTGAACGTCTCCTGCGAGTACTTCCGCTCGATCGCGAAGCCCTGATCGCGCGGCTCGTGCATCAGGCCGAGCGGCACGTAGCGCAGCCGCATCAGGTAGAACAGCGTCCCCGCGCCCTGCTTCTCGAACGTCACGTCGCCCGACTTCAGCTGCGCCAGCGGCACGTCGTGGCTCTTCGCCTCGGTGCTGCGTCCGCGGAACGCGTCGCGGGCGATCGTCTGCGCCGCCATCGTCACCGTCGCCGTGAAGTCCGGCGTGACGCTCTCGTATTTGCGGTAGTAGTCGACGAGCGACTCCAGCGCCCAGACGTTCTCCTGCGTGTTCCGCCACCGCCCGCCCTTGCGCGCCTGCATCAGCCAGCGGACGATCTGCTTGACGAGCTGCTCGTCGTTGCCGCCGCGCACGAGCGTGCCGAGGACGATCGCCGTCGAGCGCACGTTCGAGCTCCAGTACCAGTGCAGGTAGGGATCGTTCAACTCCTCGACGTGCGCGCTCCCGCCCTCGGGGAGAATCGCGTTGTCGATGCGCCGGCGCAGGTCGGCCGCGCGCGGATCGTTCTTCATCGCGTCGGCGAGGAAGGCGATGCCGAAGATCGGCATGCGGTCGACGTATGTGATCAGCCGGTTGACATGGCTGTCGACGTTCCTTCCGCCCTCGGCCAGCACCTTCGCCGCGAACGCCTGCCACGCCGTGTAGGCCGGCCACCACCCCTCGTTCTCCGGCCGCTTCTGCTTCATTTGAGTGTCGAGGTACGTGTAGGCGCGGTCGAGCACGTCCTTGCTGACGTCGTACTTCAGCGCCGCGCCGCGCTGCATCACGTGCAGCACGTTCGCGGTCAGGTACGGCGACTCGCCGCCGCACTCGCCCGGCCAGAACGAGAAGCCGCCGTCGCCGCACTGGAACTTGTACAGCTCGTAGATCGTCGTCTGCGCGATCTGGTGCGCCTTCTTCGCGTCGAGGCCCGGCAGCGCGAAGGCGTCGCCGAGGTCGCCGGCGAGCATCGTCGCCATCGCCGCGGAAGAGCGCTGCTCCGCGCAGCCGTACGGATATTCGATCAGGTACTCCGCGCCCTCGCCGAGGCCGACCATCGCCGTCGACGCCAGTTCCACGTGCAAGCCGCCCGAGGCCACGTCCTTCGGCACTTCCAGCGTCTCCTTCGCCGACGGATTCGCCTCGCCGTACGCGGCGACCGTCTCCGCGGGCGTGAGCAGGCGCACCGGCAGCGTCTCTTCGAACGCATCGCTCTCGCCGTTCATCGCCACGCTCATCTGGATGCGCGCGGTGCCGACGGATTTCGCGATCGCGTCGAAGCGGACTTCGACGTTGCCGCCGGCCGCGACGTCGACGGTGCACGGTGTCATTCCGAGCGCCGCAGAGCGCGAGGAATCCCCCGCCTTCGACGCAGAGGATCCCTCGCTGCGCTCGGGATGACACGCGGAGCCAACGTCGAGGATCGCCGGATCGAGCGACTTGATCGTCACCGTCGCCTTCCCGCCTTGCTTGAGCTGGCTGTGCACGACGCCGCCGAACGTCGCCTTGTCGCCGAGGGCGAGGAAGCGCGGGAACGCCGGCGTGACGAGCAGCGGCTTGTTGATGCGGATCTCGTTTTCGCCCCAGCCGAAGCGCGAGGCGCGGTCGCCGGCCACGGCCATGATGCGGTACGTCGTCAGCGACTCCGGCAGCACCACGTCGGCGCGCGCGCGGCCGCTCTTGTCCGTCGCGATCGAGCCGAGCCAGAACGCCAGCACGCGGAAGTCCTTGCGGATCGTCCCCGGCCCGGCGTCGCGCCCGCCGCCGCCGCCCTGCGTCTCCCCCTTCGGCGTGAGCACGCGGCGGCTGACGATCTTCTCGCGCGAGTCGTCGGTCACGACCTGCAGCGCCTTGCGCAGATACATCGAGGCGAGGACGTCGGGCGTCTTGTACGACGTCAGCGAGAGCACGCCGTAGTCGACCGCCCACAGCGTGACCTCCGACTGCGACGGCTTCCCGCCAACGTCTTTGACTTGCACCTCGACGCGCGCCTTCGACGCCGGCCGGTACTCGTCGCGGTTCGCCTTGACGTCGACCTTCAATCGCTTCGTTGCGTCCTCGACGCCGAGCTCCACGTAGCCGACGCGGAACGACGGCTTGCCGGGATCGGCCTCCTCTTCGATCCCTTCCTTCGTGCGCCCTTTCACGAGCACGACGGAGACGAAGAGGTTCGGGATGTCTTTCTCGGTGATCGGCACGGTGATCGTCGGCTGCGTCGAGGTGAGCTCGAAGGTCTTCCACGTGCGCACGCCTTCGCGCTCGGTGGTGAGGAGCGCGGTGGCGTGCTCCCACGGCGACTTGATCATGATCCGCGCGGTGTCGCCGGGGCGGTAGGTCTGCTTCTCGGCGACGAGGTCGATGCGGTTGTGGTCGTAGCGCGCCCACGCGGTGTAGCCCGCGCCGACGGCGTAGAACCACGCCCGCGTCGTCGTCGACCGCCCCTCGGCGTCGGTCGCCTTCGCAATCAGCACGTACTCGCCGCCCTCGCCGAGCGGCACGTGCAGCGGCACCGGCTCGCTCTTCGACACGACCTTGAACGAGCCGGCCGGCACTTCCTTCCGCTCCGTTTCCCAGTTGTAGAAGCCGTGGCCCGCGGCCTGGCGGACGGAGTTCCACTGGATGCGATGGAGCTCGACGTCGATGGCGACGTCGGGCGCGGCCTTGCCGTCGAGCGCGACGGCGATGAGCTGCGTGTCGATGCCCTGCTTGGCGTCGGCGAAGTACGGCGGGTTCTTGACGCCGACGTACCACGGCGCCGGGTTGACGCGAACCGCCGTGCGGTTGGCGATGCGCTGGCGCGAGACGTCGACGACGTCGCCCTCGAGCCGGTACGCCCACGGCACGCCCGCCTTGATGTCGGTCGCGAGCGAGAGCTTCAGCTCGCCCTTGGCGTCGAGCTTCGCCTCTTTCTTGGTGATGACCTGCGTCGAGCGATACGACTCCGAGTCTTCGCCGAGGAACGTCCACTGCTCCTCGGGGAAGCGCTCGGAAATCGCGCTCGGGACGGTGTAGACCGGCTCTTTCGCGAACGTCCACGACACCGGGCGCGACGACATCGGCGCGCCGAAGAGGTAGCGCGCGGTGATGGTGCCGGCGAGCTTGGTGCCGGCGACGGCGTCTTTGCCAGTCAATGCGACATCGACGCGAAACTCCGGCCGCCGATACGCCGCGACGAGGAACTCGCCGTTCGTCGTCAGCCGCACCTTCGCCACTTTCGCGCTGATGCGATAGTCGCCGAGGGCGCCTTCCGGCGGGACCTTGAACGTCCACTCCGCGCTCGACCAGTCGTTGAGCGCGACGTTGCGCTTGTCGATCTCCTTGTCGTGGCTGTCGAACACCGACACCTCGGCCTGCGTGCCGGCCGGGAGGAGCTGCATGCCGGCCGGCGTGTCCTTGCGCAGCACCGCTTTGGCGTGCACTTCCTCGCCGAGCTTGTAGACGCCGCGGTCGGTGAAGATCGTGCCGCGCAGCAGCGGCGCGGCCTCGTCGAGGTTGAAGCCGGAGCTGAGGTTGAACTCGAACGGGCTGATGCCGCTGTTCCAGTTCGACGCGACGTAGGCGGCGTCGCCGTCCTTCTCCGCGGTGACGATGAAGGCGAGCGCGCCGATCTGCTGCCACGAGTCGTCTTCGCCTTCCTTCTCCTCCGCCTTGCGCTCGGCGCGGAGGTCGGTGTTCGGCGCGGCGGCGAGGCCGCGCTCGTCCGTCGTGCCGCTCCAGACGACCTTGTTCTCCTTCGTCCGGATCGTCACCTTCGCGCCGGCGACCGGCTGCGCGTCGTCGAGGCGCGTGACGAAGATCAGCGTGTTCTGCGGCGAGTCCTTGACCGAGAGGCCGAGGTTCGTCGTCTGCACGAGCGTGGCGGTGACGGACTCGTTGTAGCGGTTCGCCTTCGGGATCGCCGTCCCCGGCTTGATGGCCGCCCAGGCGATGCCGCGGCCGTTCGTCAGCGCGGCGCCGAGGTTCAGGCCGTACGACTGCGTCTTGTCGGGGACCGGCGCGAGCTTCCGGTTCGCGCCCGGCGTCGCCGGCGTTTTCTGGAAGTTGTCCTTCTCCAGCTCGAGCATCGCCGGCATGACCTCGTCGAGCTGGATCGGCTTCACCCACTGCTGCACGTCGAGGAAGTTGCGCGCGTGGAACGGCAGGATCGGGCCGCCGCTCGACTCCCAGACGCCGTGGCCGTCGCCGAAGCTGATGAAGGCCGTCTTGTGCCAGTTCTCGATGGAGGCGGTGAAGACGTAGCCGAGCTTCTGGCCGTCTTCAGCCTCGAGCGAAGGATCGATGCGCAGCGTGTACGTGTGCGCCGGCTGGAGCGAGTATCCGAGCTCGTCGAGGGAGTAGCTGTTGTCGGTCTGGCGCCACTCCGGGATGTCTTTTTCCTCGCGCTTGAGCTCGCGGCCGCTCTCGTCGACGACGTGCGTCGCGGCCCGCACCTTCTCGAACGACAAGCCGGCCTTGGTGCGGAACGAGATCGGGTTGTACGAGTCGGGGTTGCACTCGGCGGTGCAGTCGATCTTCTCGACGAAGAGCGTCGGGTCGAGCTGCAGGGTGAAGGTCTGCTCCTTGCCGCTGCTGACGCGGCCGTTCTTGGCCAGCTTGTTATCGAGGTACACCTGTACCCATGTATCAGGGGGGAGGTTCGGCTTCGTCTCGACGACGACGAGCTCCGGCTTCGGCGGGAAGCGCTTCTTGTCCCAGTCGACGGCGAGGAAGGACATGACCGGCTGCCCTTCGCTGGCGGCGTTCTTCTCCGCGGCGGCGATCTTGGCCTCGAAGCTCGGATCGCTCTTCGCCGGCGCCAGCGGCGGCTTGAGCTCGTGCGCCTGGGTGCGGAGCTGGAGGTGCTGCGCGATCGTTTCGGCCTCGACCGGCTGGTTGAAGTGCAGGGCGATGACGACGGCGCCGTTCGGCTTGCGGTAGAAGTCGGTCGACTGGAGCTGGATCGTCGGCGTGGTGAAGGAGAAGCTGTACTTCCTGCCGAGGGTCCGGCCGCTGACGGCTTTGGCGTCGGCGTCGATCGTGACGTCGAACTTCGTCGCGAACGGCAGCGACGCCGGCGTGAAGATGAGCGTGGTGGTGCCCGACCAGCGGAACGTCCCCTTCACCGCCGGCTCGATGTGAAACCACGGCACGGCGAGGTCTTTCGGGATTTTCCCGACGACGACCATCGGCTCGCTGAAGACGACGCGGACTTCGTTGGCCTCGGCAAGACTGGCGATCTCGCCCACCGGCCCGGCTTTGACGATGGTGAGCTTCTCGGCGGCGTTCGCAAGCGAGGCCGCGAAAAAGAGCAGAAGTGGCAGACTCGAGCGCTTCATTCAGCGCGAATGGTAATGCGTAGCGCCGCCGTCCCGGCGGCCGGCAAGGCGGCGTCTCGCCGCCATCCGTCGAGGAGAAGACTTTGCATGATCGTCGCGCTCCTCGCCGCCACTCTCAATCTCGAGGTCTACGTCGCCTATCTGAACGATCAGGCCGACCGCACCGGCGACATCGACGTACCGAAGGTCCTTCGCGCCGACGAGCAGCGGCGGCACATCGTCCATCTCGCCATCGAGCACCGGACGCTCGCCACCGCGGACGACTACTACCACGCCGCCATGGTCATGCAGCACGGGACGGTTCCGGCGGACTTCGCGCTGGCGCGCGACCTCGCCGCCGAAGCGATGCGCCGCGATCCATCGCATCGGCAGGCCGCGTGGCTCTTCGCCGCGGCGACCGACCGCTATCTCTGGCGCACCGGAAAGCCGCAGATCTACGGCACGCAGTACAAGCAGGTCGACGGCCGGTGGACGCTCGAGCCGTTCGACCGCAACGCCGTGACGGACGAGGAGCGGCGCAAGCACCACGTCGATCCGCTCGCGGATCGGCTGCGCTTCATCGACGAGCTGAACGCGAAGTCCGGCCGTTAACGCGCGTCGCCGCCTTCCCCGCAAGTGCGGCAGCCTGCCTCGCGAGCGCGATCGCGCGCTTCCGCCGGCTCGAGCGCGAGTAGCGAAATGTCGCCGTCTGCCTCGAAAAGAGAAGCCGGTCGCACCGAAATGACGCCGTGCGCCCCGAAAGAAACAGGCCGGTCGCATCGAAATGTCGCCGCGTGCCTTCGAAATGACAGGCCGGTCGCATCGAAATGACGTCGCGTGCCTTCGAAATGACAGGCCGGTCGCATCGAAATGACGTCGCGTGCCTTCGAAATGACAGGCCGGTCG
>Ga0070717_10000375_pt1 | contig 28515 bp, 28 predicted proteins | sample LARL113metaG_FD_71366 | JGI IMG/M metagenome (GOLD analysis project Ga0070717, IMG submission 71366) | Corn, switchgrass and miscanthus rhizosphere microbial communities from Kellogg Biological Station, Michigan, USA - LAR L11-3 metaG | ecosystem: Host-associated > Plants > Roots > Rhizosphere ...
GTCGAGGGAGGCGACGATGCCCGGACGCACGTCCAGGAGATGAAGAAAGCGCTCCGCCGCCGGCGGCGCTCCGGCGCAGCGCAAGCGCCGCCCGAATCACCGCTCACCCCGAAGTAAGACCCGTGACAAAGGAGGCCCCGCGGCCGCAAGGCTGCGGGGCCTCCCCCTCGGCCGCGTGATACGTTTTCGACATGGTCGCTCCGGCTCTTCTGATCGTCGACGTGCAGCGCGCCATCGACGATCCGGACTGGGGCGACGACCGCAACAACCCTGATGCCGAGGCGAACATCGCCCGGCTGCTCGTAAAGTGGCGGGACAGGAAATGGCCGGTCGTTCACATCAGACATGCGTCGCGCGAACCAAACTCCACATACCGCAAGGGACAGCCGGGCTTCGAGTTCAAGCCCGAGGCCCTGCCGCGCGACGGTGAGCCGATCGTCGAGAAGCAGACGAACAGCGCGTTCATTGGGACGGATCTGCAGGAGCGGTTGAACGGGGCAAAGATGCTCGTCATCACCGGCGTCATCACCAACAACTCCGTCGAGGCGACCGCGCGGATGGCGGGAAACCTCGGCTTCGACACCTGCGTCGTCGTGGATGCCACCGCCACCTTCGGGAAGCGCGACTACGATGGGCGGTGGCGGACGGCGGACGAAGTCCACGCCATGTCCCTCGCGAACCTCGACGGCGAGTACGCGCGGATCGTCACCACGGAGGAGGTGTTGCAGTGGCCGTAGATCTCGTCGACTACTTCGACAAAGTCCGCGAGCGCACCATGCGCGTCGTCGCGTGCGTGCCGCCTGACCGCGTCGACTGGACCTTCAAGGACGGCAAGTTCACCCTCGGCGATCTCATGCGGCATCTCGCGGCGGCGGAGCGGTGGATGTTCGCCGAGAACGCGCAGCGAAAGCCGAGCCGCTATCCGGGACATGGCAGGGAGCTCGCCGGCGGCTACGACGACATCGTCGCGTACATGCGGCAGATGCACAGCGAGGCCATGGCCATCTTTCGCGGCCTCGGCGAGGACGATCTCGCCGCCAAATGCGTCACGCCGGGCGGCGCCGAGATCACCGTCTGGAAGTGGATGCGCCTCATGATCGAGCATGAGATCCATCATCGCGGGCAGATCTACCTTTATCTCGCCATGCTCGACGTGCCGGCGCCGCCGCTGTATGGGCTCACCGAGGAGCAGGTGAAGGCGCGCAGCAGCGGTTAAAATCATCGCAGTGCCGGACCCGCTCGTCTCGATCATTCTGCCGGTGTACAACCGCGAACGTTGGGTTGCGCGCGCCATCGACAGCGTCCTCGCGCAGACCTACCGCGACTTCGAGCTCCTCGTCGTCGACGACGGCTCGACCGACGGCACGCGCGCGGCCGTCGAGCGCTACGGCGAGCAAGTCACGCTGCTCGTGCAGGAGCACGCCGGCCCCTACGTCGCGCGCAACCTCGCCCTTCGCCACGCCCGCGGCGAGCTCGTCGCCTTCATCGACTCCGACGACGTCTGGCTCCCACATCGCCTCGCCTGCCAGGTGCCTCTGATGCAGCGGCCGGAAGTCGGCCTCGTCTTCGGCGATGCGCTGCACGTGCCGGGGCGGCGGCGCACCTGCTTCCAGGTCTCGCCGCCGGCGCGCGGTCGGGTGGCGGCGCGCTTCGCGTGGGCGAACTTTGTCCCGACCATCACCGTCCTGGCGCGGCGCGCGTGCATCGACGAAGCCGGCGGCTTCTCCGAGGAGAGCGCGCTGGCGTGCGACTACCTCATGTGGTTCCGCATCGCCCTGCGCCACGAGCTCGACTACGCCGACGCCATCGTCGCCGAGTACACCGTTCATCCCGGCGGCATCAGCCACAACCTCGGCCGCTCGCTCGCGGCGCGCATCCGCCTCTTCTCGTCCGAGCTCCGGCGCACCACCAACCGCGAGACGCGCGCCGTGCTGCGGCTCCTCCTTCTGAACCTGCGGCTGCGCTTCGTCCTGGCCATCGCGCGGGGGCGCTTCGCGTGAGCGTCTCCGTCGTCATCGAGACCGTCAGCGCGCGCGAGGATACGAACGAATCGCTCGCTGACGCGATGCGCAACACGCTCGATGCGATCGCACGCCAGACCGTCGCGCCCGACGAAATCGTCATCGTGTTCGACGACCAGGTCGGCCGCGCCGATGCGGACGAAGTGCGCCGCCTCTGCCCGCACGCGACGTTCGCGACCTCGGGCGCGCAATCGAACTACTTCGCCGCGAAGAACGCCGGCGCGGCCGCGGCGGCGGGCGACATCGTCGCGCTGCTCGACGGCGACGTCGTGCCGGCGCCCGACTGGCTGGAAATGCTCCTCGCGCGCTTCGCGCCCGGCGTCGGTTGCGTGGCCGGGCGCGTTCGCTATACCGGAGGCACGGCCGCCGCGCGGATGCTCTCCGTTCCCGACTTCGCGCTCGTCGGCGAAGAGGACGGCGGCACGTCGACGGGCCTGCACCTCAACAACGTCGCCTTCCGCCGCGACGTCCTGCTACGGCATCCGCTCGACGCGCGGATCCGCCGCAACGGCGGCTGCTATCTCCTGTTCAACCAGCTCCGCGCCGCCGGCGTGCGCGTGGTCTACGAAGCGCGGGCGCGGACGACGCACGGCTTCCGCGGCGCGCGCCGGTTGATCCGGATGGAATTCGAGCGCGGCTACGACGCCGTCGGCGTCTATCGCCTCGACGACGCCGGCGTCCTTCGCGGCACGCGCTGGTTCCGCCGCCTCGGCGGCCTCGCGCTCTTCGGCATCGCCGCGCGGCGCATCGCCATCGACTCGATGCGCATGGTCCGGCAGCGGCGGCAGATCGGCGTCGCCGCGTTCGCGCTTCCGTATTTTTGTGCGTTGATTGCCACTGTCCGGCTTCTCGAGCTCGCCGGTGGGTTGCGCGCGTGCGCGAGGAACGACGCGTGATCCGCGGCGCGACCGTCATCTGCGTCTCGTCCATCGACTGGGATTTCAATTGGCAGCAGCCGCAGGAAGTCGCGTCGGCGCTCGCGGCGGCCGGCAACCGCGTGCTCTTCATCGAGAACACCGGCGTGCGCCGGCCGCGGTTGCGCGACGCGAAGCGTCTCGCCGCGCGCCTGCGCAACTGGTGGCGTGCGGGAGGCGGCGCGAAGCCGGCCGGCGCCGGGCTCGACGTGCTGTCGCCGCTTCTACTGCCGTTCCCGTATTCGCGCCTGGCGCGCGCGCTCAACGCCGCGGCGCTGCTGCGATTCGTTCGGCGATGGATCGCGAAGGACGGCCGCGACGCGCCGCTGATCGTCTACACCTTCCTGCCGACGCCGCTCGTGCACGCGCTCATCGGCGCGCTCGGGCCCGACCTCGTCGTCTACTACTGCATCGATCGCTTGTCCGAGAGCTCGCCGGGCGCGCGGCCGCTGCGCGAGCCGGAGGAGGAGCTCATCGCCGGCGCCGATCTCGTCCTCACCTCGTCGGGCAAGCTGTACGACGCCGCGGCGCAGCTCACGCCGCGCGTGGAGATGCTGCCGTGCGGCGTGCGCTGCCGCGAGTTCGAGGATGCGCGCGCCTCGGACGCGGAGACGCCGTCGCTCTTCGCGCGGCTGGCCGGCATCGTCATCGGCTTCGCCGGCACGTTGCGGAACGAGATCGACCTGGCGCTGCTCGCCGCGGCCGCGGAGCTCGCGCCCGACCTCAACTTCGTCTTCGTCGGGCCGGTGATGGCGAACGTGCGCGCGCTGGCGGCGCGGCCGAACGTGCGCATGGTCGGGCCCGTGCCGCACGCGGAGATCTCGCGGTACATGGCGCGCTTCGACGTCGGCGTGCTGCCGTACGTGCTGAATCGCTACACCGAGGCCATCATGCCGGCGAAGCTGAAGGAGTACCTCGCGGCGGGGCTGCCGGTGGTGGCCACGCCGCTGCCGGAGGTGCGGCGCTTCGCCGACGAGCACCCCGAGGTCGTGACGTTCGCGGACGACGCGCCGCAGTTCGTCGCGGCGCTGCGCGCGGCCGCGGCGACGAACGGACGGACGCTGGAGATGCGCCGGATGCGCATCGCCCGGCGCTACGACTGGAGCGCGCAGATGGCGTTGATGAACGAGCTGATGGAGCGCGCGCTGGCGTACCGGTGTCATCACGAGCGAAGCGAGGGATCCCCCGCCGATGGGGATTCCTCGCTCCGCTCGGAATGACACGGTTCAGGTTTACGACGCCTTCTTGTACGCCGCCGCGTAGCGCCGCGACTCCTCCACGTTCGACGACACCTTCCGGATTGCCTTCTCGAACGACGCCTCGTCGAGCCCGTGCTCGGAGAGGATGCGATGCGCTTCCGCCGGCTTCTTCTTGATCTCCGCGCCGAGCTGGCCCAGATCCTCGGGCGTCATGTTCGTGACCACCGTCGTCGACGAGCTGCTCGTCGTCGTCGGCGTCGTCACCGTCTCCGTCGTCTTCTTTTCCTTGCAGGCGCCGAGGAGCAGGAGCGCCATGGCTGTCGCAGCGATGTACTTCATCGATCAATCCTTTCCGTGTCCGCGGCCTTTGCCGCCGCCGTTGCCATTGCCGTGGCCGTGCTCTTCGCCGCCGCCCTCTTTCTTCGCCTGCCCCGGCGGAACGAAGACCGGCTGCGGCGGCTGCACGACGACCGGCGGCGGCGCGGCGCTCGTCATCGGCGGCGGAACCACCTGGACTTCGCGTCCGTGTCCGCGGCCGTTGCCGTGACCTTCGCCATGTCCGTGTTCGACGTGCTCGACATGCTCGACGCGCGCGACCGGCGCCGGCATCGTCTCGAACTGCCGTCCGCGCTTCCCGCCGTGCACGACCTCCGCGCCCGTCTGCAGGCCGAGCTGTTTCTTGACCTGCCCCGGAGGCCCGGTGAAGCGCGGCAGCTCGCGGTCGATCGACGTCACGAGCGCCGGCCCGCGCACGCCGCGTCGCGTTTGCGTGCGCACGAAGTCGACGAATGCCGGCTGCGGCTGCGACTGCTGCAGCGGCTGCGTCACGAGCGTCCGCGGCGCGTAGCTGACGACCTGCACGAACTGCGTCGGCGGGACGTCCGCCTGATTGAGCGCCGCGGCGAGATCGCCGAGCTGGTCCTGCGGGACGCCGGTGAGCTCCGACATCGCCGCGACCGCCAGCGGCATCGCCGCGAGTGCCACCGCATCGAGCGGCTGGAGGCGCGTGACGACAGCGTCGGGGATGTAGCTTTCGTCGACGTAGACGACTTGATCCGGCTGCACGACCGGCGTCACGCCGTACGTCGTGGCCAGGCGGTTGTCGAGCGTCGTCACGAGCTCCGGCCCGGTCGTCGTCTGCGCCTGCGCGTCGAGCCACTGCGCGAACGTCTGGTCCTGCGGCGTTGCCGGCTGCGCGGCGAGCGCGACCGGTACGTAGCGGAGCACTTGATTGAACTCGTTCGGCGGCACGTCCGCCTGATTGAGCGTCGAGACGACGTCGGCGAGCTGGTCCTGCGGCACGCCGGTCAGGTCCGACACCGCCGCGACCGCCAGCGGCATCGCCACCAGCGAGAGGATGTCCTTCGTGCTGAGCGCCTGCGCCGGCAACGCGCCGGCGAGCAGCAGCAACACGACGATCGTGAGCTTTTTCATGCTCACGTTTCTGTGCAAGACGAGCACCGGATCAGTTGAAGAGCACGCCGGGAACGGTGCTGACGAGCTCAGCGCCGAAGAGCTTCGCCGGCGTGAACGCGCCGGCCGGCACGCCGGCGAGGATCCGCTCGACGATGTTCGCCGCCGAGGCGATCGTGAAGGCGTAGCCCTCGGGCGTCGTCATCGTCATCGAGCGCGACTCCGCGCCGTTCGACACCGCGCCCCACAGATAGACGCGGCCGGCCGTGCGCTGCCGCTCGTCGGGGCCGCCTTTTGGCGCCGCGATCCGCTGCAGCAGGCGGCGCACCGGCTTCGGCGAGAGGAGCGGCAGCAGCCGGCGCAACCGCCGCATGCGGGCGATCGCTTTCGGCGACGCGGCGACGTAGACGCGGATGTTCGGGATGCCGGTCGTGTGGTAGGCGGTCGAGACGTCGCCCCACGGGATCGTCATCGCCATCCGCTCGCCGCACGAAAACGGGATCGCGCGGACGTCGTACGCGGGCGGCACGCGGACGATGCGGCCGTCGCGGCGGATCGCGCCGCCGTCGCCGATCGACTCGATCATCGTCCGCGTCGTGCCGCGGCTCAGCGCGCTCCCCTTCGGATAAAACGCGAGAAGGAGCTCGGTGGCGTCGGGCAGGCGCTCGGCGAGCATGGCCGCGAGGCAGTCGGTGGGGACGACGTCGAAGCCGGCGCCGGGGAGGAGCGTGACGCCGCGCGCCTTCGCCTCGGCGTCGCGGCGCAGGATCGCTTCGAAGACCGGGATCTCGCCGGTGATGTCGACGTAGTGCGCGCCGGCGCGGAGGCAGGCGTCGACCATCGGCGCGCTGGTGATCGAGAACGGTCCGGCGCAGTGGAGGACGAGGCCGACGCCGCCGAGATCGACGGCGTCGAGCCCGAACGAGCGCACGTCGCAGCCGAGCTCGCGCGCCAGCGGCTCGAGCTTCGCCGCGTCGCGCCCGGCGAGGATCGGCCGGTGTCCGCGGCGCACGGCCTCGCGCGCGATCAGCGCGCCGCTGTAGCCGTTGGCGCCGTAGATGAGCCACATGGGACGAGTCTACGCGGGATGAGCGATTGCCGATTCGCGAATCGCGAATCGCGAATCGCGATTCAGGGCGGGTGGGCCTAATCGCCAACCGCTAACCGCTAATCGCTTCTTCTCGTCGCTCCCGCCCGCTCGGCGAGCTGCGCCAGCGCCTCGTACGGCTGGCAGCCGGCCACGCCGTAGCGCCCGGCGACGAACGTCGGGATGCCGTCGACGCCGATGGCGTTCGCCTCCGCGCGCAGCGCGTCGACGCGTTCCATGTACTTCGGATCGTTCTTCGAGCGCTCCACCGCGTCGTCCGGGAGCCCGGCGTCGCGTGCGATCGCCCGGAGGTCGCCGTCGTTCTCGAGGTCCATCCCGTCGCGCCAGTGTGCCTCCATGGCTCGCGTGCGAAACGCGTCGAGCTTCCCCTCCTCGCGCGCCACCTCGGCGAGCGCCAGCGCGCGGCGCGTGTTCGGGATCCGCTCGCGCGGCCGGAAGTCGTCGACGCCGAACTGCGCGGCGAAGTCCTTCATGTACTCGGCCATGCCCGCGAGCCGCTCGGGCGGAAAACGCTCGTCGAGCCGCATCCCGCCCGGCGGCGTCTCGGGATGGAGCTCGAACCCGCGCCAGTCGAGCTCGAGCTCCCATTCATCCAACAGCCTGACCAGGCTGCTCCGCTCCGCGATGTAGCAGAACGGTCAGACGAAGTCAGAGTAGAGGCGAAGCTGCATCACCGCGATCACGTGCAAGTTCAGTGCTTCGTCACCGTCACGTTCACCGTCACGTCGTGCACGAGCGCGCCGCTCGTGAAGCGGACGCGCACCGGATACGTCCCCGCCGCGGCGTTGCGTCCGGCGGCGACGCGCAGATCCGTCGACGTCGTGCTGCCGCTGAGCGTCGTCGCCGACAGCGACAGCGTCGCGTCGAACGCCGCGAGCTTGTCCGCCGTCACCGCGACGGCGCCGGTGAAGCCGCCGGTGCGCGCGATCGAGTACGTCGCGCTCGCGGTCTTGCCGTCGCGGACGCTCATTGACGCCGGGCCGCTCGCGCTGAAGTCGGGCACCGGCGCAGGAGCCGACGTTCCGCGCAGCGACTCGATCACCGTCCAGAAGCCCGGGTCCTCGCTCCCCGTGCGCCAGTGCGCGAAGCCGGCCACGCCCGGGTGCTTCTGCCGGATCAAGTCGGTCTTCGACTGATACGCCGCGGCGTCCTGGAAGTAGACGACGTGATCGGCGTAGGTGTACGTCGCCTCGTTGTTCGCGTCGCGCGCGATGGCCGCGCCGTTCGCCGCCGCCGTCGACATCGCGCCGCTGTAGACCACGCCGGTGCCGCTCGAGCCGACCCAGTCGTAGCCGTACCACGGCAAGCCGACGATGATCTTGCCGCCCGGAATCGCCGACTCCGCGTACGCCGCGACCTGGTCGAGCCACGACAGCGGCGTGATCGCGCCCGGCGCGCTGGTCGACCAGTGGTAGTCGTACGCCATGATCTTGATCCAGTCGGCGGCGCTGCCGAGGGCCACCCAATCCTCGGCGCCGGGTCCGTCCCAGTTCTGCGCGTCGCTCGTCTTCGCGTAGACGGTTACGGACAACTGCTTGCCGGCCGCGTGGAGCTTCTGCGCGAGGAGCTGGATGAAGGCCGTGAAGTTTGCGCGCGACGCCGCGGGGACGCGCTCGTAGTCGACGTCGATGCCGTCGTAGACCTTGTTGACGACGAGGTCGGCGATCGCCTGTGCGTGCGCGTCGCGCGACGACGCGGTCGACAGCAGCGTCGCCGCGACGGTGCCGTCGAAGCTGCCGTTCACGGCGTTCTGGATCGTCGGCAGGACGCGCGTGCCGGTCATCGCCGCGAGCCACGTCGGGTTCTCGGCGTTCCAGTTCGTGACGATGGCGCCGCTGCTCGAGAGCGAGTACCAGACGGGATTCGATTCGTCGAGATCGCCGGCGTGAAGCTGGATCGAGGTGAGCGCCGAGGCGTCCCACGGCGGGATCCAGGCGGCGGTGCGGTAGGCGAAGGCGTTGGCGGACGACAGCAACAGCAGAAGTACGGCGACAGCGCGAACTTTCATGCGAGAACGCTCCTGTCGGTCTACACGGGAACGTCCTCGGCGAGAGGATCACGTTCGGCGGCCCAGCTGTCTCGGAGAGACCTGAAGCTTTGCGTCCTTCCGTCGCCGGAAGTTTGCCCTTGTCGAGTGACCGGAGTTGAATTGTTGCGAATAACTATACGCGATGCCGCACCCGCACCGCAATCCCTCCGCGCGGCCGCAGCGTGATCGACGCCTGCGCCGCGACGTCGCGCGAGAGCAGCTCCATCCGCCAGCGCTGCGCGAGCGTGGCCAGGAGCAGCACGCCTTCCATCCAGGCAAAGCCTTCGCCGATGCAGATGCGCGGACCGCCGCCGAAGGGGAAGTAGGCGAATTTGGGGCGAGTGGCGCCCCCGTCCCTCTCCCCGCTCGCGGGGAGAGGGTGGCCGAAGGCCGGGTGAGGGGCGCCACTCGCCGAGAAACGTGACGGATCAAACCGCGCCGGCTCCACCCAAAACCGCGCGTCGCGATGCATGACCGCCTGCGCGGCGACCGCGACCGCGCCGCGCGGCACGAGCCACTCGCCGATCGTCACGTCCTGCATCGCCAGGCGGCTGACCGCCCACGCCGGCGGGAAGAGCCGCATCGACTCGGCGAGCACCGCCTCGGCGAAGTGGAGGCGCGGGTAGTCGGCAGCCGTCGGCAATCGATCGCCGAGGACATCGTCGACGTGCGCGTGCAGCGCCTCGGCGACGTCCGGATGAAGCCCGAGCAGGTACCACGTCCACGCCAGCGCGTTCGCCGTCGTCTCGTGTCCGGCCAAGAAAAGCGTCATCGCTTCATCGCGGAGCTGGCGGTCCGTCATGCCGCCGCCATCGCCCTCGACGTCCTGCGCGAGCAGCAGCATCGACAGGAGATCGCCGCGGTCCTCTTCCGATCCTCGCCGCGCCTCGATCATCGCGTAGATCGTCCGGTCGAGGCGCTCCACGGCGCGGCGAAAGCGGCGCGTCGACGGCACGATCGGCAGCTTCTGCAGCAGCGGCGCGAGGGGATTCATCAGCAGCGGGAAGAGGTCAACGAGCTGCGTGAGCGCAGCGCCGATCTCGTCCGCCTCGCCGCCGACGTCGGCGCCGAACAGCGTCTTGGCCACGACGTCGAGCGTGAGCCGCATCATCTCGTGGTGGACGTCGAGCGTCTCGCCGTCGCGCCACCGCTCGCGCGTCCGCGCCGCGCACGCCACCATCGCCTCGGCGTAGCGCGCGATGCGCTCGCGATGGAACGCCGGCTGCGCGAGCCGCCGCTGCCGCAGGTGCAGCGGATCCTCCGAGGTCAGCAGCCCCTCGCCGAACACGATCTTCGAGCGCTGCAGCACGCGGCTCTTGTAGAAGAAGCGGTTCTGCGCGACGAGGAGCTCCGCGATGAGGTCGGGATGGTTGAAGAAGACGATTTTCTGGCCGAGGACCGAGAACATCGACGCGTCGCCGTAGTCGCGGGCCAGGCGGGTGAAAAGCGGGATCGGATCGCGCTGCAGCGTGCGCAGCAGGCGGCTGGGGAGAAGCGAGCGAGGACCAGGGGGAGTGCGGGCCATGCAAGAATCACGATTATGAACATGGATCGCAGGCACTTTCTCGAATTAGTTGCGGCCGGGACGGCGGTGGCGCTGGCGCGGCCGGGCGACGCGGCGGAGACGTCGTTCGAGCTCGACGAGATCACCGTCGGCGAGCTGCAGGAGGCCATGCGCGGCGGCCGCTTCACTGCGCGCCAGTTGGCCGACGCGTACTTGCATCGGATCGACGCGATCGACAAGCGCGGGCCGGCGATCAACGCGATCATCGAGCTCAATCCCGACGCGCTGGCGATCGCCGAGGCGCGCGACCGCGAGCTGCAGTCGGGGCACGTGCGCGGGCCGCTGCACGGCATCCCGATTCTGATCAAAGACAACATCGACACCGCCGACCGGATGCACACGAGCGCCGGCTCGCTCGCGCTCGCGGAGTCGATCGCGCCGCGCGACGCCGCAGTCGTCAAGCGCCTGCGCGACGGCGGCGCGGTGATCCTCGGCAAGACGAACCTCAGCGAGTGGGCGAACTTCCGCTCCACGCATTCGACGAGCGGCTGGAGCGGCCGCGGCGGCCTGACGCGCAATCCGTACGTCCTGGACCGAAACGGCTGCGGCTCGAGCACCGGGACGGGCGTGGCGATCTCCGCGAACCTGGCGGCGGTCGGCGTCGGCACGGAGACGGACGGCTCGGTGGTCTGCCCGTCGTCGGCGAATGGCCTCGTCGGGATCAAGCCGACGCTCGGCCTCCTCGGCGGCGCCGGCATCGTGCCGATCGCGAAGAGCCAGGACACGGCCGGCCCGATGTGCCGCACGGTGACGGACGCGGCGATCCTCCTCGGCGTGCTGGCCGGCAAGGACTACACGAGCGCGCTGCAGCGCGACGGCCTGCGCGGCGCGCGCATCGGCGTGGCCCGGAAGTTTTTCGGCTTCAACGACCACGCGGACCGGGTGATGAAGGAGGCGATCGACGCGATCAAGGCGTGCGGCGCGACGCTCGTCGATCCCGCCGACATGGCCACGACCGGCAAGTACGACGACGCGGAGCTCGACGTGCTGCTGTACGAGTTCAAGGACGGGATCAACAAGTACCTGGCCGGCCTCGGCGCGAACGTCCGCACGCGCACACTGGCCGATTTGATCAAGTTCAACGAGGAGCACCGCGACACGGAGATGCCGTACTTCGGCCAGGAGCTGTTCACGCGCGCGCAAGCGAAGAGACCGCTGTCGTCGCCCGACTACAAGAAAGCGCGCGCGAAGTGCGTGCGGATGTCGCGCGCCGAGGGGATCGACGCGGTGATCAAAAAGCACAAGCTGGACGCCGTGATCGCGCCGACCGGCGGCCCGGTGTGGGTGACGGACCTGCCGAACGGCGACCACTTCACGGGCGGCTACTCGACTGCATCGGCGGTGGCGGGATATCCGCACGTCACGGTGCCGGCCGGGATGGCCTTCGGCCTCCCCATCGGCCTGTCGTTCTTCGCCGGCGCCCGCACGGAGGCGAGGCTGATCAAGTACGCGTACGCGTTCGAGCAGGCGACGAAGGCGCGGCGGAAACCGGGGTTTCGGAGCGCCGCCGTCCCGGCGGCTGGCTAAGAGGCGTCTCGCCTCGGGCGGTGGTATGCCGCTCGGATTTCGCGTGCGCACGTCACAGCAAGCATCCGGTGATGAATGGACGTGAACGAGACGTGATCCGGGCGATTGGCGATCCGGACGAGATTCGCGAAAGCACGTCGGATCTCGACGTTTTTTTGTTTTACCGGCTGGAGCAGCCTCGCCGATGGATTTGCGAGGTCGACGTCGCCTGCGGCGCGTGAGCAAGCGCCATCGCCGGCGCCACGCGCCTCGCGATCGCCGCGTAGCCGGCGGCGCCGGGGTGGAAGTGATCGAGCGGACTCACGCTCACCACGTCGGCGATGCGCACGACGTCGACGGCGCGGTCGCGCGCGAAGTGCTCGATGAGGCGCGCGTCCCAGTGCGCAACCTGCTCGTCGAGGAACGGCGTCTTGTACGGATCGTAAAGGCCGAGGAGATACACGCGCGTCGTGGGATTGATGCGATGGATGGCCGCGACGACGCCGGCGATGCGCGCGATCGTGCGGTCCATGGCGTGCGACGGCGCGATGAGCGTCGTCAGGCGGGCGAGCGGATCGCCGTAGAGGTCGTTGCCGCCGATCGAGATCACGACGGCATCGCACGCGGCGAGCGTCGCGCGTGCGGCATCGCCGCGCAGAAGGCGCAGCACGTTCCACGTCCGCGCGCCGTCGATGCCGAGGTTTTGGACGAGGTGCTTGCCGGCGAGCAGCGCGTCGAGGTTGCCGGCCAGGCCGCGGCCCGACTCGTCGCCGGCGCCGTGCGCCATGGAGTCGCCGACGACGGCGACGCGGAAGACGCCGTCGCGGTGCGGCGGCGGCGTCGTATGCGGAGTGCAGGCGAAGAGGACGGCGACGATCAGCAGGCGGCACATACCGGTCGGTACGGAGCGCCGCTTTGCCGGTTTCAGCGCTCCAGCCAGCGCAGCACGTCGCGCGTCATCGCCTCGAAGCTCGGCGCGGCGAAGAGCTTTTCCTGGTAGTGCGTCGGATCGTACGGCGTGGCGGCGATCGCGTCGACGTCCCACGGCAGCAGCGGCTCCTCCGACTCGAAGCGCCCGAGCTCCCCGAACGACGAGAGCAGTCCCGCGCCGTAAACCTTCACGCGGCCGCCTTCCATCACCACGCCGAACTCCAGCGTGAACCAGTAGAGGCGGCCGATCTGCTCGACGCGCGCGTCGTCGGCGGCGCGCAGCGTGGCCTCGCCGAAGGCGCGGTTCAGGCGGACGAAGCTCTCGTGGCCGAACGTCGCCGCGTGGCCGATCAGCTCGTGCACCACGTCGGGCTCCGGCGTGTAGAGCGGCACGCTGTGGTGGCGCATGTACTGCGTCGAGAGGAAGACGCCGCGCGCGAGCTGCGCGAGGAAGGCCTTCGCCGTGACGAGCCCCGCCACCGGCAGCATGCGGAAGCCGTGCAGCGGCTCGATCGCGCCGTTGACCTCGGCGAGCTGCGGGATGCGCTCGCGCGAGAGCGCCACGCGGCGCGAGGCTTCGAGCGACTCGGCGCAGGCGTAGCGCGCGTGCAGCGGCGCGAGCTCGCGCGAGACTTCGCGCCATACCGCGTGCTCCTCGGCGGTGTAGGCGATGCGCGGCACCGGATCGCCGTCCTGGTACTCGAGCGCGGCGCGGGCGATCTCGTTGCGGCGGCGGCGGTAGACCGGATCGTGAAAGCCGGGGTGGTCGGCGTCGAGCGCGACGAGCTCCATGTCGACAGCAGTCATCATCCTGCGGCTCTCCATTCCCGGCGCACGATCGGAATCACCTCCGCCGCGAACCGCTCCATCTCCTCGGCCTGCGGACTGAACTGCAACAGCGTCAGGTCCATTCCGATCCGCTCCAGCGCGTCGAGGCGCTCGGCGATCGCCGCCGGCGTCCCGACCAGGCCGGTGCGCAGGCCGCGGTTCGAGACCGAGTAATCCTCGAGTGAGACGTGCTGCTCGAGCTTCGTCCCGGCCAGCCACTGCTCGTAGTTCGCGAAGCCGCGGGCGCTGGCGCGGACGTCGGTGATGCGCGCCAGCTCCCGTTGCGCCGCGGCATCCGTCGCGCGGCAGACGACGAACGCGGCCACGCCGAAGCGCAGTGGCGGCTTGCCGGGCGCGAGGCGCTGCCGGCGGCGGCGCATGTCGTCGATCTTCGCCGCCAGCCGCTCCGGCGGATCGCCGTGCATGACGTAGGCGTCGGCGAGCGCGGCGATGAGGTCCTTCGCCGTCTCCGACTCGCCGCCCGCATAGATCAATGGATGCGGCTTCGGCTTCGGCTCGAGGATGGCGTTCTGGATCTCGTAGAATTCGCCGCGGTGCGAAAAGCGCTCCTCGCTCCATAGCCCGTGCACGACGCCGAGCCACTCGCGCGTGCGGTCGTAGCGGCGGTCGTGCTCGTCGAACGGGACGCCGTACTGCAGCGCCTCGTCCTTCCACCACGAGGAGACGACGTTGAGCGACAGCCGCCCGCCGCTGATGTGGTCGATACTCGCGGCGTGCTTGGCCAGGAGCGCGGGGTGGTGGAACGTCGGGCGCACCGCGGCCATCAGTTCGAGCCGCCGCGTCACGCCGGCCAGCGCGGCCGCGATCGTCCAGGCATCGAGGCTCGGCTCCTCCGGCCCTTTGATGTCGTTGAGGTTCAGCTCCGCGAGCAGGGTGAGATCGAAGCCGATCTCCTCGCTGCGCACGGCCAGGTCGCGCACGTAGCGCCAGCTCGCCTCCATCCCTTCGTCGTCGACGTTGCGCAGCCAGCCGCCGAACATCGGAAGCCAATAGCCGAAGCGGATCATGCGATCCTCCGCTCCAGGGCGTCGACGAGGCGCGCCGTCGGATCGAAGCCGACGACGCTGAGCGGCTGGGCGACGAAGTTCGACAGGGCGTTGATGTCGTAGAAATAGATCTCGCCGTCGCGGTCGCTGACCAGATACTCGATGCCGCCGACGTCGAGGTGCGCCGCGGCGGCGATGCGCTCGACCGCGGCGATGATCTCCGGCGGCGGCTCGTAGGCCTCGACGCTGAGGCCGGCCTTCGCCGCGCCGACTGGGCACGCCGATGACGTCAGCTCGCGTCCGTCCGTCGTCTTGCAGACGTCGGCGGGGCAGAGATCGAAGCCCGCGCCGTCGCCGAGGTGGACGCGGATGCCGTAGAGGTAGCGGCGCTCGAGGGTCTCCACGCGGACGATGCTGCCGCCGCGCGGCGGGTGATACTCCTGCAGCAGGATGGTTCCGTCGAGCCCGGCCTCGAACTGTGGATCGCCCGCGGCGGCGGCGAGCGATCCGGCATCGTCAAAGCGGCGGATGCCCGCGCCGCTGCCGCCGATGTTCGGCTTGATGATGAGAGGGAAGGTCATGCCCTCCGCGGCCGCGGCAAGGCACGCCGGATGGTTGACGACGCGCGTGCGCGGCGCCGGCAGGCCGAGCTGCTTGAGCAGCGTGATCTGCAGGGCCTTGCTGGTCTCGAGGCGGTACGAGGCCGTGCCGTTGAAGAGGGCGATGCCTTCGCGCTCGAGGTGCGCGAGGTAGTCGTGGGTGTAGAAGATCGCGCCGCCGCGGCCGCGCTTCCACGCGGAGGGAGACATGCGGTTGAAGAGCAGCGCCGGCCGCGAGCCGTTGCCGGGCGGCTCGGCGGGGTCGAAGCGGTGCTGCCCGGCGTCGACGCGCGCGTAGCGCACACCGCGTCGGTCGAGCTCGTCGAAAAGCGGCTGGAACCAGTGAGGGTGCTCGTAGTAGATCGAGATCATGCCGTCGTCCTTTCGGGGACTCGCAACGGCACGCGCGGCAAAAACAAAAAACCCGCGACGGTGAGCCGTTGCGGGTCGGATTCGTTTCGCTGCGTTGGATCGAAGCTCTACGCACCCCTGCCCGCGGATGCCGGACAAGGACACGCGCAGGTCGAGGTGAACATGACGAGCTTTATATCATGTGTCGCCCGGCATCGCGAGCTGCTTCCCCTCGTACGCCAGCAGCATGGCCCGCTCGCCGTCGCCGGCCGTCTTCTCATCAATGTTGATGTGCACGACCATCTCGGCGTCGAGCGTCAGCACCCCGACTTCGAAGGCGCGGTGGTGCGTCGCGCAGAGCGCGATGCCGTTGCTCGCCGCGTCGAGCAGCGGGCGGATGCGCAGCTCGCAGACGGCGCAGTGCTCGCGCCAGGCGCGCAGCACCTCGTTGCGGAAGCGCGCCTGCTGCAGGCGGCGCTGCACGTTCGAGATCGTGTAGCTGCGCATCAGCTCGCGGATCTCGCCCGGGCTCTCCGGCGTGCGGATCTGCGGCAGTTGCAGTTGCTTGATCGCCCCCACCGGCGTCACCAGCTCGTCGGGGCGCTGCTCGGAGAGGTCGACCAGGAAGCGCCGCCGCTCGTCGTCCCAGCCGATCACGTACACCGGCGCGAAGACGACGTGCTCGGCCGGCCGCGCCTTCACCTGCAGAAAATAGATCAGCGGCAGCGCGGCCTCGGCGCAGCGCTTCAGCCCCTCGTTCTCGTGCTCGCGCGAGCGCGGCACGAAGTCGTAATAGACGCAGCTCCCCTCGATCGTGTCGTGCGTGTAGCTCGACGCGATCGTCGTCGCCATCGACAGCGGATCCGACAGCTCCGCCGGCTTGAAGATCCCCTGCTGTCCTTTCAGATGGATGCGGAAGCGCCGCAACTCCGCGGCCGGCACGGCCACCCAGCGCTCGCGCAGCGCGCGGACGAAATGGATGGCGTCGAGACGGAGCCGCGTCTCGGAGAGCATGTCAGAGCTTAAAGCGCAATCCGACGGAGATCACGACCGGCTTTAGGTTCAGGCGGACGTCGTGCTCCGGGCCGCTCGCCGGCCGGTAGTCGATGTACTTCGCGTCGACGACGACGTTGCGGAACGTGACGCCGGCGTTGGCCAGCCAGCAGCGCTTGCTCTCGACGGCGATGCGGCCGATGCCGAGCGCGTCGAGGTCGCCGCCGGTGAGGTCGCTCGCCTTGACGTACGCGATGCCGCCGCCGGCGTAGACGTTCGCGAAGTGCCACTGCGCCGTGGCGGTGACGGGGACGAGCTTCAGCGTGCCGGCGCTCGCGGAGGCGCCGGCGGTGCGCAGCGACGCGTCATAGCGGAGCGCCGTCGCGGCGAGCTCCAGCGTGACGCCCGTGCCGATGGAGAGACTCGCGCCGAGGCCGAGGCCGCGGTCGAAGGCGATCGTCGTGCCGGAGGCGTCGGTCGAGCCCGCGCGCGCGCCGGCGACGTGCACGCCCACCTCCGTCTGCGCGGTGAGCGGCATCGCGATCGCCAGTGTCAGGAGCATCGTCAGGCGGCGCATCGACGCAAGTGTATGCTCCGCGCGGAGCTGCCATGAACGCATTCCTCGACGCCCGCGACTTCCTCCTCCGCCACCGCGAGGACTACGAGACCGCCTATCGCGGCTTCCGCTGGCCGCGGCTCGAGGCCTTCAATTGGGCGCTCGACTGGTTCGACGTCCACGCGCGCGGCAACGAGCGCGTGGCGCTGCACGTCGTCGACGACGACGGCGGCGAAGAGCGGGTCACGTTCGCGGAGATGAGCGCGCGCTCGAACGCGGTCGCGAATTTCCTGCGCGAGCACGGCGTCCGACGCGGCGACGCCATCCTCATCATCCTCGGCAACGTCGTCCCGCTGTGGGAGATCACGCTCGCGGCGATGAAGCTCGGCGCCGTCGTGTCGCCGGCCACGGCCATGCTGACGACCGAGGACTTGCAGGACCGCGTCGACCGCGGCCGCGTCAAGCACGTCATCGCCGACGCCGCGTCGACGGGGAAGTTCGACGACGTTCGCGGCGGGTACACGAAGATCGTGGTCGAGGGCGCAGGGGGCAGGGCGCAGGGCGCAGATGGTGTTCTCGCGACATCACCACCTACGCCCCGCGCCCTGCGCCCTGCGCCCTGGATCTCATACCGCAACGACGGCCCGCGCGACTTCGCTCCCGACGGCCCGACGCACGCGGACGATCCCTTCCTCCTCTACTTCACCTCGGGGACGACGGCGAAGCCGAAGATGGTCGTGCACACGCACGCCAGCTATCCGGTCGGACATCTCTCCACGATGTACTGGATCGGCCTGCGCGAGGGCGACGTGCACTGGAACATCAGCTCGCCCGGCTGGGCCAAGCACGCCTGGTCGAGCTTCTTCGCGCCGTGGAACGCCGGCGCGACGATCTTCATCCTCAACTACGCGCGCTTCGACGCGAAGCGGATCCTCGGCGCGCTGGAGCGCTACGGCGTGACGACGCTCTGCGCGCCGCCGACGGTGTGGCGCATGCTGATCCTCGAGGACCTCCGCGCCTATCGGCCGGCGCTGCGCGAGATCGTCGGCGCCGGCGAGCCGCTCAACCCCGAGGTCATCGAGCGCGTGCGCGAGGCGTGGAACATCACCATCCGCGACGGCTACGGGCAGACCGAAACGACCGCGCAGTTCGGCAACTCGCCGGCACAGCTCGTCAAGCTCGGCTCGATGGGACGTCCGCTGCCGGGCTACGAGGTCGCGCTGCTCGACGCCGACGGGCATCCCTCCGACGACGGCGAGATCGTGCTCTCGCTCGATCCGCCGCCGCTGGCGCTGATGAAGGGATACGTCGACGGCGCGATGCCGGTGGCCGAGGCGAACGGCCGCCGCTGGTACCGCACCTCGGACGTGGCCGCGCGCGACGCCGACGGGTGGTACTGGTACGTCGGCCGCGCCGACGACGTGTTCAAGAGCTCCGACTACCGCATCAGCCCTTTCGAGCTGGAGAGCGTGCTGATCGAGCACGAGGCCGTGGCCGAGGCCGCGGTCGTGCCGAGCCCCGACGCGCTGCGCCTGGCCGTGCCGAAGGCGTACATCGTGCTGAAGTCCGGCTACGCGCCGACGCGCGAGACGGCCTCGTCGATCTTCGCCTTCATGCGCGAACGCCTGGCGCCGTTCAAGCGCGTGCGCCGCATCGAGTTCGGCGAGCTGCCGAAGACGATCTCCGGCAAGATCCGCCGCGTCCAGCTCCGCGCCGCCGAGCATCAGCCGGGCCGCGAGCGCGCCGCCGCGGAGTTCTGGGAAGAGGATCTCGCGCGCTGAGGTATAAAGTCGGGATGCCACTCGACTTCATTCGCGAGATCGTCGAGGACGACCTCCGCAACGGCCGCGTCGCCACCGTCGTCACCCGCTTTCCGCCCGAGCCGAACGGCTACCTCCACATCGGCCACGCCAAGGCCATCTGCCTCGACTTCGGCATCGCCGACGAGTACGGCGGCCGCTGCAACCTCCGCTTCGACGACACGAACCCGGTCAAGGAGGACATCGAATACACGCGCGCCATCGAGAACGACGTCCGCTGGCTCGGCTTCGACTGGGACGACCGCGAGTATCACGCCTCCGACTATTTCGAGCAGCTCTACCGGTGGGCCGAGGCGTTGATCGAGCGGGGACTGGCGTTCGTCGACTCGTGCAACGCCGACGAGATCCGCGAGATGCGCGGCACGCTCACCGAGCCGGGGCAGGAGTCGCCGCACCGCAACCGCTCGGTCGAAGAGAACCTCGACCTCTTTCGCCGCATGCGCGCCGGCGAGTTTCCGGACGGCGCGCACGTGCTGCGGGCGAAGATCGACATGGCCTCGCCGAACGTCAACATGCGCGACCCGGTGCTCTACCGCATCCGCCACGGCGCGCACCACCGCACCGGCGACGCCTGGTGCATCTATCCGATGTACGACTACGCGCATCCGCTCTCCGACGCCATCGAGGGGATCACGCACTCGCTCTGCACGCTCGAGTACGCCGACCATCGCCCGCTCTACGACTGGCTCGTCGAGCACTGCCCGGTGCCGGCGCGGCCGCATCAGTACGAGTTCGCGCGGCTCAACCTCAACTACACGGTCATGTCGAAGCGGAAGCTGCTGCGCCTCGTCGAGGAAGGGCACGTGCGCGGCTGGGACGACCCGCGCATGCCGACGATCGCCGGGCTGCGGCGGCGGGGGATGACGCCGGCGGCGATCCGCGACTTCGCCGACCGCGTCGGCGTGGCCAAGCGCGAGAACGTGATCGACGTGGCGCTGCTCGAGTTCTGCGTGCGCGAGGATTTGAACCGCACCGCGCCGCGCGTGATGGGGGTGCTGCGGCCGCTGCGCGTCGTCATCGAGAACGTGGCCGAGGGGGAGACGGAGTGGTTCGACACGCCGAACAACCCCGAGGATGAGGCGATGGGGACGCGGCGCGTGCCGTTCTCGCGCGTCGTCTACATCGAGCGCGACGACTTCATGGAAGAGCCGCCGAAGAAGTTCTTCCGCCTCGCGCCGGGACGCGAGGTGCGCCTCCGCTCCGCGTACTTTCTGACCTGCACCGGCGTGGTGAAGGACGGCGCCGGCGAGATCGTGGAACTGCGCGCGACGATCGATCCGGCCACGCGCGGCGGCGACGCTCCCGACGGCCGGCGGCCGAAGGCGACGCTGCACTGGGTCTCCGCCGAGCACGCGCTCGACTGCGAGGTGCGCCTCTACGACCGCCTCTTCCGCAGCGAGAACCCGGAGGAGAGCGGCGACTTCCTGGCCGACCTCGATCCGGAGTCGCTGCAGATCGTGTCGCACGCGAAGCTGGAGCCGTCGGTGCGCAACGCCCCGCCGCTGACGCGCTATCAGTTCGAGCGCCTGGGGTACTTCTGCGTCGACGCCGATTCGACCGAGGAGTCGATGGTGTTCAACCGGACGGTGACGCTGAAGGAGACGAAGAAGGTTCTTAGTTCTTAGTTGTTAGTTCTTAGGTCTTAGGATGACGTGGATATACCTAACACCTAAGAACCAAGAACTAACAACTTTTCATGTGCTAATATCGCACACGATAATCATGGCTGTTTGCTGGCGCTGCCCGATCTGCAACGAAGTGAGCTGCGAGGACGACGCGAACGCCGCCGGCCTCCCCGTCGCCTGCGACCACTGCGAGCGCCCCTTCGCGCCGCAGGAGACGCTCTGCACCGTCTGCGACACGCCGAACCCGTGGGCCCGCCGCGACACGCTGCACTACCTCTGCCGCGAGTGCGGGACCACGCAGACGTTCTTCTTCACCCGCATCGCCAGCTGACCGATCATTGCTGCGCAGCGCGCAGGCTCTCGCCGGCGAGCTCCGTCAGCGCGCGCGTGTGGGCGACGATCAGCTCCTGCACCCTCAGCCAGGCCAGCGTCTCCTCCTGCAGGCGCAGCGAGTTGCGCGCCGCCAGGCGCGAGGCCGGGCCGAGCGCTTCCTCGCGCAGGATCGAGCGGAGGCGGCCGAAGTCGGTGCCGATCGGGCTGCGGCGCGCCGACTCGAGCTCGTGCTCGATCTTGATCACGCCCTGCAGCACGAGGAACTCGGGGTTGCGCCCGTGCGCGCGGACCACCGACTCGTACGCCTTCTGGATCGCGATCGACGGCTGCATCGGGTCGGCCAGCGCGTCGTCGGCGCCGCGCAGGTCGTTGAGCACCTCGATGTCGCGCTCGTACATCTTTCGCATCCCCGCCAGCTGCTCCATCGACTGCTTGACCGCCATCTCCGCCACGCCGGGGCCGGGCCCGACGCGGATCGGCTGGCGGATGACGCGCTCGCGCGGCTGTTGCGCCAGCGCCGACGCGCCGGCCAGGGTCAGGACCAGGAAAAGTCTTCGCATGTAGACTACGACGCGTGAAAAACGCGCTGGTTGCAATGCTCGTACTCGCTCTACCGGTAATCGCTGCAGAAACATTGAAACCACCGATGGCCAAGAAAGTCCCGAAGTCGTCGACGATCCACGGCGACACGCGCGTCGACGACTACGCGTGGATCCGCGACAAGAGCAACCCCGAGGTCATCGCCCACCTCGAGGCGGAGAACCGCTACGCCGACGCGATGCTGGCCGGCCTCGCGCCGCTGCAGAAATCGCTCTACGACGAGATGCTCGGCCACATCAAGCAGACCGACGTGCAGGTGCCGTACCGCGAGCACGGCTGGTACTACTACTCGCGCACAGAGGCCGGGAAGCAGTACTCGATCTACGCGCGCAAGAAGGCGCTCGACGCGCCCGAGGAGATCGTGCTGGACATGAACAAGCTCGCCGAGGGGGAGAAGTTCATGTCCCTCGGCGCGTACCAGCCGAGCGACGACGGCAACCTCCTCGCCTACTCCACCGACAACAACGGCTACCGCCAGTACACGCTCAAGGTGCGCGACCTCCGCACCGGCGCCGACCTCGAGACCATCGCGCAGAAAACCGGCTCGGTCTGCTGGGCCGCCGACAACAAGACGATCTTCTACACCGTCGAGAACCCCGCCAAGCGGCAGTGGCGCCTCTACCGCCACACCCTCGGCGGCAAGGACGACGCCCTCGTCTACGAAGAGAAGGACGAGCTCTACGACCTGAACTGCGACCGCACGCTGAGCGGCGACTGGATCTTCATCCACTCCGACAGCAAGACCACCACCGAGGAGCACGTCATCCCGGCGCGCGACCCGGCCGCGGCGCCGCGGCTTCTCATCGCGCGGAAGGAAGGGCACAAGTACTACGGCGACCACCGCGGCGACCGCTTCTACTTCCTGACCAACGACGCCGGGATCAACTACCGCGTCGTCAGCGCGCCCGTCGACGACCCGCAGCAGAAGAACTGGACGGAGGTCATCGCCTACCGCAAGCCGGTGCGCATCGAGTCGATCGCCCTCTTCGCGAACCACCTCGTGGCCCGCGAGCGCGAGAACGGCCTCGGCGAGCTCGAGGTCGTCGACCTCCGCAGCGGCAAGGCGCACCGCGTCAGCTTCCCCGAGCCGACGTACACCGTCTTCGGCGGTCAGAATCACGAGTTCGACACGAACCTCTACCGCTACGGCTACACCTCCTTCGTCACGCCGCAGTCGACGTTCGACTACGACATGGACGCGCGCACGTCGACGCTGCTCAAGCAGACCGAGGTGCCGGGCTACGACAAGTCGCAGTACGCGTCGGAGCGGATCTGGGCGACGGCGAGCGACGGCGTGAAGGTGCCGATCTCCCTCGTCTACAAGAAGAGCGTCGACCCGCACAGCGGCCGGAACCCGCTGTGGCTGACGGCGTACGGCTCGTACGGCGCGCCGTCGAACGCCGGCTTCTCGCCGGCGCGGCTGGCGCTCCTCGACCGCGGCGTCGTCTACGCCCTCGCGCACATCCGCGGCGGCGGCGACATGGGGAAGGAGTGGCACGAGGCCGGCCGCATGATGACGAAGAAGAACACGTTCACCGACTTCATCGCCTGCGCCGAGCATCTGGTGAAGGAGAAGTACACGGCGCCGTCGAAGCTGATCGCCAGCGGCGGCAGCGCCGGCGGGCTGCTGATGGGCGCGGTCACGAACATGCGGCCGGACCTCTTCAAGGCCGTGGTCGCGTACGTGCCGTTCGTCGACGTGATCAACACGATGCTCGACCCGACCCTGCCGCTGACGACGCAGGAGTACATCGAGTGGGGCAATCCGAACGAGAAGGCGGCGTACGTCTACATGAAGAGCTACGACCCCTACTCGAACGTGGCCAAGAAGGCGTATCCGAACATGCTCGTGCGGACGTCGCTGAACGACTCGCAAGTCGGCTACTGGGAAGGCGTGAAGTGGGTGGCCAAGCTGCGCGCGAACACGACGTCGTCGAACCCGATCCTGCTGAAGGTGAACATGGGGGCGGGACACGGCGGGGCGTCGGGCCGCTACGACGCGTTGAAAGACACGGCGTGGGACTACGCGTACATGCTCAGGCAGTGGGGGCTGGCGCCAGCGACCACGACGAACGGCACGCCGTCATCCTGAACCGAGCGACGAGGCCACCGGTAATACTCGACGGCGAGCCGCTTCATGCCATAATCGTGACACTCCAACACGGCGCTTGGGAGGGTGTGATGGGTGAGATCAAGCACTTTCAGATCTGCTACGAAGGCGACCTGACCGCTGGAGTCTCGCACGCGATGCGGCGGCTCGGCGCGGAGCCGAATTTCGATCAGAGCTGGCAGCTGTGGCTGTCGGAGGAGCGGCAGGCGGCGCCGCTCGTGCGCTGGCTGCGGATGCAGCTCGGCGGCGAGGCGCGGCTGCTCGTCGCGGCCACGCAGTTCACCACCGCGCGCGACTTCCTGCTGGTGCGCCACAGCCTCACGCCGGGCGCCGACTACGGCGAGCTCCACGACGCCATCCAGCGCCTCGGCGTCGTCATCGAGCTGCCGTTCGAGTCCGCCTTCGTCATCCAGTCGCCCGACCGCACCGACGTCCAGACCCTCGGCCTCGCGCTCGGCGAGCTCTGTCCCGATGCCTCGCTCATGGTCACCGGCATCAGCGACGACTGGGCATACTGCGACGGCGTGGTCAGTAAGATGCACGTCGCGGCCGCGGAGAGCGTGGAGGGGAAGTTCCGGGCGTTTTGAGGGCATCACCTCACGCCACGGAATTTCGAAAATTAGAAGGCGAATGCAGAATGAAGAATGCGGAGGCTGTTGGCGCGAGCACTCCCGTTTTCTGAATTCTGCATTCGCACTCTAATTTTCGAAATTCCGTGGGGATATCATTCGTCATCAATCGCCCTGAATGACCACCCGTCCAGACCTCACCGCGCTGCGCATCCATCGCGACGATGAAGAGGAGTCGCGCTTCTCCCTCGGCAAGATCGCCGGGTGGACGATCGCGCTCGCCGTCGTCGCCGCGATCGCCTGGCTGGCGTACGCGCGCGTCGTCGTGCCGCGGCGCGCGCCGGCGGTCGAGTCGATCGTCGTCAAGCCGTCGATCAACGTCGCCAACCCGGCGCTGCTCAGCGCCACCGGCTACCTCGTCGCCAACAAGCAGTCGAAGATCACGCCGAAGATCTCCGGCAAAGTCGTCAAGCTGAACTTCGACGTCGGCGACAAAGTGCACCAGGGCGACGTCCTGGCGGTGCTGGAGAGCACGAACGTGCAGGCGCAGCTCGACGAGGCGCAGGCGGCGCTGAACGAGGCGGAGCGCGAGTACGCGCGGCAGTCGACGCTCTGGAAGCAGGGCGTGGCCAGCCGCGCCGGCTACGACGCAGCCGAGGCGCAGGTGAAGGCGGCGCGGGCGCGCGTCGAACAGATTCGGATCAACATGCACGACATGGTCGTGCGCGCGCCGTTCGACGGCACGATCGCCACGAAGTCGACCGAGGTCGGCGAAGTCATCTCCTCGGTGATCATGGGACAGGTGGCCGGCACGCTCCCGGCCGGCGCGATCTGCACGCTCGTCGACCTGAACACGCTCGAAGTCGAGGCCGACGTGAACGAGAGCAGCATCGCGCAGCTGCACGAGGGGCAGCCGGCCGAGGTCACCGTCGACGCGTTTCCGGGCCGCAAGTGGCGCGGCGTGCTGCGGCAGATCATACCCACCGCCGACCGCGCCAAGGCCACGGTCAAGGTGAAGGTGAAGATTCTCGATCCCGGCGACCGCCTGCTGCCGGAGATGAGCGCGACCGCGAATTTTCTCAACGCGCAGCGAAGCGACGCCGAGCTGAAGGAGCCGCCGAAGATCTGGCTGCCGCAGCGCGCCGTCGTCGACGGCAAGGTCGCGGTGATCGGCGCGGACAACCGCGTGCAGCTTCGCGACGTGCAGACCGGCGATGCGCGCGAGTCGATGATCGAGGTGCGCGGTGGCGTGCGGGAGGGGGAGCGCGTCGTGACGGATGGCGTTGATCAATTAAAAGATGGGCAACTGGTGAGGAGCGCCGAATGACCGAAACCCTCGTGCAAATCAACAACGTCCGCAAGGTCTACCAACGCGATGCCTTCGAGGTTCCGGTGCTCAACGGCATCACCGTCGACGTCCCGCGCGGCGACTTCCTCGCGCTCATGGGGCCGTCGGGCTCGGGCAAGACCACGCTCCTCAATCTCATCGCCGGCATCGACCGGCCGACCGGGGGGAGCATCACCGTCGACGGCCGCGAGATCTCGCGCTTCAACGAGAGCGCCCTGGCCAGCTGGCGCGCGCGCCACGTCGGCTTCATTTTCCAGCTCTACAACCTCATCCCCGTTTTGAACGCGTTCGAAAACGTCGAGCTGCCGCTGCTGCTGACGAAGCTCTCCAAGAAGCAGCGCCGCCAGCACGTCGAGTCCGCGCTGAACATCGTCGGCCTCGGCGACCGGATGTTCCACTACCCGCGCCAGCTCTCCGGCGGCCAGGAGCAGCGCGTCGCCATCGCCCGCGCCGTCGTCACCGACCCCACCATCATCGTCGCCGACGAGCCGACCGGCGACCTCGACGCGAAGAACGCGCAGGAGACGCTCGACCTCCTCCAGCAGCTCAACGAGGAGTTCGAGAAGACGATCGTCATGGTCACGCACGACCCGAAGGCCGCGCAGCACGCCAAGCGTACGCTGCACCTCGAGAAAGGCCTCCTCGTCGAAAGCGTCGAAGAGCAGGCGGCCGAGGCATGAAGTTCGCGAAGCTCGTGCGGCGGAACCTCTTCCGGAGCAAAGTGCGCTCGCTGCTGATGATCGCGCTGATGGGAGCGATCTTCTTCCTCGTGGCCACGCTCATCCAGATCCTGGCCGCGTTCGAGAGTCTCAACACCGGCGGCGCGGGCGATCGCCTCGTCGTGCAGTCCGCGTTCTCGCTCGCCACCATGCTGCCGTACGCGCACGAGCAGAAGATCCGGCAGGTGCCGGGCGTTGTCGACGTCGCCAAGAGCCAGTGGCTGGGCGGCTACTACAAGGAGCGGCGCAATACCTTCGCCATCCTCAGCGTCGACGCCGACAAGTTCAAGACCGTCTTCCCCGAGCACAAGCTCGACGACGCCGAGAACGCCGCGTTCGTGCGCGACCGCCAGGGCGCCATCGCCGGCGCCGACCTGATGAAGCGCTTCGGCTGGAAGCTCGGCGACCGCATCACCCTCCACCGCGAGATCTTCCCGTTCGATCCCGAGGTCACGATCCGCGCGGTCGGGCACCACCCGGTGCAGGGGAGCATCCTCTTCGTCCACCAGGACTACCTCAACGAGACGCTGAAGTGGAACCGCGTCGGCACGTTCTGGGTCAAGGTCGCGGACCCGAATCAGATGGCCGGGATCAGCCAGCAGATCGACGCCGCGTTCAAGAACAGCGAGGACCCGACGGAGACGTTCACGGAGAAGGAGTTCAACCGGCAGTTCGTGAACATGATGGGGAACATCAAGCTCCTCTTCAGCTCGATCTCGCTCTGCTCGATCTTCATGACCGTGCTGCTCGCGGCGATCACGATGAGCATGGCCGCGCGCGAGCGCGTGACCGAGGTGGCGGTGCTGAAGGCCATCGGCTTCGGGCGCCGGCTCATCCTCGGATTGATGCTCACCGAGTTCGTCATCACCACACTGGCCGGCTTCGCCGTCGGCGTCGGCGGCGCGGCGCTGCTCTACGCCAACGTCGACGTCGCCAAGTACACGATGGGCTACCTGCCGAACTTCCACATCGCGCCCGCGACCGCGGCCATCTGCGCGGCGGCGGCGCTCGCCGTCGGCCTCGTCGCCGGCGGGCTGCCGTCGATGAAGTCGGCGAACCTCAGCGTCGTCGACGGCCTGCGGAAGGTGGTGTAGCGATGGCGATCCCGCTCAAGTACAACACCGGCAACCTCGCGGCGCGGCGCGGCTCGATGCTGCTGACCGTCCTCGGCATCGGCGTCATCAACGCCGTCATGCTCTCCATGCTCGCGCTGTGGCACGGCGTGCAGAAGACCACCGTCGCCAGCGGCTCGCCGACCGACCTCATCGTCATGCGCGAGAGCGCCGAGACCGAGCTCTCCAGCTGGGTCACGCGCGAGGCCTACGAGATCATCCGCACGCTGCCGGGCATCGCCAAGGATGCGAACGGGCAGCCCCTCGTCTCGCCCGAGCTGGTCATCCTCTTCAAGCTCCCGCGCCGCGACAGCGGCAAAGGCTCGAACGTCATGGTGCGTGGCCTCACGCCGGCGGGCGTGGAGATGCGCGCGGTGAAGATGATCGAAGGCCGCCCGTTCAAGCCGGGGACGAGCGAGGTCGTCGTGGCCCGGCGGATCCACGACCGCTTCGCCAGCACGAACGTCGGCGACACCTTCCACTTCGGCTCGACCGACTACCGCGTCGTCGGCGTCTTCGACGCGGCCGGCACGGCGTTCGACTCCGAGATCTGGGCCGACGAGAACTTCCTCGGCGCGTCGCGCAAGCGCCTCGCCTACTCGACCGTGCTGGCGCGGCCGGCCGATGCGGCGGCGTCGAAGAGCATCGTCGACGCCGTCAAGAACGACAACCGCCTCAAGCTCCAGGTGAAGAGCGAGCGGAAGTATTACGAGGAGCAGACCAGCGGCCTCTTCGGCATCATCATCCTGGTCGGCTTCGTGACCGTGTTCATGGTCGTCGGCGCGGTGCTCGGCACGATGAACACGATGTTCTCCGCGGTGGCGTCGCGCACGCGCGAGCTGGCCACGATGCGCGCGCTCGGCTTCAAGCGCCGGGCGATCCTGATGTCGATCGTCATCGAGAGCGCCCTCGTCTCGCTCCTCGGCGGCGCGGCGGGCGTGCTGCTGGCGCTGCCGGTCAACGGGATCTCCACGGGGACGACGAACTTCCGCACGTTCTCCGAGATCGCCTTCAACTTCCGCGTCGACGCCTCGGTGGCGCTGACCGGCATCTTGATCGCGCTCGTGGCCGGCGTGGCGGGCGGCCTCCTGCCGGCGATCTCGGCGGCGCGCATGCCGATTACGAAGGCGCTGCGCGAGATTTAGCGGTTAGGGAAGCTCTGCACAAGGCGTCCGTGTCATTCCGAGCCGCGCAGACGGTGAGGAATCCCCCGCCTTTCTGCGAGAGACGCGCATGTGGGCAGGGGATCCTTCGCCGTCTA
>Ga0070717_10000376_pt1 | contig 28467 bp, 43 predicted proteins | sample LARL113metaG_FD_71366 | JGI IMG/M metagenome (GOLD analysis project Ga0070717, IMG submission 71366) | Corn, switchgrass and miscanthus rhizosphere microbial communities from Kellogg Biological Station, Michigan, USA - LAR L11-3 metaG | ecosystem: Host-associated > Plants > Roots > Rhizosphere ...
AGCTGGCTGGACGGCAGCGCAAGTTGCAGCTTACACCGGGGGTATCGCCTACGGCGGGCCCGGTGCTTTTGGCGTGCACAGATACGCAGAGGGTGGCCCGGTGCTGGAAACGGGCATCGCCCTTGTCCATAAAGGTGAGTACGTCATCCCTGCCGGTGGGTGGCCTGTTGGTGGCGGCTCTGCTGTTGCTTTCTCCGGTGGCTCTTCCTCGTCATCGTCGCCAACCCCGACGCAGATCAATCTCTACCTCGACAGCTATCAGGTCGGGCGCATTTTGATGCCTGCGATAGTCGCCAATATAAGGAATAATTTAGGTGTTAATAATCTATGAGTATAGGAATAATGTAACAATGATTGCCTTTGCCAAGCCTGACAACTTGATAGACTTCCCACAGCCACAGGGCGAAAGCATTTTGCTCTCATGCAAGAGTGAGGAATGGTATACGCCACATCGCTATATTGAGGCGGCGCGTAAGGTCATGAATGGAATCGAGTTAGACCCTGCAAGCTGTGCTGAGGCTAACTGGTTCGTCAAGGCAAATCGCTACTTCACAAAAGAGGACAATGGACTTGCTCAGGCTTGGAATGCTCATTCGATATGGCTTAATCCTCCCTATGGCAGAACGGCACAACGAACAAGTAGAACAGAGTTATGGGTGAAGAGGCTTATACAGGAGTATCGCGCAGGGAATGTAACTCAAGCTGTACTCTTGATACCAACCCGCATAGAAACACACTGGTTTCAATTAGTATGGGAGTATCCCATCTGTTTTACAGACCACCGAATAATGTTTCTTTCTCCAGGAAAGCCCTTAGATAGCAATATTATCGGCTCTGCTTTCGTCTATCTCGGCCCGCATGAACTTCTGTTCATCGACACCTTCAGCAAATTTGGCACCATCGCTAAACGTGTGAGTGAGCCACGCCAAACCGTGACGCCACTCAGCTTGTGGGAGGTGTCGCCATAGCAAACCAGGCTGTTGACAACTTCCTCACGGGCGGCAGAACCGCAGGCTCAGGCGTTCCCACAGTCGGTACAACGATCTCATGGTGGAGTCCTGCCAGCGATGGCAAGAACTGGGTAGCGCAGAAAGCAACCTCCACCTTTGCTTATGACGGCGTGAACTTTCGCGGATCGACGACCGGCTCCACAACAAACAACCTGGCCTCGCTGAATGACGCAACGGGCAGGCAGTGGTATAGCAGCGTGGTAGTTGCGGAATGCCAGAAGACGGCGGTACTCGATGGAATTGGGCCGTTCGCGCGTATGCAGCAATCCACTTACTACTACCGCGCTGAAGTGCAGAACAACAACCTCAACATCATCAAGTTCTACAATGGCGCTGGCACGACCGTCGCTACCACGCCATTCACCGATGGCGGCGCGAAATTCTGGATCAAGTTCATGGTGCAAGGTTTCGGCTTGAATGGCACCTATAACAACCTGCAAGCAAAGGCATGGTTAGATGGCAATGCTGAGCCAGACTATCAGATATTCGCCAGTGATGCGACCATCTTCCAAACTGGTCTGGTCGGCATACATACGAAGGGCAGCATTGCCGGAAGCACGCAGTACGTCTATAGCTTCACCGCGACCGATGCACCCGTTATCACGCCGGCACCAACCTATAACGTGACGCAAGACATCCCAGGCGGAACAACCTACTTTCAGGGTAGCACGCCCACGCCGCTCTCACCGCAAATAGTGACAGACTTGCAAGGCTGGGGCAATGGCACGCATTTACGCCTGCAAGCAAAGCAATCCAGTAGTGAGCCACTTTCCGGCTTCTACCAGTGGGACATCCTCGACCACGCCGTCTACTTGTGTAACCAGGCTGGTATTCGCGTCTGTCTTGTGTTACAGAGCTTTGCGTCATTCCGCTTGACACGTGATGGATGCGGGAACAACACGACGCTTTCGGCTGCTCGTAACTCAGGCACAGCATACGGGACATTGGCAGTAGCGGCATTACCAGCAGGCGCGATTGTGCCACATCTGACGCAACTCACGGTTGAGTATGGCGGGGCCCATCCTGAGAATGTCTACGTGTGGAATCCAGGGAACAAGTATCTCGCCGGGGCAACGTCTATCGCTATCTCGACCTCGACCACTTCACAAATCAACTGGACGCCCGCATTCACCCATACCATCGGCGCGCAGATTTACGAGGCCACGGGCGGGCCTCAACTGCCATCACCGGCTGACGTGGCAACGTATGCGGGACTCGTGGCAGCGCGCTATAACGGGACGCAGGGCGTCGGCATCATTGAGGAAATAGAGATCCTGAACGAAGAGGCAGACACGAATACAAGGTTTCCAGGCAATGCCGACAATGGCGGCTATTATCTGGCAGCGGTCGTCAATGCCGCCTATCCTGCGATCCAGAGCGCCTATCCAACGTGCATCATTATTCGCGGGTCCGTGCGCAAAACGCCGACGCTGGCCCTGGCGCATATCACCACCTGGGAGACGCTGTTTTGGTCAAATCTCACGATAGCCACCTCGAGCGTCATCACGGCTGATGCGCACTACTATGTATCCACCGACCCAACGGTACAGACGGTCAACACCCCATCGGTGACGACGGAAGCCAATACGATCCTCTCCATTGCCGCGACCTATGGCTATGGCAATGTCCTCCTCCTCTTTGGCGAGTTTGGGTATCTGCAATGGGATGACGGCGCGGGCACAACGGCCACGGTTGCGACAACGGCACTGACGGCAGGCACGCCCATTACCTCGCTCACCTGCTCCGCGCTCTCGGCGGCCATGCCAGCAGGCACACCCATCACCTTCGACTATGGCGGGGCCAATCAGGAAGGCTACGGGGTCGTCTACGCGAAGGGAGCCAATGCGCTGGGAGCCACGACGCTCAATATCACCACCGACCCGACCGGGGCGACGAGCGTAGCATGGACGCCTGCCCTCACGCACGCCATTGGCTCGGCTATCTACGGCACGACCCATACGCCTATCCTGGATCAGACGGTCATCGCAGGCTTTGTGAAGTCGATGTATGACGCGCTGAAGCCGTTTAACGCGCATGCCTACTACTTCACGCTGAACGATACGAGCGTCGTGCATACCACGACCACGCCGCAATGGGCAGACGCGCCGCGCAGCCTCGTACAGACCATCGGCGGCACCTATACGCATGCAGCGGCATATTACACCATCGCCAACCGGGTGTGGTTCCCTGCGGTGCCTGTGACTACCGTGCCATACGCGATCATACAAAATCAGTCCGTGTTCGTTGAAGCGGGCACGCTCCAGATACAAAACACCATCGGCAGAAGCTCACAGGCCAATTTCACGGTGTTTACGATGGGTGGAGGTGCTACCAACTCCATCCTCAACCCCTCATTTGAGTATGGCCTACCGGCTCAGTACGCGCCACGTCTCTTTGGCGGAACACTGGTGTTCACCAGTTCACAGCACGCACAAGGTTGGGAGTTAGACGCGCCAGATTTTACCATAGCGGCAACGGGCGGGTTTAGCCGGTCGTATTGCGTGTCGCAATCAAGCACAACCGGCTTTGCAAATCTGGCCCTCATCAACGGTATCCAGGTCACCCCAGGGCAAACGTATACGGTCAGCTTTTACGCCAACATCATAGCCGCCAACGTAAATGGGGTGGTGTGCCAGATCAATCAAAATAGCGTCTTTGGCACCAACCTGGCGCAAATGACGATTGGCACGACCACCACGAGCGGCTATCAACGCTTCTCGATAACATTCACTGTGCCTGGCGGTGTGACGCAACTCTGGTTGCGTCTATTCAACAACAATGGCGCAATCACCGCTCAATACGATGCTTTCCAGTGGGAGCAAGGATTTGTGGCTTCCCCTTACTTTGACGGGGCGCAGCCGCATGGCAAATGGTTAGGGACACCAGATAATAGCCCCAGCACGACCCTGATTATTACCACGCATTTTCAGCAATTCCAGCAGGTGCAGATCCTGGATCAGACCAATACGCTGGTCTTCAGTGGCTATATCACTACGCCAAAGGAGTCTATGCCAGGCTTCCAACCGGCGCTTGAGACGCAGATCACGTGCATCGATCAGCACTGGGTCGCGTTGAAAAGAGTGGCTGCGAAAGTCTACCGCAACCAGACATGCGGTTTCATCGTCAACGACCTCTTGACGAGTTACCTCACTGCTGAGGGTGTCGCCGTTGGGCAAATCGCGCCGGGTCCGATTGTACCCTATGCCAACTTTGGGTATTGTACCGTCTCGGCGGCGCTTGATGCGCTGGTCGCAGCGGCCTCCTCGTCGGGCGTGCCCTACTACTGGGCCATCGATCAAAACCAACTCCTATTTTTTGTGCCCTATACCGCTATTCCTGGCCCTGTCGTCGATGGGACGACGATTGATGAGGGGCATCTTTCAGGCTTCAAGCCACAAGTCACTCGTGCCAACCCGAAATTCAGAAACACGCAATACGCGGTGGGAGGCGTGGCGCAGACTGGCACGAACGATGAGACGCAGCAAGGCGACGGGTTGAAGCAAGCGTTCACCTTTAAGTATGCGCTGGCCTCCGCACCTTCGATCTTTACGCTGAATGGGGTCACGAAGACGCTGGGAATGAAAGGGCAAACGGGCTTTCAGTATTATTGGGCGCAGGGTGATCCGACGATTGCGCAGGACCCGTCGCAAACTATCCTGGTAAGCACGGATCGCTTGCGCATGGTCTACATCGGGCAATTCCCGCAGGTGTTCACGGCCAACAACCCGGCGCAGATCGCGGCGCAGGCGGCGCTTGATGGCACATCGGGCATTATCGAATCAGTGCTCGTCGATAATTCCATTTCCACGGCTGCTGACGGCTTAGCCAAAGTCAACCAGCAATTGACCCAGTACGGTGTGCCAGGGTCGCTTTTTGAGTTCATGACCATGACCCCTGGCTTTGTGCCGGGGCAACTGATTACCGTGACCTACGGGCCGCTTGGCTTCTTTGGCACGCAGATGCTCATTTCAGGAGTAGATATCAGCGATCAAGTTGATAAATTTAATATATGGTACGTAATCCACGCAGTCACCGGCCCCTATGATGTATCGTGGGTCAATTTTTTCGCCAACCTCCTACAGCCAGCAACCGTTGCGAGTAGCATCAGCCTAGGGGTATCTCTCAATATCGGCCTTGCACCGTCAACGACGCTCGCACCGTCAACGACGCTCGCACCGGGTTAAGGAAAGGAAGTGCAATTATAACAATCGACCGCCGGAACCATCCCACTCGGAAGGAAGCTTTGCGCCCTTGCGCAGATTGCAGGTTGGACACGCAAGCACGATGTTCGATATATCATTTGTCCCGCCGCGCGATAAGGGAACAATGTGATCGGCATGATACACTTTGCCCAACTTCACCTTGCAGTAATAGCATCTGGCTTTCTGCCGCTCTACTTGCTGCTGTAATTGTTGGACAGTGTAAGAGCCTCCGGCATTTCTCTTTCGCGCCCTACGCCTATGTAAGAGGACGCGAATTGTCATTCTCCCTTGATCTGTCTTCCTGTAGCGTTTTGCTCGCTCATAGGCTTCTTCTTGATGGGCAAGGTAATAGTGATGGTGATAGGCATGTGAAACCCCGATGCGCCCATGCGTATAGGCTTTTTGCTTCCTACCTATCTCGGATTTGTTGGCGCGATAATACGCTTTCCCGCTCTCGCTTCTCTCTTCTTTGTGGTCTATTTTCCATGCTCTACTACGCGCTATTGCGCATTCCTTGCACTGAGTGGAGAGCCCATCCTTTTTACCTTTGTCTTTGTGGAAAAAATCAGCGGTGGCAGGAAGCCATTGCTGACACGTGCCAGTGCATTGCTTCTGAGGAATGTCAGGGGGTATATTGTCCATACGGTAGAACCTCCAATTCTATCGTCACGTCCGAGGGTGTTTCAGCACCGCTCGGACACCACATTATTACCCCCTCATTATACCACAAAGCCGCTCCACAAGCAAGTTTAGGAGGTGTCCTTTGACGTTTGTTGCCTACGCAAATACTGGACCTTTTACAAATAATGTACAGCCGCCTAGTCTATCGGCCACACTATTTAATAATATTGAAAGTTTCCTGGATCAGATCGTCAGTAGCGCCGTGGCTGACGCCAATATCACGGCCAATGGCAGCGGCGCACTAACCGCTGTGTCAGAGACGCTGACCGGCGCCGGAACGGGCCTCACGGTGTCACATAACGCCACGGTATCGGGCATCCTGACGACTACAGGTAATCATGTCGCCAATGGCGGGATGAACATCAACACGATCAGGGATAACGGCGGGGGCAACACAGCGATGGACCTCTCGGCAGGTAGCGGCCTTGTCAAGTTCCCGCATGGCATCACCCTGACCGGCGCGGCGCTTAACCTGCTGTCCGGCTCCATCACACGCATCTGGATATCAGGTCAGCTTTCTATTGCGGTAGCAGGCACCAGCGTTTCACATGGCCTGGGGGTCACACCTGACTTTGTGATAGGCACGCTTGACGTGGGTGCAGGGACAACCAATGCCGTTGGCATCAACTACGGCACCATGACCTCATCGAACTTTACCGCCTATACGAGCGCCGGGACGCAGAATTGTCGCTTTATCGCAATCAAGCAGTAAGGGGCAACGATGACCAAACAGGAAGTGGTTGACATGCGGGAGTTCTTGGAGCGCGTCATCGACGAGCGCGATAAGCAATATGACGCGCGGTTTCGCGCCGCTGAGATTGCCGTCAACGCCGCGTTTGCCGCGCAAAAGGAGTTGACGGCGGCGGCATTTTCGGCCTCTGAGAAAGCCATCACCAAAGCAGAGCAGGCGCAAACGGCCTATAACGTCGTGCATAACGACCTCTCGCGCAAACTGGATGAACAGAACAAGGCGACGATCCCACGGCCTGAAATCATGGCCTTGTTTGGGGCTGTCGATCAGAAGCTTGAGTCCATGCGTGCCAGTTTCGCAAAGGACATAGACAGCATCGGCATAGATATTCGCGGATTGCGCGAGTCACGCTCTGAGACGGGCGGCGTCAAAATAGGCTCGCGCGAAATCATGGCGTATTTCCTCGCTGCCTCCGGCATTGTGCTGGCGTTAGTCTTTCATTTTGTGCATTAGAAAGGAACAATTTCATGAGCTTAGGACTACTTATCGCAATCGTGCTTTTAATCATCGTCTTTGCTGGCGTCTTCTCGTATCGGATGAATGCCAGTTACCACACCATCGGCTCATTTGTAGCGGCTATCGCGGCGCTGCTGCTGTTCTTGATGGCCGTTGGAGTGATCCACATCTAGGAGGCTTTCATGACGTTTACAGCGACACCCGTTGATGGGTCAACAACGCCAATCCCGATGTCCTCGGCGGTACCCGATGGCACCAACACGCCGCTTGCGATTGAGGGCGGGCCCTCAATCTCAACGGGCGGCAATACGCTTGTGCCTGTCTCTATCTATGAGAAAGATGGCAACAATGTTGCACTCGGCGCGACGACCGATGCGGCGGTCACTGGCGACAATAGCGGTAGCGTCTCGGCTAAGTTGCGAGGCTGGAGCAAGATGCTCTTTGACGTGTGGGATAGCGTCAATCACCGTTTGCATGTGAACATAGATAATGCCAACGCCAACGGGCAGGCGTTGATGGTCAATAGCGCGCCTGTCGTGCTTGCTTCCGATCAAACGGCAGTGGTCGTGAGGGGGAGTAATGTCGAGGGCGCAGGACTCTCAGCCGGTGCGCTCAATGCTGATCTGGTGACTGCAACCGATATCAGCGCCTATGCCTGTGGCATCCTGCACATCAATGCGAATGCCTATGTGGGTACGCTGACCTTTGCCTATAGTAACGATAATTCGTTGTATCTGCCTTTGAATGTCTATCCGCTCTCGGTAGATAGCTCTGGCGGTGGTACCCCTTCTATTACCTCGACTTCCTCAGTCGCCTACCTTATTCCCAAAAAAGGCAGGTATTTCCGTGCGCGTATGACAGCCTGGACTTCAGGCGCGGCGCAGGGCGTGATCGAATGGTTTACGCAAATTCCCGGCTTTGCCTTTGCCACCACCGCCGTGAACCAAAACGGTACCTGGACAATCCAACCCGGTAACACACAGAATACAACACCCTGGCTCCATCAGGGGCCAACAACTACAGGAACACAAGCGGCAAACACCGCAGCAAATACGGTGATTAAGGCAAGCGCAGGCGCGCTCTGGACAGCAACCATCACCACGCTTGGAACGGCAGGGCTGATTATCTACGATAACGCCTCGACCAACTCAGGAACACAGTTGCTCTCTATCCCGGCAAGCGCCCCGGTCGGCACGATTTACGCATTCCCGGCAGGGCAACCAGCGGCCAACGGCATTACATCAGCAGGGGTGACGAACTGTCCTGGTGTCACTTTTAGCTACAGATAGGAAGGAAGCATGACGCTTAACTTACCAACGGACGGTTTCGGAGTGTATGAGAGTGTCATCACGCTCTCCAATAGCGCGACCTATCAACCACGACTCGATCAGATTGCGGCGGGCGGGTTTAAGCTCGTCCTGAACTACTCCCTGATAAGCGGGCACGCGACGGACATGATCGCCTATATCAATTATGCTGCTACGAAGGGGCTGAAGGTCATTGTGCCACTCGATGACCCGGCAATATGGCGAGATGGGACGTATAGCACATCGTATCCACAAATGTATGCCGATGCCAGTAATCCAGGGACCGGCATCGCCTTTATGCAATATGTTGTAGCGCAGTCAAAGAGCCTTGCGGGAACCTGGGGCTGGTATGTATGCGATGAGGTATTTAACACCGATCATGCGACATTTAAAACGTACTGTGACGCGGTAGCGACGGCGGATAACACCCATCCCCGCCTTGCCGTAGAGAGTGCTACCAACGGGAACTACACCTTCTACCTCAACAACAGTACACAGTATGATTGCGCTGAGGTGATCGCTGACGACTACTACCCGCTGAACTATACAGCAGCCAATAATGCAGGACTGACGGAGGCGTTTACCGGTTCGATAGCGTCAGGCATTCAGACAACCGCGACGGCGCGTAGTAAGTCATCTGGTATCGTGCTCCAGGCGTTTAGCTTTAGCCAGGTTGCTTTGGCAGTGTGTACGCCTTATCCCTCCTGTGCAACATTCCCGGCCTATGTGAATATGGCAACGGTACTCAATCTTGCACTGGCAAACATGACGCCCAGGCTTGTGCTCTTCTGGTCGTATGCGTATATCCAGACTTCAGACAACCCGACACAGCACTGGAATGATCTGGTTGCGGTGATTGCGAATATCAACAAACCAAAGTTTGGGCTATTAGGACACTAAGGAGGTGTAATTATCGCAGACTTTACAACTATAAGAAGCCAATGGAACTCTGCCGCCACGGATGCGGCGGCGGCGGTTTGGAACACCATCACCTTCGGCGGTTCAGCCGGGGCGAACGAAATCCGCTGGACATCCACAGGAGGCGGCGCTGCTGGCACGGCCTCCGCATCCTGGCCGCAATTCTCACGACCTGCGGCGACGGCGGCGGTGCCTGAACTCTGGTACTTCACAGCAGATACCACAGGCGTCATTATCCCTGCCTACACAGGCACCAACGCACGCGCGAAGATGGCCTGCATCGACTACGACAACCTGGGCACCTATGCAGCAGCGCCCACATTCTCAGCATACGGGGATAACACGCATGCCGCACCGTCAGCAGGCACCCAACCCGGCGCGCAAAGTGGGAGCCCGATTGTGAACGGCCATGCAACCGACACAACCAGCACCTCCTATCTCAAGATGAATGAGTACGGAGACGACCAAACGGCTGATCCTGCCGCTGGCACCACGGGCACCGTCACCGTGACATCTGGCACGGCGGGCAGTGTCTCACCGGGCGCGGCGGCATGGCTAGCGAACTGGCAATCGCTGCAAGGGACGATCCAATACATCACGCATAGACGCACACCAGCAGCGGTGACGGCGGGCAAAATCTTTTTCGTGATTTCCCTTTTCACGGGTCCAAATATGTCGCTCGGTACGCTTTTGCCGGTGATTACGTTTACCTATAGCTTCGTGTGAGGTGGGCTTATGGGAATAGCCACAAGTCTCTATTCGCTAGCTAACGTGATCGACCCACGCCTTGCCTACTGGTCACTTGTGCTGAGAAGTGGCAAAGAGTGGAGTGAGCATAGCCTGGTTGGAACATGGCGGCAAGGGCAAAAAGGTGTAAGGCAGCTTGATTGGGGCGAGGACATCGTTTCATCGGGCGATGTGCATAGGGTGAAAGAAATCACGCTGCATTGCCCCGATGGACGAACGGCGACCCTTGAGATTGCAGACGGGATGGAGCCGTTCCAGTTCAAGACGAAGAGCCTGGACATGATCGGCGCAGGCGGTATGCCGCTTGAGTTCCAGGTGATCGGGCGCGTGATCGATAAAGTGACGGGGCGCTGTGAGTGCTTCGCCTGGGATTACCGGCCAAAGCCAGGCGAGCCGAACCTCGTGGCGTATAAGAGCAACATTTATAGATTTGGCGGCTGGCGGGATACGGTCACTCCGCTTGGCGCTTTAGGCATTGAGGTCCAAGGCTTCAGGCTATAGAAAGGAAACTTGACTAATGGGGATACAGTCTTATATTGCTGACCTTGCCGCCGCTGGTTTGCACCAGGATGCGAACGGCGTTTGGCATGGGCCGCTCGCCGTGTTGCCTGGTGGCACGCCTACTATTGCCTCTGTTACTGGAACGGTGAGTACGACGACCTCACTTACGCTTGCAGGTGCAGCAAATGCCTATACGGTACTCAATGTGCTATTCATATCTGGTTCAGGCTTGCCTGCCTCGCTTGCGGCAACCTTGCTCACGATCACTGGTGGCGCGGCGTCCTTCTTGCGCAACCTTTGGACAGGCCCGGCGCTTGGACTAGATACCATTATGGAGTTTCCAGGCTGGGGGTTGGTGGCCTCAGCGCAAAACACCTCGATTGTGATTTCTGTGCCTGCCATTACTCTGGTGACGATCTCGATTACTGCACTTGCTACCTACATCTAGGAAAGGACTCATATCATGGCATTTGGTTCAACTCCCGCAGATTCCAACAATATCCCGGTTGGCTGCGTGTACGTGCCTGGCACCGGCTTCAAGTCGCTGCAAGGCGGTGCAAAGCTCTTTACTGATGCGTCCTCCAACGACTCTGCGCCTGTTGCCGTCACTCAGGTTGGTGGTCAGAAGGCGACGTATACGTATGGTATTCATGCCACGGCCCCCTATGCGACTCCAACGGACTGGATTGTGTTACGCGGATCGGCGACGAAGCTCGTCAAGGTGCTGCGCTTTTCCTTTAGTGGAATAGCGACGGCAGCAACGAGTATCGTGTTTACGTTGCAGAAGCACACTGTAGCGAATACAGCAGGCACCAGCACCAACCCGGCCCCCATGCTGCACGATAGCGCCGATGCAGCGGCAACCGCGCTGATCTTGCTCTACACCGTGGCTCCAACGATTACAGCAGGCTTGCCATTCCGTACTATCAGATACGATCTGGCGGTAGCACCGGCAGCGTCAGCAGTCGTGACGGATAGATGCATCGAATACTTTGGCGTCGGCCCTGAAGAGCCGCTGACCTTGCGCGGCGTGGCACAAGAGCTTGCCATCAACTTTGCGGGTGCGGCCATCCCTTCCGGTGGCTTATATGATGCGTATATCACCTGGACTGAAGAGTAAGTGAGTAACTACTCAAACACGGTTCTTGCCGATCATCCCATCGCCTATTACCGACTGGACGAAGCGGCGGGCCTCGTGGCCTTCGACTCGTCGGGTAATGGCAATAATGGCACGATAAGCGCCTCTGGTATCACGCTTGCGCAGCCGGGGGCGCTCACCACTGACAATGATACCGCTATGCTCTTCACCACGAGTAGCGGGGCGGTCACGCTGCCGACTGCACTGAATGCGAATGGGCAGAATGCGCTCACGGTCGAGTGCTGGATTATTCCGACCGCCGTGCAGCCAGCCGCCGCCGCACTCTGGATACTCGGCAATGGGCCACAAGTAGGGAATGCTGGCTATCTGCTGTTTGTAGATAGCTCGCCCTTTCTGACCTTTGCGGCATACAACGGGACGGCGGGCGCGCTTGCAAGCATTCGCCATCCGTTTGGGCCAGGGAATACGTACCACATCGTTGGCACGTATGATGGCAAAAATACCCGCCTGTACGTCAATGGCGTCCTCAAGGCCACCTCTGCCGTCGTGTGGGGGCCAATCAGTAACGCAGGCACGCCCTCAATTAGTGCAGCGACGGCTAACTTCTTCCCTGGCACCATTGACGAATACGCGCTCTACAACGCGGTGCTTCCACCAGAGCGCGTACAGGCGCACTACGTGGCGGGACTGCTGCCTCTCACGATTGGTATGGAACGCCCGCGCTACATTCTGCGCGGACTGACCAACCGCATCTTTACCCCGTTCGCCGCTATCCCTGCCTGGGTAGATCGCGCGCTTGGGAGCAACTTTGTACGGCAAACCTCGCCCACGAACATCCCGCGCTACGTGCGGCGTGGCCTCTCAAGCCTGCTACTCAATTATGGGCTGAACATCTCGACGCGCTTCCGGCTGGGCCTGCTCAAGGACATCGCCACTCGCTTCCGCCTGGCAAATCTCAAGGACATCGCAACTCGCTTCAACCTGGCGAAACTCAACGACATCGTGACGCGCTTCCGGCTCATGTCGGCCAATCAATTCAAAGACATAGCGACGAGGCTACGCCTGGCGCGTGTCAACGATGTAGCAACGCGGTTCAGGCTGGCGAAGTTAAACGATATCAAGACAAGATTCCGCCTGATGTCTGCTAACCAACTCAAGGACATTACGACCAGATTTCGCTTGATGTCTGCCAATCAACTCAAGGATATAGCGAGCAGATTTCGCCTGATGCAGCAGAGCCTACGAGACATCTCCACGCGCTTCAGGTTGGCAAATCTTAACGATATAGCAACGCGCTTTCGATTGGCAAAGCTCAACGATGTCAAGACGAGATTTCGCCTGATGTCGGCTAATCAGTTGAAGGACATTGCGACCCGGTTCAGATTGATGTCCGCCAACCAACTACGAGACATTACGACGCGCTTCAGGTTAGCGAAACTGAACGACATTGCGACCCGGTTCAGGTTAGCAGTAGCAAACCAGAGTGTTAGAGACATCGCCTTACGCTTCCGCCTCATGAGTGCCAACCAGTTGAAAGATGTCAAAACCCGGTTCCGGCTCATGTCGGCCAATCAAATGCGGGACATTGCGTTACGCTTTATCCTGGCAACCGTAGGAACAATAAAGACCAAAGATATTGCGTGCAGGTTCGTGCTCTTCGCGCCTGCCGATGTGGTGTGGGTGACGAGAGACGGCAAGGCTACCTGGGTGACGAGAGACGGCAAGGCTACCTGGGTGACGAGAGACGATAAAGTGACCTGGACAACGAGGAGGTGATACTATGAGCTGGAGTCCGTTGACTGCCGGAGACGGCAGGACATGGCATCATTCCTTTGCCACCGATAGCAGCTTTTTTTCACTGACAGGTGTAGCAAATGGCAGCATTGCAATGCATTTGCAAGACACAAGTAACAACAATGTCTTATATATATGTACGGGAACGTGGAACATTACCGGAGTTGGGACGCTCGGACCGCCCGTTGTACTGGCAACAGCAGACTTCACGCCGTCTGCCGCTGACCTACTCAGTACGAACCCACTGGGGAAGCCTGGACGGTACATCGCCTATCCAGTGGTGACGCTCTCGACGGGGCCGGTTGCGATGGACGCGCAAATCTTGCTAGTCAACTCGGAGCCATAGGCGCTTTTCCCCACCTTCAGGGGGTTTAGTCCCTGAAGGCTCCGTTAAACCACTCCGGCAACGACGGGCAACCGTCGTGTGAGATTCGAACTCACGGGGCATAGACAGTATAACATAGAAAGGGGAAGCCATGACACAAGTGATCTATCCACCGTTCTCGGTGTGGCTCAGCGCCTTCTTGCATAACACGTTCTTCAGCGGCCTGCTTGTGTTCGTGGGCGGCATGCTCTTTGTGTCGCTCTTGATGTGGGCTGAATACAGGGCTGAACGCGCGGCATGGGAGCAGCAGAAGACGCGGAAGCTGAAGGCAGTACGCAGATAAGTATTCAGGAAAGGAACAACATATTGATTTTCAATGATGATAAACACAATATATTGTTTGTTTCAGTACCCTCAAACGGGTCGAGGTGGTTGCAACCAGGCACATATGAACGCGCAACGACAAAACGCCCAACTCTTTCAGTACCCTCAAACGGGTCGAGGTGGTTGCAACCGAGTGCTAGAATGGCTTATAAAGCGCGTTCGTGATGCTTGCTCGATTGCTATTTTCTCGCAACTCATTTTCTGCCTGATTTGTTGGCAGAGTTGCGAAACCTCTACAAGTATAACATAAAATGAAAGGAGGTGTCTATGGTAGACTATCCAGGGGCACAGGCTATGTTTGTTGATGAACAACGTACCTTTATTGACGCTCTCGTTGGACTACCGGGAGATCAGTTATCTCTGGTGTTGCATAAGACGGGCGGGACTCCCAACCTGGCAAGCCTGGCGTCCTTTTTCCAGACAGGCACAGCGGGGGCCTCCACGCACTTTGGTATCGATCTTGATGGCCAGGTGGGTCAATTTGTGTGGCTCAAGGACGGAGCAGGTGGCAACTGTTGCTTGGAAGTAGGGCATGATACCTACTGGGATAGCTTCGTAGCGAAGTACGGCAATCTGAACCGTTGCACGATCAGCATTGAACATGTGGATCCGACGCAGGACAATAGCACGACACCGCCTCAAGCGCAACTGAACGCAAGTTTTGCACTGGTGAAGTGGTTGGTAGATAGATTTGGGATCCCGATAAGCCACATTAAAACACATGCAAGTTTGGATCCGATTGATCGGGCGCGCTGTCCAGGGAATTATCCGATGGCTGAATTATTAACATTTTTACAAGGAGGTGGATCTATGGGGGTTCCGTACAGTTGGAACGACACGATGGTCAACGGCTTGCCAACGCTCATGGCTTCTAACGGCGTGCCAGTTGTGCGCGGATTTCGCACGTATATCCTTACACATACCTGGGATCAGGGTAACATACCGCTCGGCCCTGAACAAGCCGTCAGTTTGCTTGAGGCCAGTAACCCTGGCTTGGGAGGCGGGACGCAGCAGGTGTTCAGGTGGGCTATGCTTGGCTGGGTGCAATCGAGAAACGAGGTGATCTTTGAATGGCTGGGGCAAGAACTGGCAACCGTCAGGGGGCAGCTTGCGGCGGTCTACCCGGCGTATCAGCAATCTAAGCAGCAAGTCACCGATTTACAGGCGCAAGTAGCGGCACTTGAGGCACAATTGCAGGCACAGCAGACGGGACTTGTCTCAGCAGCGGCAGTCAAGGATAGACTCTCGGCCATTGGCTTAGCATCTAGCGGTATAGCTGATGGGAATACAGCCATACAGCAGCTTATCACTCAACCGTTGTAGGGGGCGATACGTCGAGGTCTTTTACTGCACGAAGCATCGCGTTTGGATGCAAGCGTACACCTGTACGCATTTGCTCGTTGTTGATGTCGATGCAAGCGGATTGCAGCAGATCATAGGCATACTGCGCGATGAGGGTTTCAATCTCATCCTCAAGCGCGTCAATCTCTTCTATCGGTCTATGCTCCTCAATGCGGGCATACATCGTAAAGAAGCGTTTAGAAACCTCTGGAAAAAGGAGATCGGCAGATTTTTTGAAGTGTGTGTCTCGTTCATTTGTGCTCATTGGTTCATCCGTATAGACAGGAATATCAGGGAAGGCTTCACGCATAAGATCAGCTAGAGCCTCCTGCATTTTCTTTGTAACATCGTAATTCATAGAAAGGATTATACCATGCAACCTACCAACAACAATCCATTTGCCGAAATCGGGGCTATCGTGCTCTCCGCGCTCCTCATCGCCGGGGGCGTGTTGCTCCTCGTGTTAAAGGATGTCGATACTGCGTATGCCACTTCAATCTTCATCCTAGCAGGCGCAATCTTTGCCGGTAATCTGGCCTTGAAAGCGCCTAGCCCAACACAGCAAGCCGCTCTGCTCCAACTGACAGCGCAGGCATTACAGACTCAAGCGCAACCGGCTCCCGCTCCGGCTCCATCGTCTCCGCCTCAGAGTGTAAGCGGCATCATTCCGTTTCCTACCAATCCATCGTTTACCAGCACAACCGCCATGCCCTCGGCCATGTTGACGACGCAGACAGGCTTGCCAGCGGTGAAGCCAGGACAGCCACAATAAGCGAAAGTAAGCCCCCAGCACTCACCAGGGGCTACGCCCGCGTGTGGCGGGGCTACTTCACGATGGTAAAGGCGGGATCAGCCGCCGTGTAAATGTTGCCCTGCTCATCGGTCAGGTAAATCTCATTGCCCTGACGGGTTGCAGGCTCTACGAGGTCAGAATCGCCGGAATTAATGAGATCAGCAGCGGTTATGGTAAAGCCATCCTCACGAAGAACGGTATCAGGGTCCAGGCTTCCAAGTACGTCAAGTAATGTTTTCATTGATTTGTCCTTTCTACTTCAACAAAACTTGTTCCCACACATCGGGCTTGCGAACGGTGGCCGTCGCCTCCTCGCGGGGCATCCCATCCTCGACATACGCCTCAAGTTGAGCCTCATAGGTGACCTCGTCAATGGCGATTTCACCATCTGAACCTTGTCCGACATACGCTTTGCGCTCTGCATTGTACTCCATCGGTTGTGGTTTCCTTTCTGATCTGACATACCGCTCTAAGGCCCATTCGACCTCAGAGTTGAACGAACGTTTATGCTGCTTTGCCAAGCTCTCTACTTGGCTGGTAAGCTCGGCAGAGAGGCGCAGCGGCCTCGTCTGCCTGTCTTGTCGTACTCTAGTCACGAGTCCCGACCACTTCACAGACGAGCAGGACAACATCGTTCTCATGCTCACCGTGGTTGTACTCCTGATCGAGCGTCTGACCACAAAACTCAATGGCTCGCTCTTCGCTCACTGCCTCGACACTCATAGTGTCGTCAATGACTTCGCTTCCAACGCCTAGTTCATAATGTACTGTGTAGTTTGTCATGTCTTTTTCTCCTTCACTTTCTTCGAGAACCCGTTGTTCTCTTCACTGATTATATGATATCACTGTGATATCACTTTGTCAAGTGTTTAGGAGGGCAATTTCAGGCAATTTGGGAGAACGTTGAAAAACTCGTTGCTCCAATGCGCTATCAATGGCGTCGAGGAGCGAGGCCTCTGGTGGCTCCTGCTCCTGCTGTTCGGATTCGGGCACATAGTTCACATCCCAGTACCAGCGAGCGCCCGTGCCGTGGATGATTTCGTACAGCGAGACGGTGCGCTCACCTAGTTTCATCCCAGCTTCCTCGTTGCATGCTTCAGCTTCATGATAGCAGGTACTTCCTCGGTGTTGTCCGGGTCGTCCTGTTTGCGCGGTTTGGAGTTGAGCCACGAGTCATCCTGTAGTGGCTCGTCTTTGGGAGGCTCTACGCCAATGCGCCTGAGTACCCGGCTTGCGGTGGCCTTGCCTGTCTCTTGCAGTTCCCTGCGCCATTCATGCATCCATACGCCAGACGGCAAGTGTAGTTGTGCGCTTGTCGTCATTGTGGCCTGCTGCTTGGGTTGCACATGCACAATGGGCAATTCTTTGAGGGCTTCCCTGCGCCCCTGTGCTTTGCCGATGGTGTACATCCACCACATACGTTCTCGTGAGGTAGGCCAATTAATCCAGTTGGTCAGCCGTTTGAACAGGCGTCGTAGTGTCTTCATTGACGTTTTTCTTTCTAGTGTAACTCTCATCGAAGGTAAATTCCGAACTGGTGAGCGGTCGTCTGGCAACATACCAATGTTCAGGCATACGGCCTGCCTCAAACGTAGCGACAACATCAGCCCTGGCTTTTGCACGCACTTCAGACCACGGTACTGCTGCGTGAGTTCGCACGATGTAGCGATACGCTAAACGATCACAGGTCATCCACGTGGATTGTAGCCCGACGCTCTCCGGTGTTGGAGGTTCTGCGAAATCCGTCAACCACAAGAGCGGGCCAAGAGACTTCATGAACGGGTGCATGTTCGGTAGGAGTATGCGCGTCAAGTCGATTCCGCGCTTCCCATGCTCGCACGTGAAATGGTAGAGGGTTAGCTCATCCGTTTGTTTCGTCATCCACTTGTCCTTCCTGACGTTTGTTCCATTCATCCCACGCATTCCTACCCCGTTGCCTTGCTTCTTCCTCACAATCATCTGAGCAAACGTGATAGGCGACGCGCAAGCCGGGCATGGGAACAATCACGGTATACGTCCCACTGATTGCTCCACAGATATCACATTGAAAGTGATCGAGCATGCTTACCTCGCTCATTTCTTCACCTCGAGCACAATGCCCAACTGCGCCGCCCAATCCTGCAAGGCGATGGTACGCGGCGCAGATCGCCAGTTGTAGTCCGAAAGCTCCTTGATATAGCCTAGACAGGCACGCACAAGGCGCTCAAGCTCCTCGCTACGTGCTTGCCAATCGGTCGATACGTCCTTTTGTTCGCTCATCTCGATGTCCTTTCCTACTTTCCTATGCTCGTGATAAGCTGCTGCACGCCGCCTATCACCCATTGTAAGCCCGTGCCGATGAGTGCCAACCCTTGCTTGACCCAGTGCGCTACGCCGCTGTTCCCAGCGAAGAGGAACAGCAGCGCAATGAGGATAATCAGCACGAACAGCCAATCATACCATTTAAACTTGAAGCGTGAGAGCATACGCTATGCTCCCTCTGCCTGCGCGTTCACAAACACTTTGATCGTATGCGCGTAGAGTTTGCTCGATAGCCCTAGCGCCTGCGCAAGCCCCGCGCTATCGATGCCTGGATTATCGCGCATAATCACTCTGGCGCGTGCAACCCGCTCTAAGAAATCCGGTTCCGAATTGTTCTCAGGAATTGTTTCCGTATTCTTTTCATCGGCAAACCGGAGCGCAATCCCACAAGACAGGGCGTACATAATCACGCCGCACCTGTCATCGAATGACCACTCAGCAATGCCAGCATCGTCTACTGGCACGCCCTGCGAGGCTATCCAGGCTTGAAACTGTGTATCAGAGGCAAACTCGACGCTAACTGGTTGCCCGTTTGCGATAGGCAACAACTTTTCCGCTATGTCCCACGGCTCCAGGCTGATACTCTCTGCCCTCGTGCTCTGCAATCCACCGCTGGCCTCGTTCGTACGATCTGAGGTGCCTTGCATGATCTTCCCCCTTCCCTGTTTTCTTTGGCTTTGTAAAGTAATACTTGTCGTACCACTCTTGCATATCTTGACTCATTCCCGGCCAATGTCGCCCTTTTATATGGCGATAAAGCACCACTTTTTTGACCGGAATTTCGCCATTAATTCCAGGCTCTTCGTACTTCCTTTTGCGTCCAACTACCCCCTTTTTCTTGTATCCCCCGCTACTCGCTTGCGGAGCCGGTTTCGGTGGCTCCAACAATTCACTATCCGAATTGTTCGGGGAATTGTTTCCGAATTGTTCGGGGAATTGTTTTTGTTCCTTTTCAGGAATTGTTTCCCGAATTGTTTTTTGCTCCGGTTTGCGCTCAACTTCCGGCTCCCGAACGTTCCAAATCGGCGGCTTCGGTTGCACCTGCGCGGGTGGCATTGGCTGAATGATATACACCGTTTCGGTCGGGTGAATATGGACAGCCGGGACCGGCTCGGTGTTTTGTTCCACTGGTCGGAATGGCGTTCCAGGTTGTTCAGGTTCTTGTCGAGCAGGGATAGACCGGTATCCCTGCTCGTATGGCGGATAGGGCGGTATGGGCGCTATTTCCGTCCGTTGCTCTGGCTCAGACGGTCGGCCTGGTCCTGGTTCGTCTGAGAGCCTACGAAAGGGCGCTTAAACCCTCCGATGAGCTGCTGCATTGGTGAGGCTTTGCGCGCAGCCTCTTCACGTTCACGATGTTTCGCCTCTGCTGCCTCGATGCGCTCATTCTCACGAATTTCTTTCACGCGGTTGGTGCGCGTGGTATGGGCTTCCAAGTGTTCGCGCAACGCATCGGGGTCGCCATTGAGATAGCGCAACTTTTTATCGAGCGGCATACCAGGCATCACATCAACAAGTTCATCGATGGTTTGCTGATGGATACTATCGTATGCCTCGCCATAGCGGTACTCAACAGGCTTGTTGACGAACACATGCACCAGGACGCCAATCAGCGGCGGCAATAGTGCCAGGATGACGAAGAACCAGAAGAGCCAATCAGCGCCACGATTGTTCAGATAAGCGCGGCGGAATGCCAGGCTGGTGAGGTCCAGGCCAATCACCCCAACGATCAGCAAGTACACGATGACCTCACGCCAGGGCCAGGTATTGTGAGCGATGGTGTAGGCTCTGCACGCCTTGTAGGAATATTCAGCAAACATGAATACCCACATGCCGCCAAGAAACAGACCGATGCCGAACAGTGCGGAAACGAGCAAGGCTAGGATCGGGAACTCTGTAAAGATGATCTCCGTTGAGACGTTCACCAAGAAAAACGCATTGACGCCGAGTAACACTTCGATCAGCAGGGCGAAGACGAAGGCAAACCACTTCGCCATGTTCGCATTGTGAAACCACTTCATGTCATTCTCCCTTCCATCCCCTCGTTATAGTTAGCGAGGGGCTTAGCATCGGTATAGAGAACTGGGGCCGATGCTTCCCCTGCTATTCGACGCTTTACACTTCCTTTGGCCTGCGCTTGCTCGCTTTGCCGCCACGTCTGCCAGCTTCCCGTGCTTCCTCACTCCCTGCCTTCCATCGATGCACGTTGGGATTGTTGCGTGCATTGAGCCAGCCTAGACGCGCAATCTCCTGCACTTGCTCCGGCGTCATGGTTGCAAAGCCGCGCGGCTTACGTTCGGTTGTGGTCATCTCAATTACTCCTTTCTGTCTCATCCTCATCTTGCTCGCCTGGATGCGTGAGAATGTCATGGTCGATATGGTCGTACATTTCTTGCACCAGATCGGGCGGTTCCCCATCGCCATTTTGTACCGCCTTCCATTGCTCATAGGTCATCTGCTCAAACCATAATGGCCCCCATTCAGGCTCTTGCCGCTTGTAGATAGGCACCTCACGCCCGTCTACGATGGCCGTAGCAGACCTTGCGCCTTCCTCGCCTACCCAGTGGAAATCTTTGGCTAGTACGATGCGTGTCTCACCTGAGATGAAGCGTACTCGTACATTGTAGCTTTCAGCCATCTCAATTACTCCTTTGCCGTCTCATGGCCATACCTGTTTGCTGTTTGAGTCGTATATCCACACGGTCTTACTCGTGCAGCATACGAGAAGATGTTGTGCCTGAAATCCTCTACTGAAATCCACGCAGACCCGTAGCACTCTATGGAAGTCATGACAGGTAAAGACCCGTTGTGGCGTGCCTACAATGATCGCCTTAGTTTGTGCATAGGCGATTGCTGCCAGATATGTGCTAGGGGCGATGTTCGTCCCGTTTGCGCAGTATGCGTCATTCTCTTGGGCTCCCGGCCCGTTAAGAGCACTATCGGATAGCGTACACACTGATTGCGTGCCCGGGACAGGAAGCCAGGTAAACGCGGTCAAGCTGCCTGCTAGTAGTGGTAGCACTACAATGGCCCAAAGAATACGGTTGTTCATCTCAATTCCTTCTCAAGTTCTTTCAATAGTGACTGCTGTAGCCCCTGATAGTAGCTATCAAACGGCTTGATGCGCTCAGTCTCCCGTTGTTCCCACTGCTGCATCAGGAGCGCAATAGCGCCAATGACAGCACCAGCCGACGATGACGCCGGCAATGACGATGGAAAAGTTCACCATTCACCTCCGCAATCGCTATGGCACGAGCACTCACATGTACCATTCATGCCGTCATTGATTGCTACATCATGGGTATCGTCGTAGCAATAGTTAGCGTCAGCGAGGCGACATTTGCAGGTATAGCTCCCTGGCTTCGGATATGGCTCAACTGATAGGCCGGGCGGTGTCCTCAGTTCAAGGACAAGCTCGTTTTGCTCTTGTGGCGGCAACTGCCAATAGTGACTAATGTTCATCTCACATCTCCATTCGGTAATCGTCGCCATCCATCTCGACGGCGATCTGGTTCATACTCAAGCGCGATTTGGCACGCCCGCCAACGAACTCTTCAAGCCTGTCCAGATAGTTCGTGCTAATGGCGATAGGCCGGCGGTGTTTTGTCCTCTCATCGATAATCGTCTCATACGTCTCTAGCCTCGATTCTGACAGTTTTGACGCGCCTACGTCATCGATCACCAGCAACGGCGCGACAATGGCCTGGTAGACGAGCCTGTACGCATCCTCGCCACTCTTGTAGCACTCAGCAACGGCTTGATGCAATTTGGCCGCCACACAAAACCTGCTACTCATATGCCGCGCGCGACACTCGTTGGTAATTGCAGCCAACAAGTGCGTCTTACCGGTGCCGTAGGGTCCGTAGAACACAATCACCCCATTTGGCTGTAAGGCAAAGAGCCGCGCTGCATTCCAGGCTTGCTCTTGCCATTTGAGCGCATGCCGATACGTATCAAACGTTTGTTCTACGAGGGGTAAATCGTCACTGATCCACGTGCCAAGCCAGTTGTAGCACATCTGCTGATCTTTGCGCACCCAGGCGGCTTTGCATTCGGCTTCCTCGAGGAGTCGTCTCTCTTGCACCTGGCACGCACACTCAGTCATGCGCAGCCAGTGCCCGGTCAGTTTGCTATAGTGCGGCTCGATAGGCCCGCATTTGGGGCACACCCACAACGCTTCATCGTAGGTATCGAAGCCCCTTTGTGATGGCTTCTTACTGATTGGTGCTTCGATCATTACCATAACTCCATCTGTGTGTGAGGCTGCAATACGATAAACCAGCGTTGCATCCGTAGCCAGTTCTTGTTAGGGCCAAATCTGAGAAACGTTCCATCACAGGTATCAGTTCCCATGCCTTGCGCTTCCTGTAAGGCTTTTGCAGAATTTCTGCGTGCGATATGAATATGCTTCCCTCGCGCTTTTGCCTCTTCGCATATTTCTCTGGCAATCCTACATGTCTTAAATGGCTTGTCGCCTGCAATAAAAACAGCGTCAAAGTCATCCCAGGGTAGAGCACACTTCTCCACACCATTTTGTATGGCGAGAGCTGCTGGGTAACCAAGTGCTCTGATGGCAGGCAGAAATGGTACAGAGCGTTCAAGCGTAGCTTCCATATCAAATGGGACATCAGGCGCGACGGCAAACAAGCACTTGCCATGTCCTCGCCAATATCTGAGAAACTTTAACCAGTTCTCACTACTGAACCGATCACCAGCGGTATAACAGCCGTTATCAGCAGCCCATACGACTCCATCGAGGCAAGGTGTGTTACCCATCTCAGGTGTAAGCATGATACCGCCGTAGTGCCAATGCAGAACAGGCGGATACACAACACCGCTTAGATACATCATGATGGCAATTCCTTCCCCTCGGCGATAGCCATGTCGCGCAATCGTTGCAAGCCTCGCTCAAGGCGATCTTTGTCCTTTGAGGCAGCGGTGTATTTGTCCATTGGCTTCTCCTCTGGTGGCCCTTGTGCCTGCTGCTCTTGCTTCCAACCTGGCAGCGAGTTCACGCAGTTACCGAGATGCACCGTCTTGCGCTTGACCCCGGCGTTGTCCTCAAGGTCTTGCCTCGCACGCTTCACCAGGCTCTCCATCTGCTCTTGCGTGGTGATATGCGGTGCCAACTTGCGCACATGCCCGTAGGCGGTTGGCGTCAACTCTAGCTCAATGCCCTTGTTGAACCACACATTACGCCACAAGTCCCAACACACCTGCTCTTGCGCGAGGAGTGTGATCTTCGGTGGCTCTATCGGCACAAGCTTATTTCCTCTTGGTTGCCTCCGACGCCCCGATGCCTGCGCAGTGGGCGCGACCGATGCACCGCTCCCCGCTGCCGGGGGAGTAGCAGCCTGCGCAGGCTCGGACGCAGAAATGGCCTGGTCACTGCTGATGCCGTGAGAGCGGCCGAGCGGAGGTACCACGGCGGCTGGGTGACCGCGCGGAGGCGCTTCGGCGGCTGACGGGAGAGCAGCAGGACCAGGCGCTTGCTGTGAGGTTATTTGTTGGTGATCCTCAGTATGATGATCGCCATGAGTATGACCCATGCCAGTCCCAAGATAAACAGGAATATCGTTCCCATGTGTGCGTTGTCCTTTCTTCGCTGCCAGTGTGAGCATGCCAGGCGCATGTAGCACAAACTCATCGTTTCCTATAGCACTACCATTGGCTATATGATACTGCGTCTCATTAGTGTGGATCGCTGCGTGTTCTCCGGTGATCCGGCGTAGTTCTAGCTGTACCTCATCGTGAGTTTCAATTACATCTTCTAAGAGGTCAGCAGGTGTGGGTGGCGCGTTAGCGCCTTCTCTCTCTTTATTCTCTGTTTCTTCTAAAGGTTCTTCTATGGTTATTCTAGGTTGCAATTCTGCAAGATCGTTCTTGCTATTTTGCAAGGTTAACCTTGCATTTTTGCTAGATTGATCTTGCAAATTTGCAAGATGGTATGTTGCAGAATTGCAAGGTTGTTTCTCTGGCAAGGCTTCCAGTGCCTTTCTAAGCTTTCTGAGGTTTAGTCTATATTCCATTGTGGCCTTACCATAAGCCCGGCGCTTGAAAAGGTAGCCATCGGCAATCATGCCCTGGATCTCTTTATGGATGGTGCGCTCTCCGAAAGCATGACGCATGCGCCTTGACATCTCTGGCAGTGACATAAATACCCAGATGTCCCTATCGCTTCCTGTTGCCTCATACTGCTTATTGGTCAGGTGCTCCAGGATCGAAGTGATATAGGCCCGGCATACCTCATTCTTGCCCTCAGCTTTATAGACCTCGCAGAAATCCTCTTCGAGCATAGTGTAGAAGTAGCCGGATACGTGTTGGAAAACACCATGCGTGCCGCTCATGCCACTACCCCGCTTTCCATCTTCAGGTAGTCCATGAGTTGCTCGCCAATCCAGCGCGTGTAAGCCGGTGGTATGGCCTGGCTGATCTCGTCGAGAGACATCCAATCAATGCCCATTGCTGTATGCCCTACGGAGAGCTTGTAATAGCCCTCGCGCTTGCGTGTTGCTCCCTTAGCATCCTGGTAAGTCTTATCTGATGCCAGCGTACCATAGCCTCGTATCTTGCCCCCTATGGGATTGTAGAAGCCTGGTGTATGGTGGCATGGCCCCGGCGCGAAAAGTAGGATTGAGCTGGAAAACCAGCGGTGGCGCCGGATGGGTAAACTGAACATGGAACCGCATAACTCAAGAGCATCTGGTAAATCACTGAATGCGACATTTTCGATGATCCAGGGTTTCCCGCTATCTTCCAAGCGCTTACGAATTGTGCCAATGAGCAAGGGATGCTCTTTGATACCGTGTATCCTGGCAATGCCCAGTGATCTGCTGTAGCCCTGACATGGTGGGCTAGCATGTATCACGTCAAATCCATCAAGCGGGAATGTGAGTGCATCCGCCTGGATAAACTTAAATGGGTAATGCGGTTGGGCTTTGATGTCTACGCCGGTGATATCGAAGCCTGCCTGCGCAAATCCCTCGCCACATCCACCAGGTCCGCAAAAGAGGTCGAGCAATCGTGGTTTCATCCCTCACCAGGGCTTTCTATCCGCTTATCCTCAACGATGGTGAGAAAGCTAGGCACGAACGGATCTCCGTCTATCTCTTCCCAGCAGTCGCTACAGAACCACGTCGCACTCTCGGGCGAGAAGTCGTCATAGGCCAGTATGACACCTGGCTTGCCACAATCCCAACGCGCTCCGCACGTGCCATCATCGTTGAAGATGTAGTCAAAATTATCGAACGCGAAGTCAGCGGCTGCGTGCTTTGCGCACTGGCAATGCTTGCTGCAGAGGTGACACTTCCTGCACCAATTCCAATCACACTGACAGGTGAAGCCGCGCACACAGCCGGATGTCGACTCTTTTGTGCCACAACAGGGGCAATGCAGCGGCGCAGGGCCAAAGTAGTTTCGGCGCTCATGGCGTATCTTCATATAGCAACCTCGCTCTCTTTGCGAAACACTAGCACGTCTTCTTCCTCCACCACTGGTAATCCCTGCTCTTTGCGCCGGCGTTGCCAGAGCGAAAGCGGAAACACCCGGCGCTGATGCCTGGCATAGAGCACAAAGCCGAGTTCTTGGCACGTGGCCACGAGGCAAGGACGCACAAGCAAAATAGACTCTTCAGGGAACGATACAGCCCACTTCATCCTGCCACCTCCAACGTCAATTGCTCCATCTCTTCAGGCATGAGCAGCGGTTGCACCGTCTGTAGGCGTTTGCGGGCGATGTCAGCGGTAGCAGGGTTGATTTCAAAGCCGATGAAGTTGCGGCCTAATTGCTTAGCGACTACGGCAGTTGTGCCACCTCCACAAAACGGGTCGAGTACTAATTCACCGGGCAAAGTAAAGCAATCGGTATAATAACGTGACGTGCTCTCATCTTGCCCCCAGGCGTGATAGCGCTTATCGGTGCCTGTGCCTGTCCACGAGCCAAGCGTTCTACACCGGGGTTTTCCTATGCCCTTGGCGAATGCCAGGATGGATTTATGACGCGCTACCGTATTCTTGGGCCAGACCATTGTGCCCATACCGGCATGCATGGCAATGTAGTCCCAAAAGTAGGTAAGATGTTTGCTGAGCTCACACATCACTTCGTATTTGTACATGTTGCCAGCGTAGGCAAGCAGAAACCCGCCTGGTTTGAGTTTGCGAGATGCAATTTCAGATAGCCAGCCATAAAGCGGTAGAAACTCTTTCGGGTATGGCGGATCGGTGAAAATCAGGTCTACGCTCTCATCGGGTATCTGTGCTGAGAGGATACGCGCGTCGCCCGTGGTGATCGTGTTGAGTAGACTCACACCACACCTCGACTCTCCTCTGGTATGACCGGCTCGATCTCATGGCGCTCAAACCAGCATGGCTTGCTCCAATGACGCCCAGGATAGCGTGTGTCGAGCAGATACCACGTCCGATCCCGAGCAGTCCTGTGATAGTGCTCTGTGTCATGCTCAATCTTGATTACCTGGCACTCCTGGCCTCTGTAGCTGCCAGCGACTTTGACGCGCACCAGCTCGCCTTTGCGGATGTCTTTAGCCACTCATCACCTCACCCTCCACGCGCTCTATCTCGTCTCTGAGGAAGACGAGCGGCCCTACAGTGAGCTTCACGATGTAGAGCGGTACAATGTCCATCCAGCTTCCCGTCGAGCGTCCTACGTGCTCTATGGGTCCAACCTTGCCCTTGTACTTGCCTTTGGTGATGCGTACACGGTCGCCCTTTGCATAAGATACCTCTACCATTGGGCGAGGTGTGTGTGGTATACTTCTTTCGGGCATGAAATCCCCTTTTCTAGCTCCCCCCAGCCGTAATGTTGCTATCTCATAGGAAATAGCCTATAATTGCAGCATAGGGTTCGGTGAGAACTTGAGCGTCTGGTCGTTCCGCCAAGAATGAGACCGGGCGCTCTTCAACATTATTCGGCTTCCGTTTGACTCCTGAATTTATTCATGCTATAATAACCTCATCGGTGTACATCGGCAATTCTACAAATGATAATGCAATCGCTAATCACCTTTTCGTATCAGCACTTGCTCTGAGGCAAGGACTGGTGCGCCGTTCTACGCCTGGAACGGATTATCTACTGTCCTACGATCTTCCAATCGATGTCATCAAGTGCAAGCGCTGGCTTTCCCCACTTTTGCCGCTCAGCATTGAGCGCATGAAGGATACGGTATGCCTGGATGCGTTGGATTGGCTTATTGCCTCGCTCTCCATTGACAACGGTTTGCCTGGCGACTCTTGCCAGCGATGCTAGCTCTGTCTGAGACAGCCCTAACTCTGCCCTGGCATTCGCTAGTTTGATTGTTGCAACCACTTGCATTGTTTTCCTCTATTGAACGGATAGACAACCATAGGCAAGGGTAACACATCCTTATGGGGTAGTCAAGACCTGATCCTTACAATTACCTAAACAGAAATACCTAGTGTGTTCAGGTGTCGAAACCGCAACCAGAAACGCAGATCGCAACCAAATTATACCCTAGTTTCGGTTAATGGCGCTCTCTATTTCGTTCAGTTCGCTATAGATGCTACCTAGACTCTGATCGATGGCATCGAGCCGCTGTATGATGCAGAGCTGTAGGTACAGGCGGAGCACGTCGTTATCCTCTTCATCTTTCAGCCTAAGCGCCTGCGGCATGCGCTCCTGGATATGTTCTCTGATCTTTGCCAGGATTTCGTCATCCATTTTTATACGTCCTTTTCCGAATAGCCAACGAACTTCTTTAGTGCTTCCAGTTCCTTCCCAACAAACGGCGTTGCATCCTGCATAATTTCGTGTCGAATGTAGGCTTGCGTGGCTTTACTGCACAGCCACCAACCAAGCGCAAATACGACAATGTGTGAGATCAC